>Ga0209292_1001503_pt1 | contig 28418 bp, 22 predicted proteins | sample GOMGulsemesocosm_2_FD_184634 | JGI IMG/M metagenome (GOLD analysis project Ga0209292, IMG submission 184634) | Methane-oxidizing microbial communities from mesocosms in the Gulf of Mexico - GOM9C Gulf of Mexico (SPAdes) (version 2) | ecosystem: Environmental > Aquatic > Marine > Cold seeps... | reverse complement strand
TGATTGAGTGTTACGATAAGTTAGAGCTTAAAGATTTACGAGCAAATGCCATGCAAGTACTTGCGGCTAATTACCCAAATAACAAATTAGTTAACTAATTTAGCGCGATTTAAGCTAAGCGTTACCTTACAGTATAAATAAAAAAGCTGAATTACTTGAGTAATTCAGCTTTTTTATTAAGTTCTATAAATAGTTACCCTATAGTGTCTAAACCTTTTACACTAATCATCAGCTAAAACTTAAACAGAGACCTCTTTTGAACTAGTTCAACACAGTCTGGTAAACCCAGTAGGAACTAGAGCAGATTTTTTTGATATGTACGAAGAGATTCTACGGATTATAAAGCAACCTTTTCAAGAACATATTAATCACGCTAATTGTCTTCGGTCACCTTCAAATAATAAAACTCAGCACAATGAGTCATCTATATAACTGTCAAGATACTTTACACTTAAGTAGCACGTACACCTGTGTGTTTTTTAAACACATTTAAAATCAACATATTGTAATCTAGGTATAATATATGCATTTTTTATTCTGATTTTATATTACATTATAGGAGGGTATTGTGAATAAACTAATAGTTTTTGTAATCGCGTTTTTCTTATCGCCGGTTTCATTAGCTGGGGTGATTTACCCATTTAGCCCGCAAGGGGCTTCAATTTCTGTTGATACCTATGCAAATGGTGTAAATTGCGAGAAATCAGCGGTGACCATTGAAGGTATGATCAACTTGGCTAACCCGCTAAATTCGCCTACCGCCCTGCCTGTAGATTCAACAGATTGTTATGCCGTAAAAGCGCCAAACAATGATTTTGCGTCGACCTATGATCCCAATACGGGAGACCTGTATGATGGTATGTTCAATGGTGAAAGCAAAAGTTTCACTGTTCCAAACTCTCATGGTGAAAAAATTGAATATCATGTCGATCCAAACCTATTTTTGGATCATGCCAATGATCAATGGGTAGATGAAGATACCCCAGGTTGGATTAGCCTTGCTAGTATCGGTGTATCAGGAGGTGATAATGAGCCATTGAATTTCAATGTTGACTATTCAAACATAGGCTCTGAAGGGGATAGTTATAACTTAGGCGGCTTATTAGACATTACCTTTGGTATTAATCAAGGTATAGGTTTTTGGAGTTTAGGTTTTGATGCTAACGCTGCAGACATAATTGATGAAATTGAAGAGTTACTCGGAAGGCCCACTCGATTTGATCACCTTTCATTTGTGCTTAAAGGTGCGAGTAATGAAGATTGGTATTTATACGACTTTAGTTTTTGGGACTTGATAGATGATGGTCTAGACATAGACCTCAATGACCCTCACTTTATGCATGGCACTTGGGACCCAACTGAATTCTTTGATGGTAAAAACGTTTCTCACATAGAAATAGTTGCCCATGATCCGCCACCTCCTAGTGATATTCCTGAGCCTCAGTCTTCAGTGATTTTTACATTAGGAATATTCCTACTAGCGCTTCGTTACAAAATGAAAGTATAAATTTTTAGCATGTTATTTAATAAGCCACCTTTTCGGTGGCTTTTCATTATTAATTGACGGCTTATTGCACACTTCAAAACTGCCGTAGTGCCCAATATACATAAAGGTTTAATAGGCAGGTTAGAGTCAATTTTTAGCGAGTACAATAGAAAAATAACCAAAGATATAAGAGAAGGGGTCTATCAGAAACGCGACGGTAAATAGAGTTATCGCCGCATTGGAGTTATGACTTTTGCTTAAGTAAGGTTAAATAGCTTCTCTATTTTCTTCACCGGTACGAATACGAATAACACGTTCAACATCAGTAATAAAAATCTTTCCATCGCCAATTTTACCTGTTTGCGCCGTTTCTAAAATAGCATTAACACAACGCTCTACATCTTCTTTGGCAATAACTATCTCTAATTTTACCTTAGGTAAAAAATCTACCATGTATTCAGCACCACGATACAACTCAGTATGGCCCTTTTGACGGCCAAAACCTTTAACCTCAGAAACAGTCATACCGGTAACACCAATTTCGCCAAGGGCTTCTCTTACATCATCCATTTTAAATGGCTTAATAATCGCTTCTATTTTTTTCATCTGCGTTGCTCGTCAGTTAAAGTTGTATTGATTTAGATAATAAAGATATTACAGCGTGTTTATTGCGATTTAGCAATATCCAATTACCTTTTAATTTTGTTAAACTAGTGAATATACCTTACTTTTCACTCAAGCCTTGCTAGGAAGTCTCATGGATCAGCAAACCATTATTGCCGAAATGAAAGTTTTACCTGAAATTAATGTTCAATTTGAAATAGACCGACGTGTCAGCTTCATCAAAAAGCAACTAGTGCAATCTGGGCTAAGCAACTTAGTGTTAGGTATAAGTGGTGGCGTTGACTCTTCAACATGTGGTCGATTAGCTCAGCTTGCAATTAATGAGCTTAATGAACAACAAAATGAAGATGATAGTAGAATAAACTATCAATTCATTGCTGTCCGTCTACCTTATGGAATTCAAGCAGATGAAGACGATGCGCAACAAGCATTAGATTTTATCCAGCCGAGTCATTGTTTAACTACCAACGTTTTACCCGCTGCTGATGGCATTCATCATGAAGTATTACAGGCTATGAGCAAAGCTGAAATTCTAACAGCCAACGATGCTCAAATTGATTTCTCAAAAGGTAACGTTAAAGCACGAGCACGAATGGTAAGTCAGTACCATATTGCTGGCATTATTGGTGCTTTAGTAATAGGAACGGATCATAGCGCCGAGAATATCACTGGATTCTTCACTAAATGGGGTGATGGTGCCTGTGATTTAGCGCCTCTTTTTGGTTTATCAAAAAGACAAGTTAGAGCTCTTGCCAAAGCGCTTGGCGCACCCAGTATTTTAGTAGACAAAGCACCTACAGCCGATTTAGAAGAGCTTGAACCGGGTAAAACAGATGAAGATGCTTTAGGCATTAGCTACGATGAATTAGATAACTTTTTAGAAGGTAAACAAGTCACCACACTAGTGAGTGAACATATAATCAATATCTATAAAAAGACTCAACATAAAAGACAAACGATACCAACCATTTACGATTAAACACTCATCGAAGTACCGTTATACTTCGCAAATTCCATTTTTATTACCTATAACTTAATATCAAGGCAGTTAATAAAAATGGATTTTTTATGCTTCATACTTCGCCGTATTGTCAAAGAAAAACACCTACCCCCCTTCGAGTAAACCTCTCTCAAATGAAGTCATTTATTGGAATGACATTACTTGAGCTAATGGTCAGTATCAGCATTACCTCGATACTCACTACCATTGCTTTACCTAATTTTAACGTCTTTATTGTACAACTAAGAGTTGATAATGAAATTTCTCGCCTTGCCCGTTTATTACTTGTCGCTCGAAATCATGCCATTAGCAGCGGAGATAACGTTATTATCTGCCCATTATCGAATAATGGAGCATGCACGACTAATTGGCATAAAGAACTCAGTGTTTTTGTTGATAGTAATGGTAACCAACAATTAGACAGTGCTAATAATGAATTATTAGTCGCAACCAAGAGTGCAATAAAATCAGGTGACATACTTACCTATGCAAAAACTAGGACCAAAATAACTTATCAAGCCACAGGGCATTTATTTGGCTTGAGTAATGGTACATTACGCTATTGTCCAAAAGGCTATCAAGACAAATCAAGAGCAATAGTAGTCGCCCGTTCAGGAAGATTTTACGCCACTACCGACAGCAACAGTGACGGTAAGGATGAAACGCGTAGCAAACAGGAAATAGTTTGTAATTGAGCTTGGCTTATCGTGACTCCTGATATAAATAAACTATTTTTTAGCTAATGAGTTGTATGATCGTCGTACGCTTTGGATAAGTTTTCAATAGTAAAGCTTAAGGGGATTTCAGATGATAAGCTGAATCTTGAAAAGTTATAATACTCTAACTTATTTTGGCTTAATCTTTGCGTAAAGTTTTTATAATAAGGGCTTAGGCTTGACTCAAATATATCAATTATTTGGTGCCTGTCATCAACCACTAGTCGGTTATTGTCAATATCTTTTAACATAATTAATGCTTGAGCACCAAGGGCTACGTGTCCGCCATAAGATAAGTTAACAGGAAAATGAGGATCATCAATATCCCAATTAATACCGCCAATATAAATTGGATATCCGATGTTTGATTCTTCAATAGCTTTTTTTGCGCCAAAGGCCATGGCATCATTGGCTGTCCAAATAATATCAATATGTGCGTGCTGTAAAATTCCTTTTATTTTTTTATACGCTTGTTCTTTAGACCAATTAGCAACGGTACTATCAATTGCTTTGACACTTTTATTATACTTTAAAGCATCTGTTAAACCTCGCTCTCTCTCTAGAGAAGCAGGAGTAGTGTAATCTCCCTGTAGCGATAATAATGTGAGAAACTCATTAGACTTGGGTTGGAATAACTTCGCTAAGCCATTAAACAGTTTCATGCCAACAATATAGTTATTAGGAATAACACTGCCTTTAAATAAATAATTCTCTTTAACTGTTAATGCACTCAAGTCATTACTGCTTAAATTATTTAGTAACATAAAGCTAGATATATCATGCGTTGCAAGCTGTTTGAGGATATCTAACGCTATGCCTTTTTCATTCACTAACACAACGTATTTCGGTTTATGAGCAATAATATCTTTTATCATCGACCTCATTAAAATATGGTCTCGCTGCGCGTAAATAGTCACGAGTTCAATATCTAAATCTGCTGCGGCAGCTTCCATAAATAGTGTTACATTCGACCAAAAATTACCCGTATGGTTTTGCGCAGGAAAGCCTGGATTTAAAAAGACGACCTTAAAGCTTTTAGTATGGCCGTCGTTAGGTTGGCATAATATAAGTAGCAACAAGATTACTTTTATTATGTTTTTATCCATACAAGCCATTCCTATAAACAGTTAACAATAGTTTTAGTTTAGCTCAGTTAATGAATACTTCTATTCCCACTTTTAAGTTTAACTTCCCACCTCAGGGAAATCACTTTTACCCTAAAAAGAAATTTCCTATTAATATCAACAAGTAACCTTTTGGCATACTTCTAGCTCTATAACTTTCATAACGAGCTTAATTCTCAAAATAATTTAAAGATGACAGTATGGACCTAACGAGTACACTTCAAAAAAAACCACAAGGCTTCAGTAAAAAGAGCTTGATTGCAGGTATAGCTTTACCTGCTACAGTACTACTACTTTGGGGCGCTACGTCACTGAGTAGTGAACCTAATATAGAGATGGATGCACTGCGTATTGCACAAGTAAAACAAGGTGAGTTCAATGTTAATGTGGCTGGATATGGTCGTTTAAAAGCTAAATATCAACGGCTATTAACTAGCCAAACTCAAGCTATTGTTGAAAGTATTGAGCTCTACCCTGGCGCTAAAGTCAATAAAGAGAGCATCATAATGACGCTATCTGATCCGCAACTTGAACAAGCGGTGATTAATGCCAAGCTAGAATTAGCCCGACAAAATGCCGAATTTAATCAGCAAATTATTGCCCATAAAAGTGAGCTGTTAGAACATGATGCACAAATAGCATTATTAAACAGTGAACTGGAAAATGCGCAATTAAGATCGCAAGCAGAAAAGCAATTAATTGATAAGGGTATCGTGAGTGCTCTAGATTTTAAGCGTAGTCAGTTAGCTGTTCGTCAATTAAAGCAAAGGGTTGCTATTCAAAAGGTTAGACAAGAGCATTTAAAAGCAATGCAGATTGAGCGAACTAAAATAGGCCAAGACCTGATCACGCAATACCAACACAACTTTTCTATGATTAAAAAGCGTTTTGACCGACTAACCGTTCGTGCTGGTCTTGATGGCATACTACAAACCATGCCCGTTGAAATTGGTCAGAGTTTAACGCCTGGTACACAGTTGGCCATGATTGGCTCAGACCAAAAACTCGTCGCGCAACTTCGTATACAACAGAACCAAGCAGATCAAATAGCCATTGGTATGTCAGCGACGATTCAAACCTCAGGCAAAAACATTAGTGCTACCGTATTGCGTATAGAGCCTATCGTTACCGATGGTCGCGTGATGATTGAGTTAGATTTAACCGGAAAACTCCCTGCAAATGCTCGCCCGGATTTAACCGTAGAAGGCAAAATTCACGTCAAAGAAATTCACAATGCGCTGTATGTAGAGCAGCCAAATAATGTCTATGACTTTAAAGAAAAATCACTTTACCGACTCACCCCTGATGGACAGAGTGCACAGCTAACCCTAATAAAATTTGGTACACTTTCAGGTAATCAAATTGAAATTATTAGTGGTATTAAGCAAGGTGAAAAAATCATTATTTCAGACATGTCTCAATGGCCAGAAACACAACAAAAATTACTAATAAATCAATAATAAAGGAATGATAATGAATACTACAAAAAGCCCAGTACAAGCCGTAGAAAAGTCAAAACAAGAGCCTATTATTTCACTAAAGAATATTGCTAAAACTTATCATTCATCAAATATTGAAATTAAAGCGCTGAGCGATATTAATCTCGACATTATGCCAGGAGATTACTTGTCAATTAGTGGTCCATCAGGCTGCGGTAAATCAACACTGTTATCCTTATTAGGTTTGTTAGACTCGCCCACTAACGGTGAATACTTCATCCAAAATGTTGATACTCATAATCTATCAATGGATCAGCAAGCAGAATTAAGAAATTTACATATAGGTTTTGTTTTTCAATCATTTAACCTAATTGACGAATTAAGCATTTTTGACAATGTCGCACTGCCTTTAACCTACCGAGAAGACACCTTAACGCAAAGTGAGATTGAACAACGGGTAACACAAGCCCTTGCTCAAGTTGAAATGGAACATAGAAAAAGCCACAAACCTAATCAACTTTCTGGTGGTCAACAGCAGCGTGTCGCTATTGCTAGAGCATTAGCCGGCCAACCAAGTATCTTATTGGTCGATGAGCCTACCGGTAACCTTGATTCTAAAAATGGTGATGCGGTAATGGATATTTTAAATAATCTGAATAAGCAAGGCACAACTATTTGCATGGTTACCCATGATGTGAGATATGCAGGTCATGCTTCAAAACAAATCCATCTGCTTGATGGCAAAGTTATAGAATCATCTTATGCACAAGAAGATATGATAAATAGCGCTGACTCTCTTATTAACCAATCAGCACAAGCAGCGGTGTAATCATGAGCGCTTTTATTAAAACTAAAACGCAAGTTAACCTCGCGTTTCGATCACTAAAAAATGCACCAGGCTTTGTTGCTTCGGTTATGGTGACCATGTCATTAACACTGGCCACCTTATTTGTGGTTTTTTCACTGGTAAATACCTACTTTATAAAACCACTTAACGTGCTTGATGAACATAAGCTCTTTGTTGTTGAACAAGAAGTAGATACGCCTGCAGGTACACATAGCGGTTATCAAAGTTATAAGTCTATTGCTCACTGGTATAAAACCCAAAGTAGTTTTGACAAACTGACCCCTGTGAGTCCAAATAATATCATTATGACTACCCTACCTGGCGAGCCTAAAGTGGTAGGAACCTTTGCCATGCCAGATTACTTTGATCTATTTAAAGTGCCTATGTTGCTAGGGCAGAGTTTTGATCGTGGACTCTCTATCGATGAAACCTCTGATGGTGTGGTTATCTCAGAAGCGTTCTGGCACCAGTATTTTGACGGCACTCCAGATGTAATTGGCAAGACCCTAAGTGATGATGCAGAGCGTACTTTCACTATTATTGGTGTGGTCGATAAATCATTTGAATCTCCTTACATGTTCTACAGTGGTAACACGGATATCTGGATGCATTTTGGCTCTGATCGACGTCACTTTAATGGCGGTGAATGGGATAATCCTTGGGACAATACCTATAAATCATTAAAATTGGTTGGCACTGCAAAACCTGGTATAACAAGAGAGAATATTGTCAAAGATCTTGATGAACGTATCGAAGATATCCGCGCTGAGTGGCTTGAGGGTTACGAAACATCAACTGACTTTAGACCACTTGTTACACCCTACAGAACCGTTGAGTTAGGAGATAAAGGCCATTTAAGTTTATTTTTGTTAGCTGGCACATTAGGTCTATTACTTATCGCTATCGTCAATGTTTGTAATTTGTTTTTCTCACGCGCTTTAGCGCAGCATAAAACCTTAGCACTACAAGCGGTATTAGGTGCAAAGCGTCGTTTATTATTTAGCGCTATTTTAACGCAAACACTCATGTTAATGGCCTCTTCGGTGGCTGTAGCATTATTCCTTTCTGCGTGGGGTATTAAACTATTTAAACAGCTAGCTACAGGTAAATTGCCCTTAGTACAATCTCTCACCATAGACATCAATTTACTGGCCGTCGCCATTGGTTTGAGCGTATTGTTAGCTTACTTATTTGCCTTAGTTACTTCACGATTAGTGGATTACAAGGCATTAAAAAACCAATTACAATCAAGCGGTAAAGGCAGTGTTAATCAAGTATCTGCCCGAACAGTGAAGGGGCTTATTACCACACAAATGACTTTTGCGAGTTTGTTAATTATCTTTGCTTGTTTGGCCTTAACCAAAACACATAAAACTTTGGATCGTCCAATGGGCAGTAAAATAGAAAATATGCATTCTTTTGCCGCATTTATTCGAGGCGAAAATGATGTGTTATCAATGACAGAGCGCTTTGATAAAAACAAAAAAATTAAAGCCGCCTTTGAGCAGTTACCTTACGTCAAAAAAGTATCAATGGGCCGCAGTCCCGTCTCACAACGAATTACTAAATCTAACCTCACGGATATGGATGGTAAGGCGACTGACTTTATACCACAAGGTTGGGTGGGTAGTGATTACTTCGAACATACCGGCTTAAAAATACTTAAAGGAAGGACCTTTAGTGATGAAGCACTTCGAGGTGAAAAAAATGAAGTAATGGTGACCCAGAGCTTAGCTTACTTACTCGATCCAACAGGCGATGTATTGGGTAAAGTTTATGACGGTCATAACCCTAAAAACGAAATAGTCGGCATTACTGAAGACTTTAATCACCCTAACTTTTTTGACCAAGACCAAGGTAAATTGATTTGGTGGCCTAACCGTCCGTTTAGTTATAATTTAATGGTTGAGACTAAAGCTGGCTATAACCTTAATCAGGAAAAAATACTGTTAACCTTACGTAAGGAAGATGCGCGCTTTAATATTTGGGAATATCGTTCTCTCGAGCAAGAGTTTGAACATATCATTTATATGGATATTATCACTCTATACTTAAGTTATATTCTTGCAGCTTTCACCCTATTATTAGCGAGCGTTGGTATCTACGGAGTATTAAGTTATAACTTAGGGTTACGCCGATTTGAATTTGGTATACGCATGGCACTTGGTGCGAAAAAAGCCAAACTCTATAAACTGCTTGTTAAAGATGCCATAGTGCCGTTATTACTGGGTGTTATCTTAGCAAATCTTATTACCCTGGTTATTTACAATCAGTTTTATGAAAGCTTAAGCCCCTGGCTAACCTTTGATATTAGTTTTGTTCTGCCGGCAATATTAATAAGTACAAGCATTGCAATATATGCCAGCATTAGACCTATGCAAAAAATTATTAAAGCAAGGCCAATGAAAGCGTTACGAAACGAATAAAAGACTCTAGCTACGACATTAGCTTATCATTATAGGCTAATGTCGTTTTATGCTTTGATTTAACAACTAAATTATTGAAAAACACCTATCTATGGAAAGTAAGAAATTTTATGAATAAAATCCTGATTGTTGACGATCAACTTGATGTTCGCATGTCAGCATCCATCGCCTTAAGCAACCATGGTTTTTCCTGCGTAGAGGCCGATAGTCCATTGCAAGCAATGCACATAGTGACCTCTGAAAAAATTGATCTTATCTTGCTCGACATGAATTACTCAAGTGATACTACATCAGGCCAAGAAGGCTTAACCTTTTTACAGCAGTTACAAAGTAAAAACATTAGTGTACCTGTGGTTGTGATGACCGCTTGGGCAAGCATAGATATTGCCGTGCAAGCAATGCAATTAAATGCGGTTGATTTTATTGAAAAACCTTGGAAGAACACTCGCTTGGTTGCCATTGTTAAGCAACAAATTGATAGTGCAAAATTGCATAAAGAAAATGCCCGTTATACCGCGTTAAGCCGTCCCTCAATAACACAAGAGTATTTTGCAAAGTCCCCGGCTATGCTTGAGCTACTCGGTAAAGCAAAACGTGCTGCTCAAACTGATGCCAATATTTTACTTACCGGCGAAAATGGTACCGGTAAAAGTCTACTGGCCAACTATATACATCAACATTCAAGTCGCGCCGATAATCGCTTCGTTAGTGTCAATATGGGCGCAGTCCCTGATTCACTCTTTGAAAGTGAGTTGTTTGGTCATAAAAAAGGCGCCTTTACCGACGCCAAAGAAAATCGCTTAGGTCGCTTTGATATTGCCTCTGATGGCACACTCTTTTTAGATGAAATAGGTAGCTTAGGTGGTAACTTACAAAGTAAAGTATTACGTGTATTAGAAACCGGTGAATATGAAGTCGTAGGCTCTAGTCAAACTGAAAAAACCAACGCCAGAATTATCTCAGCAACCAACGCTAACTTAGAAAAAATGATCGAGAATGACCAATTTCGTCGAGATCTACTTTTTAGATTAAATACTATTGAGTTACATATTCCGCCACTAAGGGAGCGTCCTGAAGATATCACCTTACTCGCAGAGCAATTACTTGATAAACATGCCACCAAATACAATCGAACGGGTATGAGTTTATCAAGTGCAGCACATGCAGCTATATTACTACACCCTTGGGTTGGTAATGTTCGTGAATTAAGTCACTGTATAGAACGCGCCGTTATTATGTCTGACCAAGCAGTCATTAATGTTAATGAACTTAGCCTGAATATCAATCTAAGCCCAAGCCAACACTGTGATAACAAGGAAAAAAACTGGCCGCTAATGACCTTAGAGGAAAGTGAAAAAAGAGCTTTAATTACCGCAATAAAGCACTTTCAAGGTAACGTTATTGAAGCGGGTGATTATTTAGGCATGAGTAAATCAGCTATTTACCGTCGTCTTGAAAAATTTGATATTGATCCTAAAAATTTGGAGCCTTAAATGGAACCAAAGGTAAGTAAAAATCTAAGTAGAAAGGTAAGTAATAAATGAGTATTAACTTACGCAAGCAATCATCATTAGAGCATAAGCTGATCTACTTGTTTTGTTTGTTAGCCTTAATGCCCCTAATTCCATGCATTTACATAATAAACTCTTTGAAATTAGAGTTACTTAGCGCTAGCACACTTATTATTGTCATGACCATCCCCAGTGCTTGGGCTGCTAATCGCTGTTTTCACTATGTTACCGACACGCTTGAGCGCATTGGTTTACAACTTGACGCCCTAGGCAATGAAGAATTCAATAGCTGGCATTTAGCTGAATTTAATAGCGGCAGAGTAACTAACCTCAAGCATGACTTTGAAAAACTAAGCACTAAGCTACAAGCTAAACGCTTTGAGTACATGCACAACGAATCATTTTTATCTGAATTTATTAAAGAATTGAATTTGCCTATTTTGGTATTAGATCATCATCAACAAATTTACTCCGCGAATCAGGCAGTCGAAACGTTATTAAAAAACTCAACCGCTAATTGGCTTGGTAAAAAAGCCGAAACAATAGGTTTGATATTTCAAGAGAACAAATGGCAGCAAACAAGCGACTCACAATTAGCGCAACGCTTTGAAGTAACACATCATGTGCTAAAACGTAGTGGCCGTAACTTTCAGCTACTGGTCTTGTTCTCAATAGAACAACAACTCAGAGCCAATGAGAAACAGGTTTGGCAACGACTGATAAGAGTACTCAATCATGAAGTGAGAAACTCATTAACGCCAATTTATTCTATGACGCAGTCTTTACAAGAGATGAAGCTAAACGGCCCGTTGTCGGTAGAGCAAGAAAAACTCGAAAAAAACATACTACAAGTCATTGAAAAACGCTCATTACAACTGCTCGACTTTGTTGAAAACTATTCTGCTTTTAGCAAACTTGCGCCAGCAAAAATAACGTCAGTGTATCCACAAGATATAGCTCAACGCATGAAAGCTATCTTCCCTGCCCTTTCGATAAAGCTTAATAATTGTGCTTTGCCATTTCTTGCTGATGCAGGTCAATTGGAGCAAGCATTAATTAATTTAATTAAGAATGCTTTTGAGGCTTGTGTGGCTAATAAAAGCCAAGGAAATAGTGCGGAAGTACAAATGTTATGGCAACAAAACCTTGAATATCACCGCCAACAAGACGTTCAACAAGACTCTCCACAAGGTAAGTCTCAAACCATTATAAATATTATCGATTCTGGCCAAGGTATTGCCAATAATGATAATTTATTTGTACCTTTTTACTCAACCAAACCTCAAGGCTCAGGTATAGGCTTAATTATCAGCAGAGAATATATTCGCAATCAAGACGGTGAGTTAACCTTGAATAACCGTCAAGATGCTCAAGGTGCAGTTGCTCGTATTAGCTTAAAGATGCCAAGAGATGTTAGTGCGGTATAAAGATAATTAATGCAAAGCTTTAGCTAAAACAAGATTTAAAAGCATAAAAAAACCAGCAAAGACGCTGGTTTTTACCACAAGAATATAAAGTGTAAATAGCCTATTGTGCTACTTTTACTCGGATCTTATTCTTAGCAACTCTTGTTTCATGCAAAGTAGAAAGTGCTGCTTTTGCTTCAGCTTCGTTAGGCATGACAACAAAACCAAAACCTTTTGATTTTGCTGTGACTTGATCTAAAACTAAGCTACATTCTGCGACTGTACCATGAGCGGAAAATAAAATACGAAGTTCTTGCTCGGTTGTTGAGCGAGAAAGGTTACGAACTAAAAGTTTCATAATGAACCATTGGGTTGTTATTTATATGCTAATTGTCTCATAATTTGGTAATAGACCAAGCTATATTATGCATTTAAAACAAAATAACTTATTGTGGGTGCTCTAATACCATTACATCTAAGAAAGTGATCGCTTAGCGAGAATTTAAAGGTTTAGAGGCAAGGCATTGATTGCCAAGAATAGTTATTCTATTGTTTAAATCAGTAACGCAGCATATAAGCCTTTAAAACTCGCCCTTCGGGAACGCATTGGCATCATGATAAATGCACAAAATTTGTTTGATATAAAATAACTATATCAGCACATATTTTGCTTTTTCTCATATCGCCAATGCCGTTCTAAGTGGTCACTTCTTTAGATAGATTGGTATACCCCTCACAAGGAATACAAATGCCACACTTTGTAATGGACTGCTCACAAAGCGTCTTAGAATCTCATAACGAAGAGTTCATCATCGAACAAGTTCACCTTATTGCCTACGCAACAGGTCTATTTGATGAAGGCGATATTAAAGTAAGAATGAATGCTTTTAAAACATTTGTTGTCGGTAATAAACGAGATGATTTCATTCACGTATTTGCCCATATAATGCAAGGCCGAAGCACTGAGCAAAAAGCGGACTTATCAAAGCAAGTAGTCACTAAACTGACAACACTATTCCCAGAGATAACCAATATAGCCATGAATATTAGCGATTTTGAAAAAGCTACTTACTGCAACCGTGCTATGTTGTGATACTTATTTGGGTAGTCACCTATAAACCGATGGCAATGGTATATTAATGACAGTGAAGATATCTTTGCTGTTTTAGACTGTGTGGTCGAGGTGCGTTTTATAGAAAGTGATATTGAGTTATCAACACTCCTCAACACAAGTGACATTTTTATGCGGCTAAAGGCACTGACCACCTTGCTTATCCTAAAGGTGAAGCAAGGACATTAGTAATAGAGCCATTAATAGTAGAATTTTACTCTATCGCTATTGCGCCGCCAAAGTATCATAGAGCAATCAAATATAAGAAACATTACTCTGATCACTTGTTACGAATACTTAAAACATAGCTTTTTCAGACATGACAGATGTTGTATCTGTAATTTACTTTCTTAGCTTTAATAACACATATATAGCTTCGGCTTGTGACCTCTTCTTAGCTTTTTTAATCGCTTTTTCCATTATGCCTTTATCAAACCTATTTTCTATTACTTCATCTATAGTCTTTTCATAATCAGGGTGATTCTTCAGTTTATCAACAAAATCCTTAGTCATTCTCTTAGCTCCTTGCTTAGTTGTAGGTAAACGTTAAAGCGTTTACCTACAAAATGTTACTTTTGAAATTCTTGCTAGTGATACCGGTTTACTGAAACAAACAAGCATCACAAATATTAATAACCACGGCATGAGCCCCCCCCCGAAAAATAGTTGCTAGCAATACGCCAACAAAAGACTTTCCCTTGAAAAGCGCGAAACTCATTTTTCCAAAAAACATTGAAAATATTAAGCTTGTTTCTTAATTCGACGAGATACTAACCCCATCAACCCTAATGCAAAAATAGTAAATGTAGATGGCTCTGGCACAGAGTTAATTTCCGACTGAGTCCAATTAGCCCAGACAAATCCTCTATCAAGTGATAAGTCCCTATTCTGGCTAAGATTGTAATCTGTAGTGAAAGGATTTGAGTGCGTGGTTATCGCCATATCAGCTGCTAGTACTTGCTTATAAGAAATATCATTGGGGTCAAAAAACGGATCGGAAACGAACTCGTCAACTAACATATAGGCTGTTTCAATCCAGCAAGTAATATTATTATTTGTAGTTGAGCAACCATTAATAATTCCGGGATTATTTTTGTACTCAGGAAGAACTGAAAAGGTCGCGGCTAAGGATTTATTAGCTTTTTCTGCATCGGTGAAATTATCAAAGCCAGAAAGGTCATTACCTAGCACGTCGTATTTACCATCTATGAATCTAACATCATACAAAACGCCATCGACATCAATATTATTAAACCCCATTAATGCGCCATCATCTAATATGTCTACACGGAGTAAGGTTGCATTGGCGAAGTGAGGCATAAGACTTAAAAGAGTCATTGCGGTTATTTTTTTTAACATAAAAAATGATCCTAGTTTATTGTTAACATTATTTTTTATTCAACATTACTATCATTAATAATTTAATTTACTTGTAAATAATGAGTTAAACTTGTTTCTTAACTCAACGAGGCATTAATTCAATCATGTCAAAGACAAAAATTACGTAAATTGATGGTATAGCTTGAAACTTTAATTAATAGGGTACAAAACAAATATGCAGTGAATATGCAGACTAACTAGACGTTTTATTTAAGCGATGGACTCGTATTTATAACCCGCCCCATAGATCAAATGAAGTCACGTTCTGAAAGGAAGTTTTTTAATTTCTACGAAGGCACGAATCGTAGCAAATTTCATTTGTATGCATAAAAGTCAATTCTTTATCAACGAAATAAACATAGCTTAAGCTTGATTGTACAGTTGTCCTCTACACAAGCTGGCCCAGTGCATTTAGCCCACACTAATCGTATAATGCGATTCCATTTTGACTGTACCAACAAGACCAACTTTAATGCCAAGCACTAACCAAGGCTGTTTAACAGAACTCTCTGAGCCAAAGAAAAGTCATCAACACTTTAAAATATTTAAGCCATATGGTTTTTTAAGCCAGTTTGTACCCGAATCTCGAAAGAAGAAACACTTGTTAGGTGAACTATTCAATTTTCCAGATAAAACAATGGCTATTGGCCGTTTAGATCATGACTCCGAGGGGTTATTGTTACTTACCACCGACGGTATGATGAGTTACAAAGTCAGAGGTAAAAATATAGAAAAAGAGTACTACGTGCAAGTTGATGGCGTTATCACTGCTGAAGCAATATCACAGCTGAATAATGGCGTTGAAATAGCGATTAATAGTGCGAAATATTTAACCCTGCCCTGTAAAGTGTTCAAGTTAGATGGTGAGCCTCAACTTCCCACTCGTGGTCGTAAAATACGCGATCCGAGACACGGCCCTACTAGCTGGGTCTCTATCACGCTTTGCGAAGGAAAAAATCGTCAGATCAGAAAAATGACGGCTGCTGTAGGCTTTCCTACCTTAAGGCTGGTAAGAGTTCGCATTGGCGACGTTCATATCGATAACTTGCTTGCTGGTGACATCGTTAAGCTAGCTAATCTTGACGCCGCAGTTAATCAATAATGCCCTTCCCCTTTATCCCCTAGTACTCTCCCTCATCACCCTAGTATATTTACTACGAGGCTTAGCTGGTTTTACTTTAATGGACAATTCTATGGGGCCTAGTCTTGAGTTTTGGCTGTGGTGTTCCGCTATTTGATTAGTTCTAGGTCTATTCCATGTCATTGGTTTAACAAAACAATGGGCAAGACTCTAAAACAGCAACCCGCATAAAAATCATATCGCTGTAATTTACAGGTGTTACACTAATAAAAATTTAAACCACTTTGCCTTAAAAGTTACCAAGGATCACAATGCATTACTGTGCAGCGATATTACTAAGCCTCATTTTGCTCTTCTCATCAAAGCTTTCCGCAGAAAGCAATGTTGAAAAAAGTATTCAAAAAAGTCCTAGCACTACAAACAGTACTTCCTCAGAGCCTAAAGAACAAAATAAAGTTTATGCAGAGCAAACTTGGGGCTTAGGTGTATTAATAAGGAATGCTGAAATACCTTTTGATACCGAAGCGGATAATGTCAGTAGCTTTGTGCCTATGATGTTTTATCAAGGAGAGACTTTTTTTATTCGAGGCACTGAAGGCGGAGCCCATCTTTATCAAAATAATGCTTGGCAGTTTAATGCTATGGCACGCATGCGATTTTTTGATATTCCAGCTGAATACCAAAATGAAGTACAAGGTGACACCATAGATATAGGCTTTCAAGCGAGAAAATCATTCAGTGAAAATAGCTTTTTTGATATCGAGGTTTTTAGTGATCTTGAGGGTAACCCTTATGGTAACTTGAGCCAAAGCTGGTACTTTCAACACGACAGTTGGGAGTTTATGCCTAAGGTGAGTGCGCGGTATAAGAGTGCTAGTTTTAACAGTCACTATTACGCATTATCAGGCATTGCAAAGATAACCGAGCAGTCTATTGGTGCTGGCATTGAAGTCAACGCTGGCATTGAGACTCGCTATCATGTCGCTAAGAATTTTTATTTATTAGCCTCAGTCAACGCCACTTTACTTGATAAAAATGCTTACGAGAGCGATGTAGTCAATCAACGCTGGCAAAGTGAGGCCTATTTAGGTTTTGCCTTTTTTAATGATATCAGTCAGCCCAAAAAATCTGAGTTAAATAACCATGGTTACTTGCGCTTAGCGCATGGCTGGGCAACACCATCGAATATTGGCGATATCCTTGCCGGTGATACAGTTAAAGATGAGTATAATAATCAGCTCACTTCTATTTTTTATGGTTTGCCGTTAACCGATGAGCTGTTTTCATTACCGTTAGACATTTATCTAACGCCTGGCTTTGTTTGGCATTGGAATTCTGAAGTTCAAGATTCAGAGCAAGAATATGTACTTGCCATTAAAGCGTATTACACTATTGAGTGGCCGGTACGCTGGCGTATCGGCTTAGCCGAAGGTTTATCTTATGCTTCCAATGTATCTTATATTGAAGCCTCTGAGATGGAACGAAAAGGTTATCGTCCAAGCGAATTAATGAACTATATAGACTTTACTATAGATATTAACTTAGGTGATATTTTTAATATCAATGCACTCAATGAAACCTGGCTAGGTTATAGCATTCATCATCGTTCTGCTATTTTTGAATCGGCATCACAATTTGGCCGTATCAAAGGCGGTAGTAATTACAATACGGTCTATATTCAGTTCGATTTTTAAAACCTTGGCTTATCCAAGTTGTTCAAAAAGACTTTGTTTATTTTTTAAAGCAGAAGACCGCTGTAGGGTTAGCTCTTTTATAGCGGAATTACTTAAATGGGGTGGTGATAGCCCAATCCCTAACTTTCGAGAAATTGCTCGTTAAGTGTCCCTAAAACACCCCCCTAGCGACTCATGTCTCTTCTAGGGGGGTTATTAAACCAATAAGTTCTTCTTAATTCACTTCAACCGCTAACTTTGCTGTTCCAGCTTTTCAATTTCATTAGCAATCGCTTGAGGTGAGCCTGTATTACGACATAACCAGTAATAAGCGCCTGGCACGATAAATAACGTAAATATACTCGCAAGTGATACACCAGCAAAGATAACTACACCAATAACCATACGGCTTTCAGCGCCAGGACCAACAGCTAACACTAAAGGAATAGCGCTAGTTACCGTGGTAAAGGTTGTCATAACAATAGGGCGTAAACGCTGCTGGGAAGCACTAATTAACGCCTCTTCAAATGCGATGCCTTTATCACGTAACTGGTTAGCAAATTCAACGATTAAAATACCATTTTTAGCTGCTAAGCCTATGAGCATGACAATACCTATTTGACTGTAGATATTTAAACTCATGCCCATTAGCTCTAGCCCGGCAAGTGCACCAACTAATGCCAACGGCACGGTAAGTAAGATAACAAAGGGATGAATAAAGCTTTCAAACTGCGCAGCTAACACCAAATAAGTAATTAATAACGCAAGTAAAAATACAAATAAAATGGAGTTACCTGACTCTTTAAGCAATAAGGACTCGCCTTTATAATCAACCTGTACATGTTCTGGCAGTTTATTTTTAGTCACATCAACAAGGAAATCTAACGCATCCCCTAAAGCGTAACCGTCCGCTAAGTTTGCCGTCACAGTAATACTACGTAGGCGGTTATAGCGATTCAGTCTCGACGAAGTAGCATTTTCGCCAATGTTAAGTAAGTTCGCTAAGGGTATTAACTTGTCTGTTGTGCGAGAGCGTACGTAAAGATTGTCAATATCTGAAGGACTTTTAAATTGCTTTTCATCGCCTTCAACAATCACATCATATTCTTCACCTCTATCAACAAAGGTCGTTACGCGGCGTTGTCCTAACATGGTCTCTAGGGTTTCAGCTATATCACCTACTGGCACACCTAAATCATAAGCACGTTCACGGTCTATTTGAACTAATAACTGAGGGTAGGTTTCTTTATAATCACTATTAATATTCGACAAATTAGGATTCTTTTGTGCCTCACTAATTAGGATATCACGCCACTGCGCTAGCTCTTCAAAAGTATTACCTTGCAGTACAAAGGAGACTGGCGCATTACTACCACCGCCGCCACCAATACCACGACGCATAATGGCAAACGCACGAACATCAGTAACACTCTGCACATCTTTGTTTATTTTATTGATAAAACTAAAAGTATCAATGCTACGTTTATCCCATTGTGGTAAACCCACGATGGCAATACCGCCCGTACCACCAAAACCTGGAACACGTACCAAAACGCGGTCTAGTTCGCCCTCTTCTTTGTAACCTAATAGTTTCTCTTCGATTTGATGCATGTTTTTAACATTATTTTCATAACTGGCACCTTCAGCACTTTGCATAATTAGAAAGAAATTACCGCGATCTTCTTTTGGCGTGTATTCAGAAGGCAATTTGTTAAACAATAAAAATACCGCTGCTAACGATAACCCCAGTACGAGAACAATAAGCATGGGTTGATGAATACTGTTTTTTAGTGCTCGGCCATAAGCCGCTTCAAAACGAGCAAAAGCATTATCGAGCTTTTGTCCAAAAGAAGAACTACGCTCCCTGTGTTTTAACATTTTCGAACATAACATTGGCGTTAAAGACAAAGCGGTCAGACTTGAAAATACCACAGCGGCCGCAATAGCAATGGCAAACTCAGTAAATAGTCGCCCCATGTTGCCTGATAAAAAGACCAATGGAACAAATACAGCGACTAAAACTAAGGTAGTAGCAACAACTGCAAAGGCAACTTCCCTACCTCCTTCGTAGGCTGCCATTAGTGGGGGTTGACCATTTTCAATACGACGATAAATATTCTCTAATACCACGATGGCATCATCAACCACTAAGCCAATGGCTAATACTAACGCTAGCAGTGTTAATAAATTAATAGAAAAGCCAAACCAAGATAACGCCATTAAAGAGCCTATTAAGGCGATAGGTACGGTTATTGCGGGTATTAAGGTAGCACGAACATTACCAAGGAATAAAAAGATGACCAACACCACCATCAGCATGGCGATAATCAAGGTATTATAGACTTCATCAATAGAACCCTGAATAAACACTGAGCTATCATAACTATTGGTAATAGTAGTGCCTATAGGTAAAGTATCTCTGATAGCCACCATTTCTTTTCTGGCAGATTTAACCACATCTAAAGTATTGCCTTTTGATTGTTTGATTACGCCCAAACCAACCATGTTTTTACCGTTACCGCGAAACATATTTTCATCATCTTGCGCGCCAACAAATACTTGTGCAACATCACCTAAACGCACTACTGAGCTACTTTGAGAATGAGTAATAACCATATTGGCAAAGTCTTGCTCAGATAAATAACTGCGCTCGACCCGAATTGAGAAATCTCTATCTACCGACTCTATTCGACCTGCTGGTAATTCAACATTCTCATCGCGTAAAGTATCTTCAATATCTTGTACTGTGATATTACGCGCAGCCATAGAGACGCGATTCAGGCGAATTTTCATCGCATAAGTACGACCACCGCCCACTTGTACACGGGCAACCCCATCAACTACTGCGAAGCGGTCAACGATATAACGATTCGCATAATCAGTTAGCTCTAACGTACTCATGGTTTCACTTTGCAGTACAAACCAAACAATAACGTTTTCATCGTCATTGGCTTTAGATACTTCAGGTGGTTCAGACTGCTCTGGTAAGTTATTTAACGCTCTTGATATACGGTCACGTACATCATTAGTCGCGGCATCAATATCACGATCTAAATTAAACTCAATAGTAATACTTGAGCGGCCAACACGGCTATTAGAATTAATTGTTTTAACACCTTCAACACCACTAATTCGGTCTTCAAGCAATTGTGTTATTTTAGTTTCAACAATGGCTGCAGAAGCCCCTGGATAGGTGGTACTGATATTTACAATAGGAGGGTCGATATCAGGGTATTCTCTCAATGGCAACATCATAAACGCGACAATACCAAAAGTAATAATAAGTAAATTTATTACCGTAGCAAAAACCGGTCGTTTTACCGATAAATCAGATAAAATCACTAGCCATTGCTCCCTGTTTTAGCCACCCCTGACTTTTCTTCCCTGTCAGCTTCTTCTTGACCAATGATACTCACATCAGAGCCATCACGCAGCTTAAGTGCGCCCTCAACCACAACTTGTTCACCTTCAACTAAACCCGAAATAACTTCGACAACACCAGGATGACGACGACCAATTTTGATTGCTTTACGAACGGCCTTACCTTCACTTTCAAGAAATACATAATGGGCATTCTCAATAGGAATGATAGTACTTTCGGGTAATTGCAGTATATTTTCTACTTGTAATAATACGCTGATATTAAGCAGCATGCCTGGGTGTAACTTTAACGCTTTGTTGCTAATAGTAGCGCGGACTTTAATACTACGAGTACTTGAATCTATACGGCTATCAATAGCGGATATTTTTCCAATAAACTCTTTATTTTTGTAAGCACTATTAACAGCAGTAACTTGTTGGCCAACATGAATATGAGTTAATAGACGTTCCGGCAAATGAAAGTCCACTTTAATGATACTCAAGTCATCTAAGCTAGTAATAACGTCTCCAGCATCAATGTAAGCACCTTTACTGACTTCCCTAAATCCGAGCACACCAGCAAAAGGCGCACGAATAGTTAAATCATTTAACTTAGCGTTAGCACTTACCAGTTGTGCCTCTATCGCCTTAGTTTTTGCTTCTTGTTGCTCTACTAAAGACTTCGAGGTTGCTCGACTTGAGAGTAATTCAGTCAAGCGCTTTAAATGCGCCTGAGATTCTAACAAATTGGCTGTTAATTCATTAACTTTGGCCAATTCTTCTTGATTATTTAATTTAACTAACACAGCACCTTTTTCAATACGTTGGCCATCATCAAAATAAATAGCATCAACAAGATCAGAATATTTACTGGTGATCACCACTTGCTCATTAGCTCTTGCGGTACCAACTGCTTCAACACTTTCAATAAACTCAGCTAATACCACGGGCACCATCTTAACGGCAACAACACGCTTGAATTTACTTTTCTGTGACTCAGCTGCTGGCCATTGTAAATAAGTAATTAAAGCCACTAGAATAGAAATTATAATAAATAACGGTAAACGGCTGGTGAAGCTTAATGAATTTGACGTCGCTGTAGGCACAGACTTATTTGACATAAAAGGATTCTCTAATAACGTAGTAAATATGATGAAATGGTGAGTTTTTTGCATAATTATCCAAAACCACTATAACCTATAGACCATTTAATAGCATTTACCTAGCCAGTAACTTAGCTTAAAATATTAACCACTTAACGCAAATTCACGTAGAAGAGAAAGAACTTTGAATAAATTAGCCATACTAGCCTTTGCCCTGTTATTATTTTTCAGCACCATGTTGTGGTATCTAGCTAATGGCTCGTTAAATGATTACCTTAAAAGCCAAGTTATTTTACAAAGCCAGTACTATAGTGATAAAGAAGCAACACTACTTAGCGCAGATTTTTCAAACAATAGCGGTGTTACTCAGTTTACTGGCTTTTCTTTGAACAATATTAAAGGTTTAACTCAACCTATACTGTTTAAAATAGATAAAATTAGTGCACAACTCGCAGCAGTTCCCAGTCACTCGCCCAGCATTGATAAAAAAACAACCACTATAGTTCATGTAAAAGAATTACGATTAGGCCGTTTACATGCCTGGTCTGAGCAGGTTAATCCAAGTGAACCAGGCAAGACAAATTTAGAAGAACTGTTTAAACAAATTAGTACAAAGTTGGCAATGGATTACCCTGCCTTGTACCCGCAAATAAGTGCTGAGTTATATGCCAAAATGTACCCGGAACGAAGCGAAAAATTAGCCTTAGAAGATGCAAACACCAATACAGAAGTGCAAAAAATAGAAACGAACAAAGCGGTAATAGCTTCAAAAGAAGCTAAACAGAAAAAGCGACTATTAGGCAAAGCATTAACGCGGGTCACAATTAGTTCTGTCATTATTGAGGATTTAACCTTAACCATAATTAAAGACAACAAAATACTTACCAAAAACGTTAAAGATATACAGTTAGGCCGCTTCGGCGATGAAAACGGCTTAGACAGCAACCAATTAGGTGGAGAGCTACTTAAACAGATACTTGCTAAGTTAATCAGTGTAGAAAAATCTACTGTCATAAAAAGAAAAATTAATGCCCCTCATATAGAGTCCTAATTAATAATTAAATTATCGGCAATAACCCACTAAAATTTACTGAGTTATTGCCGATACAGATCAAAGCGATAAACTTATCAGCTGTTATTATTAACTTAACCATTTATATGTTGTGTAATCTATGTCATCTATTATGAAGCAATTAATTTCTGTTACCGACTTAAAAGGTAACTATACCTACGTTAACCAGGCTTATTGCCATGCGACTGGCTATCAAGAAAGTGAACTCCTTAATACCGATACACGTTCATTAACCCATTCCCAAATGCCAAAAGTGGTGCTCGACGAGTTATCTAAAACCTTGTCAAAAGGTTTTTCTTGGCAAGGTTTATTGCAATTAAAAAGCAAAACAAATAATAGTATTTGGCTTGATGTTTTTATTACTCCCCATTATAGCCAAAATGTAATCACAGGTTTTCAATGTATTAGTACTGTCGCCAATGCACAACTAGCTCGCAATGCAGAAAATATCTATCAAGCTCTGAATAAAAATAACGACTGGGTAACTTTTGAATTTACCAAGAACCATAAGTTTGCTTTTTTAGTTTTACTCACCGTTTTAGCGCAAGGCTTTATATTCACTCAGCTTGGCTTGCTTGCCTCCATTATTGCTGGCATAAGTGCTGTTACCCCTATTCTCATTTTTTGGTCTGATATTATTCCTACTGCTATGCGGGCTCAGCGCATGCAAAACATGTTTGATTCAGTATCTCGTAAAGTTTATTTTGGTAAAGGTAGTGCCAGTGTTTTTGATTTTAATTTTTCACTATTAAAAACAAAAATCAAAGCCATTATTGAACGTACTGTTGATGCTGCTAAACCAATAAAATCTGTTATGGCCAAAGTGAGCCAAGGTCTTAGCGATACCCGTAGTACACTCGCACAACAAAAAAATGATTTAGAGCAACTCAGTACTGCAATGAGTCAAATGCAAGAGTCAACACAAGACATTGCCCAAAACACGGTCAATGTTGCTAGTGAGTTAGAAATCACTTTTGAACACTGTGAACAGTCTCAGCAAAGTATTTATCAGACCAGTGATAAAATAAGTCAGTTAGCACAAGCGGTAGAGAATGCTTCAAGCTCTGCTGATACGTTAACCCAATCGGCAAATAATGTTGGTGAGTTAATGGAAGATATTCAGTCTATTGCCGATCAAACTAACTTATTAGCCCTAAATGCTGCCATTGAGGCTGCGCGTGCAGGTGAGCACGGTCGAGGTTTTGCTGTAGTTGCCGATGAAGTACGAAGTTTGTCATCACGTACCCAAGAGTCTGCGGTAAAAATTCATCAACGCCTAACCATTATGCTCAATACCATAGAGCAATGGGTTGCCTTAATGAATAAAAACAAAGATGAAGCGCAGTTTTGTGTTGAAAGTGCTCAAGCATCTCATCAACAAATTGATTTAGTGGTAGAGAAAATGCAGAACATCAATCAAGCAGCTACACAAATAGCAACAGCAGCTGAAGAGCAATCTTGTGTGTCTCATGAGATTAATAGCCATTTAACTGATATTTCACAAAATACCGAATCCACTTGGCAACAAACCGATAGCGTTGCTGAACAAATGCAAGAACTAGCAAAAAGTGTTGATGAAATAGCTGATTTAGCAAGTACTTTTGTGCCTAAAAATAAATAAGGGACACACCATGTCTTGGAAAAACACTAAAAATCACTACGGTTCACTTTCAATAAAAATGCACTGGTTAATGGTGCTTTTAATGATCTTTGTTTTCGCCAGTATTGAAGGCAGAGTATTTTTTGAGAAAGGCACTGACTTGCGTGACCTCTTCAAAATGACGCACTTCATGCTGGGTTTATTGGTCTTTATCTTGGTCTGTGCCCGTATTTATTTACGCTCTGTGCAAGTGACTCCCCAAATAACTCCGCCATTATCAACTATGCAAGCTTGGGGCGCCAAAACAGCTCATCTAACCCTTTATGTTTTCATGATTGCTATGCCGATATTTGGCTGGTTTGTTCTTAGCGCAAAAGGCAAGGTCATTCCTTTTTTCGGCCTAGAGCTTCCAGCACTTATTGCTTACGACAAACCTTTTGGAAAAGTATTAGAGGGCTGGCATAAAGAGGTAGGCTCGTGGGGTTATTACCTTATTGCTTTTCATGCAATCGCTGGCTTAGTGCATCATTACATTCAAAAAGATGATACTTTGACACGCATGTTACCTGAAAGAAAAGGGACTAAATAGTTTAATTCTGAATGAGATAAAGCTTGAAAGAGCTAGGGAACTAGCTCTTCACTCGTTTCAATAAACACAGTTTTGCTACCATCACAATGTAAGTCAGCTATTAACTCAGGTGAACCGTCATCATTGAGCTCTAAATAACCCAAGCCACTTTTAGGTTGCAGCCTTTGGTGACCTAATTTCAACTTTTTCTCTACCCCATCAACCATTAACTTACGTCCTTTGATACGCATAGAGCGACGTTTAGTAAATAAATTAAGTGGTGAATAGGGGCCATAGAGCCAACGATTCATTCGATCAAACAGCCCAATAAGTGGTTGAGGAAATTGGTTTTTAATGCCACTAGAAGTAATTTGCCATATATGTGGGGAATGCTCACGAAACCTTAGTTCAATATCATAAACAAAAGAGTAATGCACATCGCCTGAAAGAATAACAAAGTGTTGCGGTGTTTTAGGGTGCTTAAAAATATTAAGCAAGGTACTTGCAGCCCCAGGATGCGCCATCCAGTTTTCAGCATCTACAGCTAGAGGCTGACCTGCTAAAGTCGCTATTCGCTGTATCGTTTCAATTACTTTAACGCCAAAAATCGGCGCCGGTGATACCAGTAATATTGAGTCATGCCCTATCAATTCTTGCTGTAATTCACACAACGCTTCCCAGTCCATTAATCCTGAAGGATCACCTAAGGCATGCTCAGATCGCCAACGCCGCGTTCGACTATCAAGTACCACTAATTTAGGATGACTATCAAGGGTATACTGCCAATGCGAAAACTTTAATAAGTAATCAATAAACTTGTCATGATTTTCACTACTAGGCTCCTGCTGGTAACTATCCGCAACTTGATAAAAATCACCTTTGAATTGTTTAGGATCATTACCCCAACCTTGGCATAACCAATAAGCAAACAGGCTATTACCAATAATTCGTTTTGCCAAAGGGTCTTGGTAAGCGGCTTGCTCCCAGGCGGCAGTTAAGTTCCAATCATCGGTCACATCGTGGTCATCAAAAATCATATAAGTGGGTGTGTGTGCTAACAAACGTCGAACTTTATCCAGACCATTAATAAAATCTTTAATCGCCAATAATTCTTGATTATGAGTCGCTTGATATTTTGTCGGGACAGTAAAGCCCTCAAGTTCCACCTGTTGCCATAACGTAGGCGACCACACCAAAAAGTACATCGCCATGTTTTCGGCAAAGGTCATTACATGATTATGAGCATAAGTAGAAGTAAAGATTGCCTGTTGTTTTTTCGATATCAAAGGTAACGACTTAAACCAAGTGTCCTTTGCAGTACTTTTAGGCAGCAGTGATTCCCGCTGAAAATACTGCTCGCTAAACTGATAAAGTTCACTGCCACAGGTAATGCCCTGCGCGGCTAAATTATCATCAGTAAAGCTTTCATCATTTAGCCCTAATAAGTTGATGACTTGATGAATAGCAAAGAGCGTGACACCGGCTACATGATCAGCATAAATTTGATCGCCAGACATCATCAATAACGCCGGCCGTTTTTCAACATCAGTTAAGGTTCTTTCGACTAAATGATCACCCGCCAATAAACTATCTTGACTCGCATGATGCGGGTTTCGACACGAGCCATGCAATAGGTTATTAATATTTTCTTGAATAATAAAGGAAGGTCTACTTTTACCAGAAAAGCTTAAGCTGGGGATAAGTTCAGCTAGGCATTTAGTACTACTTTTAGTGTCTCTATCATTTAGTTCAGATGAATCATGTGAATCAGTTAACAGTAAATCATATTCTATATAGGTATCTACCGGTAAGTTAATGCTTACATCAAGTAAATGAACAACCGCTTTTTCACCGACACGAAATGTCGTTAAATTATCGTTATCAAAGGCTGCAGTGAAGATTGCTTTATCTTTTGTTGCACTATTTACTGAGCTATCGCTGGAAGTAACCTCGCCTAGGCTCTCATCACTCAAGAAACAATGAAGCTCTCCTGAACACTCTAATGGACTAAGCCACCATAAGACTAATTGTTTTGATGTTAAACGTCGTAATATGGGCCCTACTAAAATATCTGCTAGCACTTAAATCTCTACTATTAATTATGAAAGTTATCGATGAAAAGCAATGGTTAGAAAAATAAACCAAAAGAGTTTATCTCGTAAAAACCCCTCAATAGCAAGACGAAATTGTTACCTTATGTAATCCACAACCACTATTGTATTAGTTGCATAAAGAGGTTTATCAACTATCTCTAGTCACATTGACCTTATAAATCCTTCGTCGATCATTCACTTTGGTTTTAACTTTACCAAATGGTGATTTTTAATCTCTGATTTTGGCCTCACAAAGCAAGTAAAATTTTTCTTTTCTATTTTATTGTCAGAGTAATAAAAAATTAGGCTAAAAGCCGAAATAACTGAGCTATTTAATGTTCACTTTGTGTGCATTGTTGACGTTATAGTTTGCTTTGCTAGCGGTAGAACCAAGACCTTAAGCGGTCGTTAGTATTAATATTTCCCTTATGACTTCTTAACCGACCCCCTTTACGTAGGAAGTTAACGTTTACCATTAAATAGCAAAATTAATCAGACAAAATCACTTACGTTAAAGAGTACTTTTATAATTAGCATAAAGAACAATCAAGATACATATAACTACCATTTAGTTTCGTCGCATTTGAATCCCAGAGTGAGAATCAATTAAGCCATCCTTGTCAACTGTCACAATATTATCATTGAGCGACATAATAACGGTGCTTTTATGATTTGTTATTCTGACAAAGTTAATTTCATACCCAAACTTATATAATGAACTTACAGAAAATTTTTGAGCATAATTAAGGTAGTTCCACCATCCATAGCTCTCTACAGATCTATGACGTCGATGGAGTT
>Ga0209292_1001501_pt1 | contig 28424 bp, 21 predicted proteins | sample GOMGulsemesocosm_2_FD_184634 | JGI IMG/M metagenome (GOLD analysis project Ga0209292, IMG submission 184634) | Methane-oxidizing microbial communities from mesocosms in the Gulf of Mexico - GOM9C Gulf of Mexico (SPAdes) (version 2) | ecosystem: Environmental > Aquatic > Marine > Cold seeps... | reverse complement strand
TTCCCATTCTTTAGCATCGATTCCGTACTCTTTTAAAGAACCAACAACACCAACAGATTCACGTAAATTAGAAATTTCTTGCGCAAATTCTTCAGCTGTAGATTTTCCTAATAGTGCAGCTAAATCTTCATACTTATCTGTTACTTTAGAGTTAAAACGGACAACGTTAGGCATTAAAATAGCATTAGCACAACCATGAGGAATACCAAAAGTACCACCAATTTGATGAGACATAGAATGAACAATTCCTAACCATACGTTAGTAAATGCCATACCAGCCATACAAGAAGCATCATGCATTGTTTGACGCGCATCTAAGTTATTAGGTTCTTTAATTACCGCTGGTAAGTTTTTAAATACCAAGTCAATTGCTCCTTTTGCTAAAGCATCATTATATCTATCTGCGATATTCGAAGCATAAGCCTCAACACCATGACTCAATACATCTAATCCTGTATTTCCAGTAACATGAGTTGGCATACTAGCACAAAGCTCACCATCTATAATAGCTACATCTGGAGTTAATTCGTGAGATACAATAGGATATTTAGTTCCTTTTTCTCTATCAGTAATTACAGAAAGTCCTGTAACCTCAGTACCTGTTCCACTAGTAGAAGGCACAGCAACAAAAACAGCTTTGTTACGTAATGGTTTTACTGCGAATGGTGCCACTAAATCTTCAAGTTTAGAATCTGGGTATTCGTAGTAAATCCACATTGCTTTTGCAGCGTCAATTGCTGAACAACCACCTAAACCAATAATAATATCTGGTTGTTCTTGGGTCATGAACTCTGCTCCTTTATAAACAGTTTCAATTGAAGGATCTGCTTCAACTCCGCTAAATACTGAAGATTCAATATTCGCTTCAGTTAAGAAATTTTGTGCGAGTTCTAGTGATCCGTTTTTTCTAACTGAATTACCACCCGTTACTAAAACTGCTTTTTTTCCTTTTAAATCTTTTAATCTCTCAAGACTTCCTAAGCCGTGATGTATTTCCTTTGGTACTATAAATTTTGCCATCGTATTTTTATTAATTATTTATAATTATAATTTCTGATGCAAAAGTATAACGAGACTGCCTGTTAAGAGTTACCAATACGGTTCAATGTGTTATGAAAAAAGTTCAACTTTAATAAAATTGAAAATTAGAGCGGTTTTATAGTAGTATATTTAAAAGTGAAATTGCTATCTATTATATGATATCCTTTGGGCTTACTCCAAATTTATTTTTAAAGGCAACACTAAAGTTAGATAAATTATTATAACCATAATCTAAATAAATATCTGATGGTTTTAAAGTACCCTCTTGTAAAATATCTTTAGCTCTTTGCAGGCGTTTATCCTGAAGCCATTTCCCAGGGGTAACCTTATACTCTGAAGTAAAATAGCGCTTAAACGTAGATAAACTCATGTTACACAGAAAGGCAATCTCTTCTAATTTAAGATTAGAATACACATTACTCTCAACAACTTTTTTAAATGAAGAGCTTTCTTTAGAAATTAATGAATGTAAATACAATTCAAACTTTTTACCATACTTATTTAAGAGGTAAAGCATTATTTCTTCGAACTTTACAGAAAGTATTTTGTTCTTGAAATTGGAATTCGTTTGACTAATACTGGTTAATGAATTTAGATACGTAATTATAAATGAATCATTTTCAATAATAAAATAAGGGACCTCCTCCGTAGTATTTTGATCGATTGTTGAATGCTTCTTTAAGAAGGTCGTCAATTCTTTTTCTGAAAAAAAGAGCAATTTACAATAATAAATATCTTCATTATCTAGTAATTCTGTCCACAAACAATTTCCTTTTTTTATAAGTAATGATTGTTCTTTGTTAACTGAAACAGCATTGTCGGCGAAATGCACTTGCTTTTTACCTACTTGTAAAAAACTGAACATATTCATACTTAAATTCACTTTGCTCTTCACCACATCATTCGTCATCTTAAAATCGTAAACGAATAATTCTGGATCTTGTTCATTAGTCTTTAAATAGACTTCTGGAATATTTTCTATTGGCATGATATTTATTTCATGTTAGCGCGTAAAATAATATGATATTCTTTTACCGGTCTTTAAACGAAGTTAGCGGATTTTATTAAAAAACCAAAGTATTACATGTTAAAGAGACAGGATATGAACATCATATATTTTCCGTATATTTAGTTACACATAACCAACCAATTATGCTTACAAAAAAAGATAAAACTGAATACAGAAGTTTATTATTCCGTCATTTGGATGGTATCGCAACTGCCACAACAGCTTTTTCATTACATAAAAAAGGAGTTCTTGATTACTTACTCCAACAGCAAAAAATATCATTAACAGCCTTAGCCAAACAATTTAGTGCCAACGTAGGATATATAAATGTTGGACTGCGCGTGCTATGTTCACAAGGATGGCTTACACAACACATAAACTCAAGTGACGGCACTATTCTCTATAAAACAAATGAAAAAAGTAAAGCTGCCTTTGCCTTGGTTCCTTTATACGAAGATGCAGTAAACCTACTACAATACAGTGTTCTTTTTCCTGAAGAACGTATTGGTGCCGATGCTTTTATTGCTTTAGAACGTATATTTAAAAAATTAGAAAACAATTACAACATCAGTAATTTTAATGAAATTGAAAATCAAGTATTAAAACATATTGAAGGAGTTGTAATAGCTCCTATTATAGTTTTACTGGGGGTTAATGGTATGTTTCACAAATACTTTATGGAAGCCTCTTTTAGAGCACAAGAATACCATAAAGACCCTGAAAGTTTTAAAAAAATACTTGACTTTTTTGTTCACCTACAATGGTTTAATAAAAAAAAGGACACCTATCAGTTTACTGATAAAGGATTATTTTTTGCCAAAAGAGCTTCCGCATATGGAGTAACCGTATCCTACCTACCGACTTTTATACAATTAGATGAATTGCTATTTGGAAATCCGCTAGTACTGAACAATTTGCCTGATGAAACTGAAAAACATGTGCATAGAGAAATGAACGTTTGGGGAAGTGGTGGCGCTCACAGTACATACTTTAAGGTTATTGATGAAATAATCATCAACATATTCAACAAACCTATAGAAGAACAACCAAAAGGTATTTTAGATATGGGTTGTGGTAATGGTGCCTTTATACAGCATATTTTTGAAGTTATTGAACACCAAACTTTACGAGGAAAGCTATTGGATGATCATCCATTACTACTAGTAGGAGCCGATTTTAATCAAGCGGCCCTTAAAGTTACACGGGCCAATTTGATTAAAGCAGATATTTGGGCGAAAATTATCTGGGGAGATATTGGTAGACCAGATTTATTAGCAAATGATTTAAAAGAAAACTATACTATTGATTTAAGAGACCTGTTGAATGTCAGAACATTTTTAGATCATAACAGAATTTGGGAAATGCCTTTAAATACTACTGGAAGAATAAGCACTTCTTCCGGAGCCTATGCGCATAAGGGGAAACACATTTCAAATAGCTTGGTAGAAGATTCCTTATTAGAACATTTATTAAAATGGAAACCCTACATTGAAAAATTCGGATTGCTAGTTATTGAATTACACACTGTACCTCCAGAATTGGTTGCAAAAAATATTGGAAAAACAGCGGCCACAGCTTATGATGCTACACATGGGTACTCTAATCAGTTTATTTTGGAAATTGAAGTGTTTAATAAAATTGCTTCAGAAGCTGGGTTGCACCCTGACCCTAATTATTTTACTAAATTCCCTAATAACGACTTGGCAACCGTTAGTGTAAACCTATTAAAAGGTATTGAAAGTTCTTCAGCATAGGGTTTTCAACATTTCTACACCATAGCCCATAATACCATATATGGGCTTTTTTAATTAAACTCAGTATTTTTTTTTTAAAAAAACTAATCTATATATTAAACCTTTTTAACGGGATAGGGTCTAAAAGGAAACTTTAAACCCACCCATATGAAAAAGCTAATCGTACTATCCATATTCCTTTCTTTGTTTTTTACTTCATGTAATGATGACAATTCAACTCAAATAGCAACAACAACCCCAGTTACTTTTGATTTTTCTGATTATTTAAACATCGATTTTAATAATCTATCAAATTATGCATTTCAAACCACACCAGTATACATCACAAAAGATAACACTGTAGCGAACCCAATTACTAATGAAGGAGCTACACTTGGGAGGATTCTTTTTTATGATAAAAATTTATCTTCGGATAATACTGTTTCGTGTAGTACGTGTCATCAGCAAGTAAATGCCTTTAGTGATACTGATGTTGCAAGTAACGGAGTAAATGGTTCAACAGGAAGACATTCGATGAGATTGATTAATACTCGTTTTGCGGACGAAGCAAAGTTTTTCTGGGACGAACGTGCTAATACTTTAGAAGAACAAACCACTATGCCAATTCAAGATCACAATGAAATGGGGTTTAGTGACACAAATGGTGATGGAAACTTTGATGATTTAATTACTAAACTTAATGAAGTTGAATACTACCCTGAATTATTTGAGTTTGCATTTGGAGATCAAACCATTACAGAAGAACGTATGCAAAATGCTTTGGCTCAGTTTATAAGAAGTATTCAATCTTTTGATTCTAAATATGATATTGGAAGGACATTTTCTCCTAACGACATGGTACCATTCACAAACTTTACAGCTGAAGAAAACACTGGTAAACAACTATTTTTAGCTCCACCCACATTCAATGACAATGGAGAGAGAACTGCTGGAGGAGTTGGTTGTGCTGGCTGTCATGGAGCTCCAGAGTTTGACATAGATCCAAATACTTTAAATAATGGGGTTATTGGTATCCTTAATGCTGCAGGAACAGATGAAACTATTACTAGAGCGCCCTCATTAAGAGATATTTTTAAAACAGACGGAACTTTAAACGGAGGGTTAATGCACACGAGTATCAACAATATTACTAGTGTAATAAATCATTATAATAATATTCCAGTAGCATCAGACAATGCAAACCTAGATCCGCGTTTAAAACCTGCTGGGAATCTTCAAAATTTAAACATGACTGCAAATGAAATAGTAAGTTTAACTAGTTTTCTGAAAACCTTATCTGGAAGTGATGTGTATACCAATGAAAAATGGTCAGATCCTTTCGTTAATTAATACTCTATTAAAGGAACTATTTGTTTACATACTTTTTTGAAAAAACTGAAGGAGATACTCCACATTTATTTTTAAAAAGTCTTGAAAAATATGAGGTATCCTCATATCCCAATTCAAAAGCAATTTCTTGCACTGTTAACTCTCCATGAGTTAACAGTCGTTTTGCTTCTAACAGAATACGTTGATGAATTAAATCCGTAGTTGTTTTACCAATTGTGTTAACAACTACTTTATTTAAGTGTTTAGTGCTTACATTTAATTCATTAGCATAATCACTAGCTTTTTTCATAGTTAAAAAGTGTTGATCAATCAACTGCTCTAGTTTTCTAAACCAAGTAACTCCTTTTTCAATTTTATGAATATCATTTTGTTCATTTTTTATATATAAACGTGTAGTTTCAATATATAATAAATCAACTATGAGTGCTATTTTTTGGTGCCACATAAATTTATTCGAGGTAAATTCTTCAAGAATTGATTTAAAAAAACCAATAAAAAGAGCTAACTCTTTTTCTTTTAACATTAAAAATGGCAAATTATATGACGTGTAAAAAAAAGGATAATCATCAATATTCTTATTCGGAAATGATAAGTTATAAAACTCCTTTGAATGAAAAAAAATAAATCCTTTTGCTGCTTCCGTAAATTCCCAATGATGAGTTTGTCCTGGATTCATTAAAAAAAGTGCTCCTCTTTTAATGGGATAAGAATCAAAATCAACTTCATGTACTCCTGCTCCATCAGTAAATAATACAATTAAATAAAAATCATGCTTGTGTGGTTTTGTTATTGATGCATGATGTTTTTCCAAATGCGAGGAAAAATCATTTGCATAAAAATCACCTTCATTTACTTTAAATTCAAATTGTTTTATATTCAGTATTGGTAAAAAACTCATATACCAAAGTTATATATAAAGCGTGATTTATCCTAACATAAACGTGTTTCAATCAATCAAAGAAGTCATATATAACTGACCTTTGTAAAAAAAAACATGTTGCTAAAGTCTCTCATTAAACACAAATGTCCAAATTGTAAAAAAGGAAATATTTTTAATAGTAAAAGTATTTTAAGTTTTGGAAAAATGAATTCTAGTTGCCCTAAGTGTTCATTGAAATATCATGTTGAGCCTGGTTTTTTTTATGGCGCCATGTATGTCAGTTATATACTAACTGTAGCTCAAGGCATAATTACCTATTTAATAGGCCAACTTTTTTTTGAAAAAGCATTTGACTTGAGAATTATTCCATACATCATTGGGGTAATAATACTATTATCTACCACAAACTTTAAACTATCAAGAGTTTTATGGATATACCTGTTTTTAAGCCCTAAAAAAAGTAAAAGTATACCTGACAACACTTCTATTTAAGTATATAAAATGAATTCAAACTTTTATTCCACTGCAAAATTTAGTAACTTTAATTGGATAAGTTACATCATTTTCAAGACATAAATGACTATTACAGAATTCACTATACGGCTTTTATCTGCTGCTTTTGCGGGAATGCTCATTGGGTTTGAACGTCAATGGCATAATAAAGCAGCTGGAATTAGAACCAATACCTTGGTTGCAATTGGGGCTGCTCTTTATGTGCTATTATCTATTAACCTTAATAAAGAAGGTGAGGGAATTACAAGAATTATTGGTCAAGTTGTAACAGGGATAGGATTCTTAGGAGCAGGAATCATTTTTAAAGAAGGATTAAATGTTCGTGGACTTACTACTGCTGCTACTGTTTGGTGCAGTGCTGCCATCGGGTGTCTTTCAGCAGCCGGGTATTACATAGAAGCTCTTATAGGTACCATAATAATTCTACTTGTAAACTTAGTATTAAAACCAATACACCAATGGTTGTTTAACAGAAATAAACGTTAATTCATCATTTTAAACAACAACTCTTTTAGCAAATCACTTTGTGGTAAATTACTAGCACCAACTCCTTTACTTTTTAAATCTGCTTCACGAAGTAAAGCAACTACTTGACTTACTTTACGCATTGGATAATTTTTCCCTGCAGCTTGATATTCCTTAACAAAAAACGGATTTATTTTTAAGGCTTTAGCTACACTAAATTGCGATTTATCGCCCAAAGCGTGATACTGTAACAACTGTGAAAAGAAATTATACAATAAAGAAACCGTTACTACAGTTGGGTTATCTTTTGGATTTTGGGCAAAATAATTAATAATTCTATTGGCTTTTAATATATCTCGTTCACCAACTGCTTTTCGCAATTCAAAATTATTATAATCTTTGCTTATCCCAATATTTTCTTCAATATGCTTTGGTGATATTTCCGTTCCTGAAGGTAGTACTAATTGTAATTTTTCTAGCTCATTATTTATTTTCCCTAAATCAGTTCCTAAAAACTCCACCAACATTTGCGCAGCTTTTTGACTAATCGTATATTTTTTACTTGCTAAAACTCTGCGTATCCAATCAGGAACTTGATTATCGTACAGTTTTTTACTTTCAAATAAAACACCAACTTTATCTATTGTTTTGTATAACTTTTTACGCTTATCTAATTTTTTGTATTTATAGCAAATCACCAATACTGTTGTGGGTTGCGGATTTACTGCGTAGGCTTCTAACTTATCGATTGTTCTGCTTAGGTCCTGAGCTTCCTTTACTAGTACTACTTGCTTTTCAGCCATCATAGGGTAGCGTTTTGCATTGGATACAATATCTTCTACTGTAACATCTCTTCCATACAAAACCATTTGATTGAACCCTTTTTCTTCTTCAGCTAGTACATTTTTTTCAATGTATGATGAAATCGCATCTATATAATATGGCTCATCCCCCATTAAAAAATAAATAGGCTTGGTGTTTCCATTTCTTATGTCAGCTACAATTTGTTTTACTTTATCCATAAATTATTTAAAAATACTTCGGCAGGCTCAGTATGACATCCTAAAAGATTCTTATTTTTGAAGGGTGCAACAGCTAAATTTCCCCACATATCCCTTTCGCATCAAAAATAGCGAAAATAAACTCAGTATTTTTGATGACATCAGGAAAAAATTTATTGTTCTGACTCCTGAAGAATGGGTCCGTCAACATTGTGTTCAGTTTTTAATGATTGAAAAAAAATATCCGAAATCATTAATAAACGTAGAGAAGGAGTTGCTTATAAACGGTCGAAAAAAACGCTATGACATTGTTGTTTTTAATACGGATGGAAGCATTCATATTCTAATAGAATGTAAAGCCCCTAAAATAAACATTACTCAAAAAACTTTTGATCAAATAGCACAATACAACCTAAAATTGAATGCCAACTTATTAATGGTCACTAATGGGTTAAGTCATTATTATTGCCAAATGGATTATGATAACGAACGCTATCAATTCCTGAGAGACATTCCGGAGTACCTCTAAATAAACTACTACCAGCAATTATATATATATATATATGGGATTAACAAAAATTTATGTAGGTAATTAACCAGTATATTATATCTTTAACTTTTCAAAAATATAGCATAAAATATGACTTCATTATTGATCAATTGGAACCCTAGTGACACCTTAATTAACTTAGGGCCAATCCCTATAAAATATTATAGTTTGATGTTTGTAGTAGCTTTTTTAGGAGGCTTACAAATCATGAAGAAAATATTTAAAAATGAAGCCGTATCTGAAGATAAACTGGATACATTGTTTATTTACGGAGTCGTCTCCATTTTAGTTGGTGCTCGTTTAGGTCATGTATTTTTTTATGACTGGCATTATTATCAAAATCATTTATTAGAAATTATTTTACCTTTTAAATTCAATCCTTTTAAATATACAGGTATTGCAGGCTTAGCAAGTCATGGTGCTGCCATAGGTGTTATTATTGCCATGTATTTTTACCATAAGAAATATCCAGATATCAAATTATCATGGATATTAGACCGAGTAGTAATACCCGTTGCCTTTGGAGCTATTTTTGTACGTATAGGAAATTTAATGAATTCGGAAATTATAGGAAAAGAAACTTTTTCTAATTATGGCTTCAAATTTATACAACAACATTACAGATCATATGAAGCAATGCAATTGACAGGGGCTAAAACAGCTTCTAAAGCCTATGATGCTATTGTTAATAACCCAAAATTTGTACATTTATTAGACGCGGTTCCTTTACGTCACCCAGCTCAATTATATGAATCTGTTTGTTATATTTTTGTGTTTGCTATTTTAATGTATACCTATTGGAAAACTGATAAAAAACAAAAACCTTTTTACATTTTTGGATTATTTTTAGTGCTACTATGGTCAGTAAGATTCGTAGTTGAATTTTATAAAAAATCACAAGGAGGATTTGAAGATTCATTGGGAGATTTGTTTTCTACAGGACAATGGCTAAGTATACCATTTATTATTATTGGATTCTATTTTATGTTACGACCAACAAAAAAAGTAGCGTAATGGTTAAGTATTTTTATAGTCTCACAATCCTATTTTTTGCCCTTTCTACTTTACAATCCTGTAGAAAAGAACCTAAACAAGTAGTTAGCCCTCCTAAAATAGAATTTAAACACGAGGGAAACTTACAGATTATCGATAGCATTGGAACTATAAAAAAAGAAATTAAAATAGAAATAGCTGACAATGATTTTGAGCAACAAACTGGTTTGATGTATCGCAAACAAATGGATACTGATAAAGGCATGCTATTTATTTTTGAAGAAATTAAAGTGCGTAGCTTCTATATGAAGAATACTTATATCCCATTAGATATTATTTATATAGATACTGATAATTTTATTATAAACATCGCAAAGAATGCAGAACCTTTAAATGAAACCTCTCTATTTTCAGAGACTCCTGCTAAATATGTGTTAGAAATTAATGCTGGCTTAAGTGATGTATGGGGTTTAAAGGCTGGTGATAAAATTAATTATACAAAATTATAAAGTTTTAACCCTCTTAAAAAAACATTAACTATACAACAACCTTACCCTATTTAAGTTTACTTTGTTATCCTTTGTAATTGGCAAAAAGTATTTTAATTGCCATAGTTGAGTTTTCTTAGCTTGCTTACTCGTTACTATAACCCAAGGTGGGTAAACACGAATTGCACGCTTTCCTTCTTTTAAATCAGTTGAAAACACCCCTTGCTTAGTTAACTCCTCTTTGGGAAAAATAAATTGACCAAAATAGTTTTCATCTTTCACATTTACAACAACAAAATCAATAGCGTCAAAACAATGGAAAGGCATAATTGGCCCATTATCAATTCGTTTCCACAGCACTACAAACTGACCGATTTTTTTTGGGGTTATTTTAGCTGTTCTACTAATTACTCTTTTTTCATTAAGTAAATAACTACACGCAAAATACTCTTGAGACTCCTTATTTAAAATGTAATTGGTTAATTGTAATGAACAACAATTATATACAGTTTCTTTAATTATTTCAGTGTAATTCATTTTTTAAGGATAATTTTAAAATGTTAGCACATGGGGTAAACAAAAAAAGTCCGAAGCTAAGCTTCGGACTTTTAATATCTTAAACAGAATTAAAATTATGCTGCCACAACTTCTTCTTCAGTTTCTTCTTCTTCTTTTTTCTCTCTCTTTAATTCTTTACTTCCTACAGTATCAAACATAACTGGAGTTGCAATGAATAAAGATGAGTACGTACCTACAACTACACCAATAATTAAGGCAAAGATAAATCCTCTAATAGACTCACTTCCCAAAATAAATATTGTTCCCAGTACTATTAAGGTAGTAAGAGATGTATTCAACGTTCTACTTAACGTAGAGTTTAATGCTTGGTTAACTGTTTTACCATATGGCCAGTCTTCATTGTTGTTAAAGTATTCTCTAATTCTATCAAATACAACAACCGTATCATTCAATGAGTATCCAATTACCGTTAAGATTGCTGCAATAAACGCTTGGTCTATTTCCATTGTGAATCCTAAATCTAACCCTTTAGTTAATGAGAAGATTCCTAATACGATAATAACATCATGGAATACAGCTGCTACAGCACCTAAACTAAATTGCCACCATTTGAAACGCATTAAGATATATAAGAACACTACTATTAGCGATCCTAATACAGCCAATAGAGAGTTCTTTTTAATATCATCCGCAATTGTTGGGCCTACTTTCAAAGCTTGAACAATACCTTGACCATTTTCACCTTTAGTAAATTGCTCTAAAGTCATTCCTGCAGGTAACATTTCTTTTAACTGCTCAAATAATAATGTTTTAATTTCTGTATCGACAACTAAACCTTTTTCAGCTATCTTATATTTAGTACTGATTTTTAATTGATCATCACCACCGTAAGTTTTCACTTCAGCACTTCCGAAAACTGTAGTTAATTTATCAGAAACATCAGCAGTATTTACATCTTTATCAAATTTAACTTGGAATGTTCTACCTCCAACAAAATCAATACCTTCATTTAATCCATTAGTAAATAAAGACCCTAAACATGCTATTACTAAAACACCAGAGATAATGTAAGTCAACTTTCTTTTTCCTAAGAAATTGATTCCCATCTTTTTCATTACATTTTTAGTAGCCCCTGTAGAGAATGGTAACACACCACCCTTATTTGCACTCCAGTCTACTAATAATCTTGTAATGAATATTGCCGTAAATAATGATGTTGCAATACCAATAATTAAAGTAGTTGCGAAACCTTGAATTGGCCCCGTACCAAACATAAATAAGATAATTGCAGTCAATAGCGTAGTAACGTTTGCATCTAAAATAGATGATAATGCATTACTAAATCCATCTTTAATTGCTTCTGCTTGAGATTTACCTAAAGCTAATTCTTCTTTAATACGTTCAAAGATAAGAACGTTGGCATCAACCGACATACCTATTGTTAATACGATACCTGCAATACCAGGAAGTGTTAATACAGCTCCTAATCCAGCAAGAATACCAAATATTAATAAGATGTTTAAACCTAATGCGATGTTTGCATATAAACCAGCTTTACCGTAATAGAATATCATCCAAACAAAAACCATTAATAAGGCAATCATAAATGACATTTTACCACTATCAATTGCGTCTTGACCTAAAGAAGGCCCAACTTCAGCGGATTGAATAATATCAGCAGAAGCAGGTAATTTACCAGCTCTTAATACGTTTGCTAAATCTTTCGCTTCGTTTAATGTAAAGCTTCCTGTAATTTCAGTTTGACCTCCAGAAATCGCTTTACCTGCACCAGGTGCAGAATACACCACATCATCCAATACAATAGCAATTGCATTTTTTTGTTTAGCTACATTACCAGTAAGTTCTTCCCATTGCTTAGAACCTAATGAATTCATTGAAAGTCCTACAGCAGCATCACCTACTTGTGAATATTGTTGTTTTGCATCCGTAAGTACATCACCTAACATAGCTGGCGTACCTTCTCTATCAGATTTTAAAGCATATAAAGGAACGTATTTACTAACATCATCAGCAGCAATACCAAAACGAGCTTTTTCTCTTGCAGTAAATAAGATTCCCCATCTGTATTTTGCATTTTTGATGACTCCAGTTCTTAAGTTTTTAGTTGACTTAAAATACCCATTTATTTGAGCAGTATCAGAAACTTTAGCAAAAGCTAAACGCGTACCACCTGTTAATGTTAACATATCCATTAAAGGATTTGGTTCGTTTGCTTTTTTAATAGAATCGTTATCTTCTCCTAATAAAGCTTCAGTTGTGTCCTCTGTAGTTGTTTCCGTAGCATCAGCAGTTACCTCTTTAGCAGTAAGCTCTTCCTTTAATTTAGCATTTACAGCAACTAAATACTGAGCTGCTTCATTAAAAGTATGTGTTTCATAAAACTCTAACTGAGCAGTACCTACTAATAACTTCTGAATACGTTCAACATCTTTAGCTCCAGGTAACTCTACTAAAATACGAGCAGATGTTCCTAAACGTTGAATGTTTGGTTGTGTAACTCCGAATTTATCGATACGTTTTCTGATAACCTCAAAAGCAGATTCAATAGACTCATCTAATTTTTTCTCCAGTACAGATTGTACTTGATCATTTGTCATCGTAGCACTTACTATACCATCCAATGATTTATTTGCAAAAATATCAGTAGCTGCTAATAGTGTTGGTGTTCCTCCATTTGCATTTACTTCATCAAAAGCCTTAAAAAACGACTTTAAGTACGTATCATCAGAGTTTGTTTGTAACTCATCAGCTTTAGTTAATGCTTGGTTGAATACAGGATTTTTTGAATTATTAGCTAAACCTCTTAAGATATCTTTAGTAGATATTTGAAGAATTACGTTTACCCCACCTTTTAAATCAAGTCCTTCATTTAAAACTCTCTTTTTAGCATAATCGTAAGTAATACCAGCAATTACTGATTCTCCACCGATTGAGTCAAGATATTTCTTTTCTAATTCATCAGCATTAGCTACTTCACCTACAAATGCCGCAGCATCTTTCTCCACCTTATTTGCTATATACGTAAATGACAGCTGGTAAACACTTACCGCTACAAATAAGAAAGCAAACAATTTAACTATTCCTTTGTTTTGCATTATAATTTATTATTAGTTATCAATTTCTATTTTCAAACGAGCAAATATAATTTTTCTGAAGCGAAATAACAATATATTTAAGTAGTTTTTACAAGAATTATTTCTGCTATCCGAAAGTTTTTTTGAAACTTAATTCATTTGTCAGATGGAGCCTATCGGAATTCACAAAGCACTGGTATTCATAAGACTTCGACAAGCTCAGTATGACTAACAATATTTATTGTCAGGAATTAATTTTTTCACATCTAAACACAAGAAACAGTTATGACATAAGTGACCTTAAATTTAACTATTAAAAAAACAAAATTTCGGGTAGTTATGAGGTTTTATAAACATAAAAAGCCAGCGTATAAATGCTGGCTTTTTAATATTATTTAATAAGGTGATTTTTACATCCCTAATTGCTCTGTTTTTTCATATCCTTCTAACGGAGTCATATCAAATTTAGCATCAGCAACTTCTTCATTTTTAATTTCAGTAACTTCCGATTTTATATTGATTTCCGCACCCATTTGATTCATTTTCATTTCCATAAGCATTGGATATCCCTTCACTTTATTCCCCAAACCAGCAACTTGTTGAGACTTAGCAGGAACTTTATCTGATGTATACAAAGCCATTTTTACTTCAACTCCTTGCTTTATCATAGTTACATCATACTTTTTACATTCATACCCCAAAATAATTTTTGTTTCAGTACTCTCTACAACAGTTACCTCCTTTAATTTCTCTTCAGATGGAGTTATATCTTTTAGACTGTACTTCTTACCCATAGGGTTGTCCCTCATAACAAGTATTTTATTTACCGTACCGTCCATTACAACAACTGTACTTCCCATCATAGGGTTAGACATTTCAGAACGAGACTTGTCATTTTTAAACCAAGTAGTGGTAATTATTTGCCCCATCATAGCCAACTGCATATTTGCTTGCTCATTAGGACTTGATAACGTTTGTGTTGTTGTAATTACCCCCTCTTTAACTGTTTTTTGTGCAAACCCAATTGTGCTTATCGCTAATGCTACTAATACTATTATTTTTTTCATCTTAAAGTTTATTATTTTAAATTCAATACGTTAGACTATCTGAATTACATTTTGTTACACATTTTTCTAACTTTTTGGGTCTAAATAACAAAAGCCACCTAAAAAAGGTAGCTTTTGATACTATATTAATTCCGTAAACCTTAGTTAGCTGGAACTTCTAATAATTGATTTGTTTTCTTAACTCCTTCAGCAGATTCAGCAAGTTTTGCTTTTTCAGCATCAGATAAGCTAATTTCAACAATTTTTTCTATTCCATTTGCACCTAATATACATGGCACACCGATAGATAAATCATTTAAACCAAATTCTCCTTCTAATAAAGCAGAACAAGGGAAAATCTTTTTAGTATCACAAGCAATTGCCTGAACCATTGCTGATACTGCAGCTCCTGGCGCATACCATGCTGATGTACCTAACAATCCTGTTAAAGTAGCTCCACCAACTTTAGTATCCTGAACAACTTGTTCCATTCTTTCCGCTGATAAGAATTCAGAAACTTTTACTGAATTTCTAGCAGCTTTATAAATTAACGGAACCATTCCTTTATCAGAGTGTCCACCAATTACCATACCATCAACATCAGAAATAGGTGCTCCTAAAGCTTCTGCTAATCTGTATTTGAAACGTGCAGAATCTAATGCTCCACCCATTCCGATAATTCTATTCTTAGGTAATCCAGTAGTTTTATGTACTAAATACGTCATTGTATCCATTGGATTAGATACAACAATAATAATTGTATTTGGAGAATGCTCAATTAAACTAGCAGAAACCATTTTAACGATACCTGCATTAATTCCTATCAATTCCTCACGAGTCATTCCTGGTTTACGAGGAATTCCTGAAGTAATCACACATACATCACTACCTGCAGTTTTTGAATAATCACCTGTAGTTCCAACAATTTTTGTATCGAAACCATTTAAAGAAGCAGTTTGCATTAAATCCATTGCTTTACCTTCTGCAAAACCTTCTTTAATATCCAAAATCACTACTTCTGATGCAAAATCTTTAATTGCAATATACTCTGCACAACTTGCACCTACTGCTCCTGCTCCTACTACTGTTACTTTCATTTTTTATGTATTATATAATTATTAATTGTGTTCTCTTTATTTATATTTTATAGTGTAATGCTATATTGCAATTGGCAAATTCACCAATAGATACCATTGAAGAAATGTAAAACTTTTTAAAGTGATAATTTACCCCTACATCTCCTTTGAATCCCATTTTATTATCTTCGTCCAAAGTCGTCAAGGCATTATTAAACAAGTTTAAAAACAAACTTTCATTACCACCCAATTCATATTTAAAATTACTTCTAGTCAACCCTAAAGATCCAGAAAATTCAAATTTCCTATACTCCTTAGATGCTATAAACTGAAACAACCATGAATCTGCGTCTACTATAATTGAATTAATAACCGCCAATGGAGTACTTCCCGGTTGTGGATTAGTAGCCTCCAATTTAAATTCATCGAAATACAAATCTAAATCAAACTTCGAGTAAGACAATAATACAGCTACTTCCAAGCTTTTATCATCGCCTTCTTTTCTCATATACTGAGTTAAGTTATGCTTAATAGCTCCTCCTACAATTTGATAATCGGATACATCAATTTTAACCTTTGGAGAATATCGAAATGAGATATCTGTTTCTTTCCATAATCCAACAGAACCCTGTATATATGGATGTGCTAAAAACGATTCATCAACCCCCTCAAAAGCTTGCATTTCATAATCTTGACCTGCTATTTTAAAATCAAAAAAGGTATTAGTATCTCCACCTAATGCTGTTGGTACAGATGCCGATTGTGCACCTCCTCTTATTTCCATCTTTTGAAATTCCGCATTAGCAACTTTAAAGTTTTTTTGCTTTTTAGGAATAGGTAATACGTTTGCATGTATTGAAAAATCTACTTTAAATTTCCCTACACTTTTCGCAGAACTATACCATGCTGATGATGATTGATACACTGATCCATCGGCCGCTGGACTAACAAAACCTTTTGACAACAAAGCTACATCAGATAACACTCCTTCAGCATCTTGATTAAAACTTTGTGAAAAACCTAACGACGCGCTCAATAGCGTAACACTTAAAACTATCCTACTTAAATTCATTTTATGCATCAATATTTGCGTAAGCAGCATTTTTCTCGATAAACTCTCTACGAGGTGGTACTTCATCACCCATTAACATAGAGAAAACTCTATCAGCCTCAGCATCGCTATCAATAACTACTTTACGCAAAGTTCTGAACTCAGGATCCATTGTAGTTTCCCATAATTGAACTGCGTTCATCTCTCCAAGACCCTTATAACGTTGAATTTTAGCTCCGTCACCGTATTTAAGCATTAATACATCACGCTGATCATCATTCCAAGCATATTCTCCTTTCGCTCCTTTTTTAACCATATATAAAGGTGGCGCTGCAATAAAGACATGCCCTCCTTCAATCAATTCTTTCATGTATCTATAGAAGAATGTCAAAATTAATGTTGCAATATGACTACCATCGACATCGGCATCACACATAATTACAATTTTATGGTAACGTAATTTCGATAAATTTAATGCTTTACTATCTTCTTCAGTTCCAATCGTCACCCCTAATGCAGTAAACATGTTTCTGATTTCTTCATTCTCAAAAACCTTATGTTGCATTGCTTTTTCAACATTCAAAATCTTACCTCTTAAAGGTAAAATTGCTTGGAATGCACGGTCACGACCTTGTTTTGCCGTTCCTCCGGCCGAATCTCCCTCTACAAGGAATACTTCACATTTTGCAGGATCTTGCTCTGAACAATCTGATAATTTACCAGGTAAACCTCCAATACTCATTACCGTTTTACGCTGCACCATTTCACGAGCTTTTGTAGCTGCGTGACGCGCTTGTGCAGCAAGAATTACCTTTTGAACAATTATTTTTGCCTCATCAGGATTTTCTTCTAAATAATCAGTCAACATTTCAGAAACTGCTTGACTTACTGCCGCAGAAACTTCTCTGTTCCCTAACTTTGTTTTTGTTTGCCCTTCAAATTGTGGTTCAGCAACTTTTACCGAAATAATAGCTGTTAACCCTTCACGGAAATCATCTCCTGCTATATCAAATTTTAATTTTGATAGCATTCCAGATGCTTCTGCGTACTTTTTCAAGGTATGCGTTAACCCTCTTCTAAATCCAGATAAATGAGTCCCCCCTTCATGTGTATTGATATTATTTACATATGAATGTAAATTCTCTGAATACGACGTATTATAAACCATTGCAACTTCAACAGGGATTCCGTTTTTCTCCCCTTCCATTGAAATAACATTTGCAGTTAATTGCTCTCTTGTAGCATCCAGATACCTGATAAATTCTGGCAACCCTTCAGTAGAAAGAAATGTTTCTGTAACATCATTACCTTCCTCATCTGTATGACGTTTATCTGTAAGTGATATTTTCAAGCCTTGATTTAAATACGCTAACTCACGTAAACGTGCTGCTAAAGTATCATAATTATATACCGTTGTATCTTTAAAAATAGTATCATCTGGCGTAAAAGTTACCATAGTACCGTTTTTATCTGTTTCACCAATTGGCTTTACAGGATACATTGCTTTACCTTTCTGATATTCTTGTTCCCAAACTTTACCATCTTTATAAACCGTAGCTCTTAAATGATTAGAAAGCGCGTTAACACAAGAAACACCAACACCATGTAACCCTCCAGATACTTTATAAGAATCTTTATCAAACTTTCCTCCAGCACCAATTTTAGTCATTACTACCTCTAAAGCAGAAACTCCTTCTTTTTTATGAATTCCAACAGGAATACCACGACCGTTATCTAAAACAGAAACCGAATTATTTTCATTTATCCATACTTCAACAGTATCACAATGACCAGCCATTGCCTCATCAATAGAGTTATCAATAACTTCATATACTAAATGATGTAATCCTCGTACTCCAACATCACCAATATACATCGAAGGACGCATACGTACATGCTCCATTCCCTCTAATGCCTGAATACTATCTGCTGAATAATCGTGTTTTTTATTTTCTTCGCTCATAAATAATTGCTATTATTCCTCCATTTTTTATGAAGACAGACAAATATAATGAATTGAAACAAATTAGAACGACTTCTAATAGACAGAATAACAAGAGTTGTCAACATTACCTGATTAAATAAAAAACTGCTTAAAACAGCTAAAACAAGTCTTATTTCAGATTTGACACTAAAAAACTAGCCGTTATAAAAAAGTAGATTTAAAAATGGCTTAAAACAGCTTATTTAACAAGAAGTTTTATTTATTTTTCTCTTTTTCACCAATCCATTTAGACAAATACTTGGTGCTTTTAAGAGTGTGATGCATTAACATTGCTCCAATAAAATTTAAAGATCGATGTTGATGTAGAGATTTTGACAATGATTTAACCATTGCAATAAAGTTTTCCTGATACCGAGTATCACTGTAAATTGAATTTATAATTTTAACACCGTTTTTCTGAGATACTCCCCATAAACTTTCGTTTTCATGCAATTCAATTGCTTTAAATGCAATTTCTTCTGGTGTATCAACAATACTCCCATTCCAAGTCAAATCATCATACATTCCTTCTGCTCCTATTGAAGTTGTAACACTTGGCAATCCATTTTGCATCGCATCCGTAAACTTCCCTTTTATCCCTGCACCAAAACGAATTGGAGCGAGGCAAACTCGAGATTCTTGCATTACACGGTTTGCATCATCTACCCAACCCTTAACTAGGAAACCTTGAGCTATATTATTTAATTGCGTGACTTTCTCAGAAGGATAAGAGCCATAGACATGTAGTTCTGCTTTTGGCAACTCTTTTCTAATCATCGGCCAAATAGTTTGCTTTAAATACAATACCATATTCCAATTCGGCTCATGTCTGAAATTACCAATACACATAAAATGTTGTCTATCTTCAAAATTGGGTAGTACTGAAATTTTATCCTCAGTAATTTTATCAATTAGAAAAGGTAAATAACATAATAACGATTCATCAACCTTAAAAACTTCTCGCAACAACTGCATTTCGTACGTAGAAATAATTAAAGACAAATCGCACCTATAAATACTTGCTAATTCTCTTTTTGCTATTTCCGAACTCAATAACTTATCGGTAGTAAACTCAATTCCTTTCTTAAAAGCTTCTTGACGTACTTTTCGCAAGCTATGTAAGTCTTCTGTATCTAAAACTCGAATAGTGTCGGGACATTGTTCTGCTACGCGCCAACCAAATTGTTCTTCAATCATAAATCGATCAAATAGCACCAAGTTTGGCTGTAACTGTTTTACATATTCATCAAAACTATCATGATTTAACTGAATCTGTCGAGTTGTCACCCCAAACTCATTCAAGTTAACCATGTGATTTGTTTCAGTAGCAGTAGTAGCAAAGTGAACTTCCCAGTTTTGCTTTTGAAACAATTCAATTAATTGCATTATTCTACTTCCAGCTGCCGATGAATTTGGCTCTGGCCATACAAAACCAATAATTAATATTTTAGTTGATGTATTCAATTCTAAAATGAATTTGAGAGGTAATCATCCTGATACAATTCAAAAATAATATTCTCTGGAAAACCTTCATCAACACGGGTTGGATGCAGTTGAAATTTATTTTTCATTAACAACGACCTAGAACTTTGATTCTCTTTATGCGTGAAAGCTTCAATCCTTGAAAACTTTAGTTTTTTAAAACCATAAGAAACTACCGCTTTTAACGCTTCAGACATAATTCCCTTCTTTTGAAATTCCGGATTTAAATCGTAACCAACTTCAGCAACTGTATTGCCCTCAGTAAAGTTCCACAGACAAATTGTTCCAATTAGTTTTGAATTATTCTTTAAAGTAATTCCCCAATACCTTACCTTATTCTGTGATATATCTACATTTCTGTCCTTTATGAATTTTACTGACTGACCAATATCAGTTTGTAAATCTCTTTCTATATACTTTCCTACTTCTGGGCTTGACCGAAGAAAAAACACTTCACTTGCATCTGACTCATTAACTTGACGTAAAATTAACCGCTCTGTCTCCAAAACAGAAAAAGAAGTAATATTCATTTTTTTCATTATTATAAATTTTCAATTGCTGCCTCGGCACATCGTTCTCCATCCATTGCTGCGGAAATAATACCCCCTGCATAGCCACCACCTTCACCACAAGGGTATAAACCTTCTACCTCAGGGTGTGCTAAATTTTCTTTCCTAGGAATATTCACCGGAGATGAAGTACGCGATTCTACCCCAATTACATTTGCTTGTTCGGTATAAAATCCATTCATTTTTTTACCGAAAGCTGCAAAACCTTTTCTTAAGCGCCCTCCAATAGATTTTGGTAATAAAGAATGTAATGGTGCTGATTTTAACCCTGGTTGATATGAAGTTGAATTTAAATCATTTGACAACCTTCCTTCTACAAAATCAGTTAAACGCTGTGCCGGAGCAACCTGACTTCTTCCTCCAGCATTAAATGCTAATTTTTCTAAATCTTTTTGAAACTCTAATCCTTTTAAAACTCCGAACTCGTTGTATTTCGGTATATCTTTTTCAACATCTATTTCCACAACAATTCCTGAATTCGCAAATTCATTATTTCGTTTTGATGGAGACATACCATTCACAACCACCTCTCCATTTGCTGTTGCTGCAGGAACAATAAAACCTCCCGGACACATACAAAAAGAGTATACCCCTCTGTCCTTTACCTGATGCACCAAACTATATGCTGCAGCAGGCAACAATTCGTTACGCTCATCACTACAATGATACTGAATAGAATCTATAATTTGTTGCGGATGCTCTACACGAACCCCCATTGCAAAAGACTTTGCTTTTAAGGCTATTTTTTTTTCATGCAATAACTCATAAATATCCCTTGCTGAATGCCCAGTTGCCAAAACAACTGCATTCACAGTCATTTCTGTTCCATTTTTTAAGTGAATAGCTTTAATTTTTTTATCCACTACAACAAAATCAACTACTCTAGTTTCAAAGTGTACCTCTCCACCATATTTTAATATTGTTTCACGAATATTAGTAACTACTTTAGGTAACTTATTTGTTCCAATATGTGGATGGGCATCTACTAAAATTTGATCTGTTGCACCATGGTACACTAAATTTTCAAAAATACGACGTACATCTCCACGTTTTAAACTTCTGGTATATAACTTTCCATCAGAATAAGTCCCGGCTCCACCTTCACCAAAACAGTAATTAGAATCTTCATTCACAAAATGATCTTGATTGATTGCTTTCAAATCACGCCTTCTGTTTTGAACATCTTTACCACGTTCTAAAACAATTGGTTTATAACCTAATTCAATACAACGCAACGCTGCATACATTCCTGCAGGACCAAAACCAATAATATGTATTTTTTTAGCAGAAGAAACATCTTTATAATCAAAAACATACTCAGAAGATTCTGGAGGAAACTCTTTAACATAAACAGCTACTTTATAATTAAACATTATAAGTTTCTTTCTTGCGTCAATAGACTTTCGAAGAATTTTAATGGCATTAATTTCCTTTTTATCAATACCTAAAAAGCTGGCAGCTTTAATTTCAAGAATACCTTCTTTTTTTTCTTCTCTAATTGATACTCGTAACTGTAGCTCTTTTATCATAGCACAAAACTACTCAAAATTTATCCCAAAAAAAAAGGTCTTCCGTACGGAAGACCTTTTACTTTTTAATTTATCCTAAAAAAACTTAGAATTTTACTTTAAGTAAAAATTCCGGTCCTCCATCAGAATGATCTTTGATATCTGACGTTGCAAAATCATAGGCAAATCCTAAATCTAGCATTTCTGCTAACTCAAATGAAGCCATTACGGACACTGAATCATTTAACCTATAGTTAGCGCCTAACTCAAACTTTTTGTAGAAACGTGCTGAAGCACTAAAATCTAATCCAAATGGAGCTCCATCAATATACCTTGTCATTAATGCCGGTATCAATTGAATATTTTCATTTAAATCATAATAATATCCTCCTCCAAACATTACTAAGGTAGCGTCGGTAGCTTCTTGTGCTGAACCTCCTGCTATTTCTTCATAGCGTTCTGCTTGTAATATTCTTGGTGCTGATAAACTCACAAAATAATTGCTCGCTTTATAATAAGCTCCAATACCAAAATTTGGATTAAACTTACTCACCTGACCCTGATTAATTGGATCTGGGGTTTGTAATCTTGTAAAATCTACATTAAAGAAACTCCCTCCAGCTTTTAGTCCTAAAAACAAATCTTTACCTTCTCCAAAACTTAATTTATATGAAAAATTAGCAAAAATGTTTGTTTCTTTTTGGATAAAAACCTTGTCTGAAACAATCTCCAATCCAATCCCAACATTGTCATTAAAACTTCCTTGAGCTGCTATTGATTGTGTTTCTGGACCATCTTGAATTCCTCTGAACTGATCTTTATAACTAATAACATTAATTTCAGTTTTCTCAGTACTTCCTACATAAGCAGGGTTGATTAAACTCATGTTCTGTCTCCAAAATGTATATTCTGGGGTTTGTTGTGCTACTGAACTTACTGAAAACAACAAAGCAAAAACACCTGCTAGTTTATATATTTTTTTCATCTGTATTTTTATTTTTTTTGAACACTTACTAAGTGATTAACCACCTAGTAAGTGTTATTATTTTTCAATAAATTATTAATAGTTAATGTACATCCAACCTTTAACAGTATTAGCCTCTCCTTGATTAGAAGTGTACTCTATTACGTAATAGTATGATCCTGCTGGCAACAATCCACTTCCTCCTTCGGTAGACTCTCCTCCCCAAGTATCATTTACATAATTTGAAGCATCAAAAACTTTAACTCCATGACGGTTAAATACTTTTACAGTACTACTCGCTTGATATTCGATGTTTTCAATATGCCAAAAATCATTTTGGCTATCTCCATTTGGAGTTAATGTATCTGCAGGGATAATTGACTCACAAATATCACCAATACCATCATTATTTAAATCTTCTTGACCTGAATTTGCAGTTAATGGACAGTTATCATTGATATCTAAAACACCATCTGAATCAGTATCTTGACACTCATCTCCTATTCCATTTCCATCCACATCTGATTGATCTGTATTGGCTGCTAAAGGACAGTTATCATTGATATCCAAAATTGTATCACCATCAGTATCCTGACAAGCATCACCTATTCCGTTACCATCAACATCTTCTTGTAATGGGTTAGCAACATCAGGACAGTTATCTACGTCGTCTAAAATTCCATCTCCATCTGCATCATAAACCTGACAAGCATCACCAACTCCATCACCTTCAATATCTTCTTGTAATGGGTTAGCTGTATCTGGACAGTTATCACAAATATCTCCTACTCCATCAGCATCAACATCTTCCTGACCAGCATTTGATGTATTTACACAGTTATCACAAACATCTCCTACACCATCTACATCCGCATCAGCTTGATCCGTGTTTGCTGTAGTTACACAATTATCTACATCATCAAAAATAGTATCTGAATCAGTGTCATCACAAACATCTCCAACACCATTATTATTCCAATCTGCTTGATCAGCGTTTGGTGTATTCACACAGTTATCAGCAACATCAGGCACTCCATCTGCATCTGCATCAGGCATTGGCGTTCCACAAATTTCTAAAGACCAATTATCTAAAGTCCCTACATCTCCGTCGAATAAATCAACAATTTTTAATGTCCAATCTCCTAATGAAGCTTCTCCATTTATTAGCGATAAATCTTCCTCTGGAATAAATAACCCTGTAAACGGTGTTGCTGTACTTCCCGCGATAGGTGTAACAGCATCTTGATCAAAAACAGTATTAACAAAACCAGGACCGCCTCCTGGACCTTCATTACTTACCAATAATACTTCTGTACCATTAGGACTAATAATAGAAACTTCTAGATCTCTATCCCAAGTATGTGTAATATTTATCGTAACGTTTACATCTGTTACAATAACACCTGTTGTAATATTTATTACAGAAAGAACGTCAACATTAGTTTGATCAATATTCTCAACTGTATTATTGGTTTCTGTATTACAATCAATATTTGCAGTAGTAAAACTCCATTCAGCAGAAGTATTATTTGTTCCACATAGTGCATTATTAGATGTTACCACCCAATAATAGGTAGTTAATACCGATAAAGTAGTTGCATTATAACTTGGTGAAGTCAATCCTGTAGCAGATTCAACTAAACCAGTCATACCCGCACCACTATAAATAGCAACATCATAAGTTGTAACATTTGGATCTGCTGCCCATGTTAAAACACTACTAGCTCCTATTTCTGTATCTGCCGGCGTCAATAACGTTGCTGGTGCAACTGCAGCAGCTAACACATCTAACGTAAGTACTGTATCTTTAGTTTCAGTACCATAAGTACCTGTTACTGTTATTGTATATGTCCCAGGAGTAGCCCCAGAAACTGTAGCAGTAATACCGTTTGTATCAGTATTTGCTGTTGGTTGAGAAAAAGCCACTGTAGCAGGTACTGCAGGCGCAATTACATAACTAAAAGTAACCACATCAGAAAATCCTGTTGCAGCATCATAGTCAAAAGTAAATACTGGATTAGGAGTAGTTTCACAAACTTCTAATTCAGTAGCTACAAAAATCATTGAGTAATCAATGTTACATGCTGTAGATGTTAATAGCTCTATTCTTCTTGGAGAATTAGCCATAACTGCCTGAATTCTGGTTACCTGATCTGCCGTAAAAACATCCATACAGCCATCATCAGAATAATCCATATAATTTGCAGATAAATCATTCCCTAAACCATCTGAAGGACAACTATCTTGAGTTACACAACCAAAGTTAGAACCTGTAGCATCTGGAGTATCAGCACAAAAATCATCATTTCCACATCCTCCTGTATCACCCCATATATGACGTAAACCAAGCCAGTGACCTAACTCATGTGTTAAAGTTCTACCAGCATTATAAACACCTCCATTTGGATTTGGATTTGCAACTGAACCTACTGAACTATTTACGATTACAACTCCATCAGTATCCGCTGCACCTCCTACTGGATTCATTCCAGCTAAACCAGAAGCATCAGGAAATTGCGCATAACCAAGAAGTCCACCACTTAAGTTTCCTACCCAAATATTAATATATTTTGTAGGATCCCATTGTGTAGCTGCTTTCATTCCTCCTTCAAAATCTCCATTTGAAAAAGGACCATCACCATAAGCGGTAATTCTATTAATTCCTGGCTCTGCTAAACCAATACCATTTGGATCAACCATAGCCATACAAAATTGTAATTCTGTATCTGCTGCTGCTCCAAATGTAGAACCAGACATATTTCCATAATCCAAGTTTAACTGATCTGTTTGTGCTTGAACTAATGCTGCTGAAATATCATTAGCTGAACCAGCATCTGCAAAAACATGAAAGATCATTGGCAATGTAGATACTGGCATTTTTTGATTTGGATTAGCTGCTTTTTCAGCTTTTAACGCTGCTACTTTAGGCGCTAACCAATTTTCAAATTGTTGATCTGTAGGTAAGTTATATTTTTGTTTTAAAGCTTCATTGTATTCTACAGAAGAACATCTAATTACACTACCTGTTTCTTCAATAGAACGCTTTGCATTTTCACTTTTTGTAAAATCCCAAGGATCTTGCTTTTTTTGAGCAAAAACGGAACAAGTACCGGCCAAAACCATAAGGGATAGCACGCTTTTTCGTAAGTTATGTTTCATGACTTATTTAAATTTAAATAATTAAAATTTAGGTTAATAAAGCGCTAAATGTAATAAAAAAAATCTGTTAAATAAGCTAAAAACACCGATAAGACAAGATCATATTATAAAAAAACATTAAAAATAATATCATGCTATTCAATTGACATCAAAAAAAAGGTCTTCCGTACGGAAGACCTTTTACTTTTAATTTATTCTGAAAAACTTAGAATTTTACTTTAAGTAAAAATTCCGGTCCTCCATCAGAATGATCTTTGATATCTGACGTTGCAAAATCATAGGCAAATCCTAAATCTAGCATTTCTGCTAACTCAAATGAAGCCATTACGGACACTGAATCATTTAACCTATAGTTAGCGCCTAACTCAAACTTTTTGTAGAAACGTGCTGAAGCACTAAAATCTAATCCAAATGGAGCTCCATCAATATACCTTGTCATTAATGCCGGTATCAATTGAATATTTTCATTTAAATCATAATAATATCCTCCTCCAAACATTACTAAGGTAGCGTCGGTAGCTTCTTGTGCTGAACCTCCTGCTATTTCTTCATAGCGTTCTGCTTGTAATATTCTTGGTGCTGATAAACTCACAAAATAATTGCTCGCTTTATAATAAGCTCCAATACCAAAATTTGGATTAAACTTACTCACCTGACCCTGATTAATTGGATCTGGGGTTTGTAATCTTGTAAAATCTACATTAAAGAAACTCCCTCCAGCTTTTAGTCCTAAAAACAAATCTTTACCTTCTCCAAAACTTAATTTATATGAAAAATTAGCAAAAATGTTTGTTTCTTTTTGGATAAAAACCTTGTCTGAAACAATCTCCAATCCAATCCCAACATTGTCATTAAAACTTCCTTGAGCTGCTATTGATTGTGTTTCTGGACCATCTTGAATTCCTCTGAACTGATCTTTATAACTAATAACATTAATTTCAGTTTTCTCAGTACTTCCTACATAAGCAGGGTTGATTAAACTCATGTTCTGTCTCCAAAATGTATATTCTGGGGTTTGTTGTGCTACTGAACTTACTGAAAACAACAAAGCAAAAACACCTGCTAGTTTATATATTTTTTTCATCTGTATTTTTATTTTTTTTGAACACTTACTAAGTGATTAACCACCTAGTAAGTGTTATTATTTTTCAATAAATTATTAATAGTTAATGTACATCCAACCTTTAACAGTATTAGCCTCTCCTTGATTAGAAGTGTACTCTATTACGTAATAGTATGATCCTGCTGGCAACAATCCACTTCCTCCTTCGGTAGACTCTCCTCCCCAAGTATCATTTACATAATTTGAAGCATCAAAAACTTTAACTCCATGACGGTTAAATACTTTTACAGTACTACTCGCTTGATATTCGATGTTTTCAATATGCCAAAAATCATTTTGGCTATCTCCATTTGGAGTTAATGTATCTGCAGGGATAATTGACTCACAAATATCACCAATACCATCATTATTTAAATCTTCTTGACCTGAATTTGCAGTTAATGGACAGTTATCATTGATATCTAAAACACCATCTGAATCAGTATCTTGACACTCATCTCCTATTCCATTTCCATCCACATCTGATTGATCTGTATTGGCTGCTAAAGGACAGTTATCATTGATATCCAAAATTGTATCACCATCAGTATCCTGACAAGCATCACCTATTCCGTTACCATCAACATCTTCTTGTAATGGGTTAGCAACATCAGGACAGTTATCTACGTCGTCTAAAATTCCATCTCCATCTGCATCATAAACCTGACAAGCATCACCAACTCCATCACCTTCAATATCTTCTTGTAATGGGTTAGCTGTATCTGGACAGTTATCACAAATATCTCCTACTCCATCAGCATCAACATCTTCCTGACCAGCATTTGATGTATTTACACAGTTATCACAAACATCTCCTACACCATCTACGTCCGCATCAGCTTGATC
>Ga0209292_1001500_pt1 | contig 28453 bp, 21 predicted proteins | sample GOMGulsemesocosm_2_FD_184634 | JGI IMG/M metagenome (GOLD analysis project Ga0209292, IMG submission 184634) | Methane-oxidizing microbial communities from mesocosms in the Gulf of Mexico - GOM9C Gulf of Mexico (SPAdes) (version 2) | ecosystem: Environmental > Aquatic > Marine > Cold seeps... | reverse complement strand
TAATGGAAGTAGAAAAGTTTTATTATGACAATAAAATTGTCAAGTATTTCTTAATTGCCACAGCATTCTGGGGTATTATAGGAATGCTGGTAGGGTTAACAGCAGCTCTTGAATTAGTTTGGCCAGAGTTAAATGCAGCCTCTTGGTTGTCATTTGGACGTATTAGACCGCTACATACTAATGCCGTAATATTTGCATTTGTTGGGAATGGAATCTTCACTGGTGTTCATTATTCTTTGCAAAGATTACTAAAAACTAGAATGTGGTCTGACAAATTAAGTTGGCTTAACTTTTGGGGGTGGCAAATTGCTATATGTACAGCAGTTGTATCTTTACCTATGGGTATTTCTACATCAAACGAATATGCAGAGTTAGAGTGGATCCAAGATATTGTAATCACCATTATTTGGGTTGTTTGGGGAGTAAATATGTTTGGAACAATACTAACTAGACGCGTACAACATATGTATGTTGCCATATGGTTCTTTATTGCAACTTTTGTAACAGTTGCTGTTTTACACTTATTTCGATCTTTTGAATTACCATTTTCATTCTTACATTCTTACCCTGCATTTTCAGGAGTTCAAGATGCACTTATCCAATGGTGGTATGGACATAATGCCGTTGCATTTTTCTTAACTACACCTTATTTAGGTTTAATGTATTACTTTGTTCCAAAGGCTGCAAACAGACCTGTATTCTCTTATAGGTTATCTATTATTCACTTTTGGTCTTTAATCTTTATTTACATCTGGGCAGGACCTCACCATTTATTGTACACTGCTTTACCCGACTGGGCTCAATCTTTAGGTGTTGTATTCTCATTAATGTTAATTTTCCCATCCTGGGGTGGTATGCTTAATGGTCTTTTAACTTTAAGAGGTGTTTGGGACAAAGTAAGAGATGACGTTGTTCTTAAGTTTATGGTAGTTGCTATTACTTGTTATGGTATGGCTACTTTTGAAGGGCCAATGTTATCACTTAAAAACGTATCTTGGATTGCTCATTACACCGATTGGATTCCTGCACATGTTCACGTTGGCGCTTTAGGATGGAACGGTATGTTTACGTTTGGTATGCTCTATTGGTTAGTACCAAAAATGTGGGGAACAAAATTATTTTCTAAATCTTTAGCTAACACTCATTTCTGGATTGGTACTTTAGGTATTTTATTATGGACAATCCCAATGTATTGGGCTGGATTTACACAATCATTAATGTGGAAAGAATTCGCAGCTGATGGAACCTTAGCTAACCCTAACTTTTTAGAAACCGTAACTCAATTACGTCCGTTCTATATCATGCGAGCCTTAGGTGGATTATTATATGTGACTGGACCCTGTATTATGGTATACAACTTAGTTAAAACAGCTAAACAAGGAACATTTGTGCCTGATGAAGCTGCAGAAGCTGCTCCATTAGTAAACACGAAAGCTACACCAGGAGAGCACTGGCATTCAAAGATTGAACGAAAACCATTGAAATTTTCACTTTTGGCTTTAATTGCTATTTTAATTGGAGGTGTTTTTGAAATCGCCCCTACCATTTTAGTCAAGGATAACATTCCTACCATTTCCAGCATCAAACCAATGACTCCATTAGAATTAGAAGGACAAGCAATTTACATTCGAGAAGGGTGTAATAACTGTCACTCACAAATGGTACGACCATTCCGTGATGAAGTTAAACGTTATGGCGAATATTCTAAAGGTGGTGAATACATTTATGCTTACCCACATTTATGGGGTTCTAAAAGAACTGGGCCGGATTTATTTAGATCAGGAAAAGGAAATGCAATGAACAAATCTGAAGCTTGGCACTACAAACATATGTTATCTCCAAGAACAACTTCTGAAGGTTCAATTATGCCTGATTACTATTGGTTAACAGGTAAATTAGATTATTCATTAATCAAAGCAAGAATAGGTGCTTTAAGAACTTTAGGTGTACCATACCCAGAAGACTATGAAGAGCAAGCTGAAGCTGATTTATTAACGCAAGCAAATGAAATATTAGAATTAGTAAAAGCTGATCCAGATATTGAAAATGCAAGAGCAGACATGGAAGTAATCGCAATTATTGCTTATCTAGAAAGGTTAGGATCAGATATTCATAATAAAGTAGAAACTGAAAAATAAAAGTCATGTTAAAATATATAAAAGGACACTTAACATCTATAGATGGTATTGAAATTTTTCCCATAATTTCTTTGGTAATTTTCTTTAGCTTCTTTATTGGAATGCTGTACTATCTTTATAAGATTGACAACAAAACGGTTAATGAAATTAAGAATATCCCTTTAGAAGAGGAGGATTAACAACTCTATTGTCATCTCCCTATTCATTCTATGGGATTGCAATTTGAAACTAAAAATAAAAAATATGAAAAAGATATTTAATTTTAAATCACTATTACTACTTGGAGCGGTCTCTTTGAGCTCGTTATCAACGGCAACTGAGAAGGTTGTTGAACCCATTACAGAAGTTACGCCAATTTATGAAACTTTAGGTGTGTCATCTACTACATTATTTAGTTTTATGATGGCTTTCACAGTTGTTTTATTATTTATTTTATATAGTGTAGCTAAAACAGCATCCAACGTCTTAAAAGCTATACAAGATAAATTTAAGAAAGCAAGTTTACTAACTGTACTTTCTTTTATTTCATTCGCTTCTTTTGCTGTTGATGGAGGAACTACATCAGTAGACATGGTGTTTTCAAACTCATCATTCTGGACAGTTTTCAGCATTGACTTATGTATAATAGCTATGATTTTATACTTCACTTTATTTGTAAGTAAAGTGATTAAGACACCTAGTACAGATACACCTCCCTCATCATTATTTTCATCATTTACAAATGCAGTGGATGTGGATAAAGAAGGTTCCATTTTATTAGATCATGAATATGATGGAATTAGAGAGTTAGATAATGATTTACCACCTTGGTGGAAGTATGGATTTTATATCACCATTGTTTGGGCTGTAGGTTATTTTGTTTATTATCAGGTTATGGAAATTGGAAATTTACAAACTGCAGAATACAATCAAGAAATGCTTGATGGCGAAAAACAAATTGCGGCATACAAAGCGGCAAATCCAAATATGGTAAATGCTGAAACTGTAGAGTTATTAACTGATATTGACGCTTTAGCGACAGGAAAAGAACTATACAACACCAATTGTGTGGCTTGTCACGCTGGAAATGGAGGAGGAGGAATCGGACCGAATCTTACGGATAATAATTGGATTTACAACGGAGATATTAAAGGCGTATTTAACACCGTATCTGAAGGGGCCGAAAATGGAATGATTGCCTGGAAAGACATATTAAATCCTGAAAAAATTCAAGCTGTATCTTCTTATGTATTATCTATGAAATTAGCTGAAGGAGGAAAAGAGCCTCAAGGAGATAACATAGTTGAATAACTCTCTATTAACTAATGTATACTTACCTTAAGAAAGGGTGTGATTAGTCACACTCTTTTTTTAGTACAAAAAAACGACCTTTACAGCAACAAAACAAACGGCATGAGTGATTTACATAAAATGGACGAAAGCTTTAGGGATACTATTGGAACAGTAGATAAAGATGGCAAACGAACTTGGGTATTTGCTAAAAAAGTGTCAGGTAAATGGTTCAATAGACGACAACTATTTTCATATTCACTGTTAGCATTACTCTTCATTGCTCCATTCATTAAAATAGGAGGCGAACCATTATTAATGTTTAATATCATTAAACGAAAGTTTGTGATTTTTGGACAAGTTTTTTGGCCAGAAGATTCCTATCTTTTTGCGATTGGAATGCTAGCATTTGTTTTACTTATTATTGTTTTTACTGTCGTATTTGGCAGATTGTTTTGTGGTTGGGCATGTCCTCAAACCTTATTCTTAGAGTTTATTTTCAGACGTATCGAATTTTGGATTGATGGGGATTCTAATCAACAAAAAAAACTAGACAAATTGCCTTGGAAAGGGCAAAAATTACGAAAACGATTATTAAAATGGTTTATCTATTGGATGATTTCTATCTTAATTGCCAATACCCTATTAGCATACATCATTAGTTATGAAGAAGTTATTACTATAATTACAAGCCCTCCAAATGAACATATTGTTGGATTTATTGCTGTACTTTTATTTACCTCTGTTTTTTTTACTGTATTCACCTGGTTTAGAGAACAAGTTTGTATTGCGGTTTGTCCTTACGGACGACTTCAGGGAGTTCTATTAGATGAAAACTCTGTATTGGTTGCCTACGATTATATAAGAGGTGAGAGAAAAGAAGGTAGATCTAAGTTTAGAAAAAACGAAAATAGAGCAGAACTAGGAAAAGGTGATTGCATTGACTGTAATCAATGCGTCAATGTTTGCCCAACCGGAATTGATATTAGAAATGGGACTCAATTAGAATGTGTCAACTGTACAGCTTGCATGGATGCTTGTGATTTTATGATGGATAAAGTTGGACTAGATAAAGGACTGATTAGATATGATTCTGAAAAAGGGATAAAATCAGGAGTTGACTTTAATCTAACTGCTAGAGCAAAAGCATATATTATACTTATGTTTGTAATTTTGGGACTTTTAATCGGCTTATTATTTGCAAGAAATGATGTGGAAGCAACAGTATTAAGAGTTAAAGGTACTACATATCAGAAGTTGAGAAATAAAATGTACTCAAATCTATATGATGTTACTTTAATAAATAAAACATCAGATACGCTTTCACTTAAAATGAAAATTATAGAAGGGGACGCAACAGTTGAAACCATTGGTGGAAATGTTGTAATTCTAGAAACTGGGGTACAAATTCATAGACGAATTATGGTACAAATGCATAAATCAAAGTTAACAGGTTTCAAAACACCAATTACTATTGGCGTATTTGAAGGTAAAGAATTAATAGAGGAAGCTGAAGTTAATTTTAGCGGTCCTGGGTTTTAAAATAAAAAGGAAATGAAATTAAATTGGGGACAAAGTATAACAATCGTAATCATATCATTTATGATATTTATCTTATCATTAGTTTATAAAATGCATTACAGAAATGCAGATTTAGTACAAGATAATTTTTACGAGCAAGAAGTACTTTTTAATTCTAAAAAAGAAAGTATTTTTAATTATGAAAAAGCCGGTTTCAAATTAAAAATTGAACAGACGCCTGAAGGAATACAAATACAATTTCCTTTAGATTTTACGTTTGAATCTGGATCAGTACTCTTTTACAGAGCAGATGATAAGTCGTTAGATAAGAAATACAAACTTGCACTAAATAAAGCAGCTACACAATTATTAAACTATTCTGACTTTATTGTGGGAAAATATGAACTCAGCGTTAGTTGGAATTCTGGTCAAAAATCTTACCTCCACCAATCTGAAATTAACTTTTAATGCTTTGGTCTGCATTTATACTGGGATTAGCTGGTAGTTTGCATTGTGTAGGTATGTGTGGTCCTATTGCCTTAATGATACCTACAGGAAATGGAAAACAAAAATGGCTTAGCCTAACGCTTTATCATTTTGGCAAAGTTCTTACTTATTTAAGTATTGGTACTTTTTTCGGATTAATAGTTGGAACTCTACATTCATACGCTACTCAAATTGTGTTTACATTTATAAGCGGCAGTTTATTAATAGCATTTGCTCTACTCCCTTCATTTTTAAACTATGTCGAAAAAAAGGGGTATTCTACTTTTAATGGTGCAATTGATTATAAAACTAAACTTGTTAATTCATTAAATAAAAACAAAATTGAATATAGCTTTTACATAGGCCTCTTAAATGGCTTTTTACCTTGTGCTATGGTATATTCAGCAGCAATAATGGCATTAGCGCAGAAATCGCTTGCAAACAGCTTACTAGTCATGTTACTATTTGGTTTAGGAACTATTCCTTTATTAAGCTTATTTTATTTCTTTTCTACAAAATTAAAATCAACGTTTAGTAAATACGCCTATTTATTTAGAACTGCCTCCTTTTTATTGATTGGACTATTTTTAATAGCTAGAGGGTTCTACTTTTTGAATGAAGAACCGCCCACTCCTAAAGAAGGTGGAAATGGATTTGATTTGTGTGTGCCGTTTTGAGGATAACCGCTGTACTCTTAGTTAAAGTACAAGCATATTTGATTTGGAATAAACGTAAGGAGTTAAGCATTATACCCTTCTAACAGCGAAGCAATCTTATCTCTTTTTCATATTCCAAGTACAATTTCTTAATCTTCAACTAACTTTAGGTACATAACTAATTTTACTTGTAATACACCTGAAAGGAGAGAAACACGTCAATCTTGTATCTTATTTAAACCAAACATACATTTTACTGTCTTAACACTACTTTTCGAAGAATTAATGTTACAAAAATAGCAAAGAAGAGTGTTAATATCATTCCAACCACGGCATGTACTAAGGCAAATGCTTTAGCAGATATAAACCCTCTAAATTGATCTTCTTGATTTTCCTTATAATCCATAAATGTTTTATCCTGCCATGTAGGATCATCCTTTTGAAGTAACTTATAAGTTGCTTCATCCGGCACATTCTTATCAGAATTCTCCATTCTTAAAGCCACTTTAGCATCTATAATTGATGTATCCATATTTGAATGATAATAGTAAACAAAAAGGGAAACAAGAATAGTAAAAACAATACCTCCTTGCATGGCATATTTAAAGTCCTCTAAAAAACTTCTTTCTATAAAATTCTCTTTCTTTTTAACGATAAACACACCACCAGCAATTGAAGTTAGTAATAAAAATAATTTAACAAAAGGGCCAGCTTCATAGCCTTCTTGAAATTTACCTGCATAAAAGAATACTAACGTAAATCCAATTGAGATTATACTACAAACAATGGCAATTTTTATTGATGGTTTCATATTTATTTTTTTAAACTAAAAAAGGTTTTACAAATGTAAAACCTTTTTCGAAATATTATTCTTTTTAATTCGATAGTTATCAGCTTAAGCCTTACCTAACTTTTTTAACATTTTTCCATGAGCCACAAGTGCACCAACAAATGTTTTATGACAGTGATAAGGTAAATCAAAATCTTCAGCTGTCTGCTTAACAATTTTAGATAATTCTTTATAATGCACATGACATATATTAGGGAACAAATGATGTTCAACTTGGTAATTTAACCCTCCGATAAACCATGCTAAAATTCTACTTTTTGGAGCAAAATCAGCCGTAGTTTTTAATTGATGAATTAAAAAATTATTCTCAATTGATAAATCATCCTTCTCTCCCTCAGCAGCCTGAACAAAATCAGTTTCAGGTACAACGTGAGCCGGTTGAAATACTATTCCTAAAAAGAAACCTGCTATATAATGCATCATTAAAATTAATAAACATACAGCCCACCAAGACACACCTGCTTGACCTAACATATACATTGGTATAACAATTAAGAATATATAATACAATACTTTTGAAATTACTAATTCTGCTAACAACTTATTAAAGTTTGTATTTTGAGCATTAGTCAACCCCATTCTTTTATATCTATATAGCTGCTTAAAATCTTTTGTCGTCATCCACATAATAGTCATCATTCCGTAAAAGAACCAAGCATATATATATTGCCATTTATGTGCTGGCACCCATTTATCGTCCGGAGAAAATCTCAAAATAGATAAAGAAGGAGAAACATCTTCATCATGACCATATACGTTTGTATATGTATGGTGTAAAACATTGTGTTGAATTATCCAAGTTGGTGCAAATCCACCAACAAAACCAATAACTCTTCCTACTAAAAAGCTAACCGTTTCATTTTTCGAATATGATCCATGATTTGCATCATGCATAAACCCCATACCAATTCCAGCAGTACCGATTCCCATCATAGCAAACAAGGCTATTAATTGCCAAGTTTGAGTAAAGTTACCAGATACCATTAATCCATAAGGTACAAAATACATAGCTGAAATAGCTACAGTTTTAATGTAAATCTTATAGTTTCCGTATCTATCAATATTATTTTCTTTAAAATATTCTCTAGCTCTTTTCTTAAGAGTTGTAGCAAAATCTTTTCCTACTGTACGAGAGAATTTAATTGGTTTTAATGTTTCGTTTGTTGTACTCATGGTTTATTGAGTTTTAAAGTTTTGACAAATTTACGCATTTAAACAACATTAACAATTTAATTTTAGACTGACTATTGTCAATTTATCTACAAACGAATCATTTCAACCGACAAACACCTAACCTAGAGCGAGTTAACAAAACAAAAAGAGCAGTAAAAACTGCTCTTTTAACAAATATTATATATAATATTCTATTATTTCTTTTTCTGTTTCTGTTTATCCATTTGCATTTTTTGAGCTTCTTCTAATCTTTGAGCAAATTTAGATTTTCCTTTTGCTTTTTTAGGATTAGCTTTGTTCGCTGCAATTTTAGCATGAATTTTATCTTCATCTAATATGAAGTACTTTATTGATAACATAATCAACATTGTCATTAAAGTAGAGATAAAGTAATAGAAACTTAATCCTGACGAATAGTTATTAAAGAAGAATATCATCATGAATGGAAAGAAATACATAATGTATTTCATATTCGGCATACCTTCTTGCGTTGGTTGTTGCATATTTCCACTATTAAAGTGAGTATATATTAATGTTGTCGCGGCCATTAATAATGTAAATAAACTAATATGATCTCCATATAAAGGAATATCAAATCCAAAAGTATAAATACTATCATAACTAGATAAATCTTCAGCCCATAAAAATCCTTTCTGTCTCATTTCAATTGACGAAGGGAATAATCTAAAAATAGCGAATAAGATTGGCATTTGAAATAACATAGGTACACAACCAGCCATTGGACTTGCTCCAGCTTGTTTATATAAAGCCATTAATTCTTGTTGCTTTTTCATTCCATCTTTCTTGTCTGGAAACTTAGCAGTTATATCCGCAATTTCCGGCTTCAATACTTTCATCATTGCTGATGATTTATACATTTTATAATTTACTGGACTTAATACTATTTTAACAATAAACGTTAATAAAAGAATAGCTAATCCAGCTCCAATCCCCCAACCTAAAAACCCTCTAAACATAGGTCTTAAAGCATAAATATTAATCCATCTAAATAATCCCCAACCTAAATTAACAATTCCTTCAGCACCGTTTTCATATGATTCTAAAATTTCATATTTATTTGGCCCTAAATACCATTTTAAATCGATAGTATTAGTCATGTTAGTAGCACCTAAATTTAATTCAGCAGTCATATTTTTTAAATAGACATTCTCTTCATCTTCAAACTTAGTAACTGTTAGCTTAGATCCTTTTTCAAAACCATTTTCAGACATTAACATTGCGTTAAAGAAACTTTGTTTAAATGACACCCATCTAGATGAACTCTCTAATTCATAATCATCATCTCCACCTTCTGACATATAATGATATCCATCTTCTTCATCATAAAAAACAGTTGTTACCATTCTTTCAGTATTCATGTGCTTTTCAGTAGCTAATAAAGTAAAGTCAGCCAATAATTTAGTATTAGCCGCTTCCGCATCACTAATTCCTTTAAATGAAATTGAAAAATCAAAATCATAAGCTCCATCTTTTAAAGCGTATGTAAAATAAACAAAACCAGTTCCTGACTTAGCTTCTAACTTCGCTAAATGAGGTGTACTTTCAATAATTGTAAAATCTAAATCTTTAGTATTTATCGTATTACCTCCCTGTGTGAATTGAATACCATAATTAGATTTTTCATCAAATAATTGTAAATCTTGTTCGGTTTCACTAACGTAATCACTGTGTGTTTTGTAGTTTTGAATAAACGCTTTCGTCATCAAACCACCTTTTGTAGATAATTCGACTTCAATTAAGTCATTTTTCAATGTAATTAATTCTTCTATTGATTCAATCACTACGTTTTCAGGAACTAATATCGTATCTCCCTCTGCAGAAACGGATAGTACAGCCATAGCCGTATCAATAACAGAAGACACTTCTGCAATAGTGTTGTCAACAATACTATCTGGTTTATGGCTTTCAGCCAATTCTGTTTTTATGTCGTTACTAGTTGAATCCTCTTCATCAGGCCCCATAAAAACACCATACCCTAATAGGATTGCTCCCATTAATAATAATCCTATAATTGAATTCTTATCCATTTCATTAAAAATTAGAGTGCAAAATTAATAAATATGCCGATAAGACGAGTTAAAAGTTGACTTTTTTATGAAATTATAACATTAATCATAATTTGAATGCCTAACTATTATCAATTTACTTTTGATAATTCAATAGGAATGGAACTAATACAAAAAAAACCTACCTCAATTTAATGAAATAGGTTTTAATAATTTGAAAATTAACTTAATGGGTTAGTGTGTAATTGCACCAACAGAAAATACATTTCCTGCATTCTGTGTCATCATTATTTGAGCATTGTAATTAGGCATTAACATAGAATTTAACACATTCAAATCCCAAGTATTTGGTGTTGTATACCAATTCGCAATATTCATTTTAACCTCAACTACAGTATTACCTTCTAATGTGAAACTTGAATTATCTAATCTGATAAATTTATAATTTGATTCGAAATCTCCAGCTGTATTTTTAGTTGCACTTCCATTATGAAAGGCGTATGATACTTCAGAACCAGTTCCATCTAAAAACTTACCTTCCATTTTCATTTGATGGTAACCTCCTCCAATCATATCAGGCCAACCCCAAGAAGCTAAATTCAAATCAGCATAAATCCCTGATGTATTATCAGTTTCATCAAATCCATAATTAAACCCGACCCCCACATATTCAGTTGATGCAACTAGAGTCATCAAAGCTGTCAAATCATAAGTTAAAGAATTTGCATTCTCTAAATCAATAAGATTATAAGAGCCATCTACATAAATACTATCGCCATTTGGTAAATAAAATCTAACATCAGAAATGCCATATTGTAATTTTGTCAAACTTAATTCTTCTCCATTTGCATTTGTATACGCAATTGTATTAAACTCATCTACTGAAATATCAGTACCATCAAAGTTCTGTGTAAAGCTTAATCTTAAAGTCGGGTCTGGCTCAGGTTCAGGTGTAACAGTGTCAAAAATACATGATCCATCATCCTTTTCCGCCTCTGACGAATAGTTTGCCGCTAATTCATCTGTACATCCCTTTTTCTTACAAGAGTTAAAACTTACTACCAAAGTTATTCCTGCTAGTATTAAAATTATTTTTTTCATTGTTCTTTTTTGTATTATTAAAAGCTGTAGGTTAGCCCCACATTTATTCATATTTTGTTAATAATTGTGAATGGTCATTTAAATTACTTTCCGGATATTCCGTTGTTAAAACAAAACTAATTTCAACCAAGTATTAACAAATAAAACACATCCATCACCACCTTGATAATCAACATCTACCAATTCGTTTAGCTGAGCATATCTAATTTTATCAAAACTCAGACATTCAAGATATCCATCCACCTACTAAAGCTATAAACGAAATATTTTCACCTTTGGTTTGGAAAAATGCATTCAATGTTAAATTTGTTACACTTCTATATTTATACCCCTCTATATTATAAGTGTTAAATTTATAATTAAAATTGGAATACATACCAAATTGTTTATACTTTTTAATATAAGTCAAACTCCAAAAATAATCAAAACTTCCAGTTCCAGGCTGTAAATCTAAATTTGGCATGCCAAATTTGTATGTCCTATTAATTTAACGACTACCCTTACTTGCAACTTATATACAAATTTTTTAGCATTATCTGATTTAAAAGAATTGTAATTTTAGAAACTTTCCATTAAAATAGTATCAGGAAATCCATTTACTGTATATCCATTTTCATCTCCAACAGTTTGGTGATTAATAATAAACGTAAATCTACCGTCCCCCCTTAATCCTACAGTATTATATTGTCCTACTACTTGTTTATCCCAAAGCTTGGCTCATTCCATCTGAAGATCTTTTGACCAAACATATTGTACTCACCTATCATCATTCGATTTTTATAATCGTATAGAGAAAAATTAATATACTTCTCCGCTACTTTCCCCAATTGGAAACGAAACATGATGAAATTGAGTAGTTTAGAATTGTAAAACCAGTGTTGTCCATATCCATTAGTCCCTTCTCGTTCTTCCTTAAAAGGGAGAAATTGTGATCTGTTTTGGACTAAGTCAAATACTTCTTTGGGGAAGCAAACGGATAAGTACATTACAACCAACACAGACAAAAGAATAATAGTATGATTACCATTTTCATTTTTGAATTATTTAGTTTAACTTATTTTAATAAAATCATGTCGAATCAGTCAATTAAACTCCACTAAAATGAGGATTGAAAGATAATAATTTGAAAATATTGACGACACTAATTCCTTAATACACTTAATTCATATTCTAAATCAAACCTCAATCAGTAGAATTTCTGTAATATAATATTCAGAAACTAAATTTGAGCAGATGCAAAAATAGCATCTAATACTAGATAGTAGTAATCATTCTTGCAATACGAATTAGATTTCTTTGTAAATTCAGGATGGGTATTTTCAATTACATAAATATCATTATACGTATTTGGTAAAAAGACAGAAAGGTTAGCTTGACTCTTTTCTCGACCTGGCCATTATCAACTTGTTTATTCAACTCTTTTGACCATCCCAATTACCGTTACAATTAAGTTCTGGTTTTACCTTATTTTCACAAAATTCTTCAATAATTTCATTTTGATTCATGCAAAAATTTACGATTGTAAATAAAAACAATTTTCTAAAACCAATAGCGATATGCTTTTTTCACATTCTTCATGATACATAAGGTAATTACATCATAAAGTTCAATTTAAAAAAAATAAATATCACTCAACTAATGACCAGCATAAAAATTATCAATAAATAAATGGTTTATAGAATCTTTTAATTCCTCTTTAACATAATATCCATTTATCTCTTCTACATCAACAGGACTATACCTTTTTCCATCCCAAGTATGTTTAATAGCAACTATTCCTATTTCCTTATCCTCATACCCCATTAACAAATCATTGTAACCTGAAGCTGTAGTCCTTTGTTCAATTAAAAACCCAAAATACTGATTAATAATATTGTATTTATTAAACCCTTTTTTAACTACAATTAATTGTTTAACTGGTGTATTAAAAAGTCCTGCTCTCATCTCTAATAAGAATCCATCCTGCCAATTAATATTTGGTCCTGTACTAAAAATTCTAAAATATTTATTTGTACAAGGCGGTAATGAATTGACTGTATCATTTAAAGTACAAAACTCAAGTTCTTCCATTATTTTCAAAACAAGAGTAGAGTTAATTTCAGGATAATCATTACCTATAACAAGGGTGTCTGAAGGAAATAATGTGACAGGCAACTCTTTGACTTTATCGTCACAAGAGCTCAACACCACAAATAGTAAACTAGTTACAAAAAAAGTTCTTTTCATTATTTTTCTAATTTAATAATTTGCCCGCCAATTTTTATTTCATCAGAAACATTTACAGGTTTTCCTTTATACTTTATTACACCTCCACTTTTAACAACGGCAACTATTGATTTAGTTACATGAAGCAATATTTCCCCACCAAACAAAACTTCTGCATTTACTAATTGTGAGACTAAATTAAATCCTAAAATACTTCCACCTTTACTCACATAAAATTTTACACTTTCGGCACTTCCTTTCACCTCAATTGTTCCACCATTTCTGATAGAAAAATCACAAGACTTAGCATTTACACCTATCACAATATGAGCTCCTGAGTTCACTTCTACATTAATAGCTTCAGACGTGACTTCATCTTTAACAACGATATAAGCTCCTCTTTTAGCTTTAAGGCTGAACAACTCTTTATAGAAAACAATAAACTCAATATTACGTTCTCTGTACGTATCCTTCTTCAATTTTAAAATTAATTCGCCTCCATTATTCTCAACTACAATATTTTCATCTAAAACACCTTCATCATTATTGATAATTTTCACCTTATGAGAATCTCCTTTAATCAATGTTACTTTATAATTACCTACAGCACTAACACTAAAAAAATTATCTAGTTTAATAATTTTTTCCATTGTTAATCCTGTAAAGCTTATTAACGTAATCAATACTAAACTAATCGTTTTCATCTTTATTTATATTATTTTGGAAAAACACTAAGCGCCTCACTCATAGAGTTATCAAATTCTACAATATCTAACCCAGTATCTATATTGTTTTTATTAAAGTAATCTAACATTATCTCTGTTGGCATATTTCCTGTTAAATCATCAGTAGCCATAGGACAACCTCCATACCCTTTAATTGCTGAGTCGAATCTTCTACACCCGGATTCATATGCTGCTCCCACTTTTTCATAAGCCGTTTCAGGTGTTGAATGCAAGTGAGCACCGAACTCCACTTTAGGCATTGCTTTAATTAAGGGCTCAAAAATTTGTTTTATATTTTTTGGATTTGACACTCCAATAGTGTCAGATAATGCTAATATATTTATATCAAACTGTTTATTTAAAACCTCACTCCATTTAGCTACTACGTCAATATCCCATGCATCACCATAAGGATTTCCAAAAGCCATTGACAAGTACACAACCATTTGCTTGTTGTTCTTTTCCGCAATTTCTCTTAATCTCTCCACCTTAATTAACGATTCATCAATTGACGATTTTGTATTTCTTTGCTGAAACGTTTCAGACACAGAAAATGGGTAACCTAAATATGTTATTTCATCAAATTGAGCCGCATCACTACCACCTCTTTCATTAGCAACAATAGCTAACAATTTAGAATTTGATTTTTCTAATTCTAATTTAGAAAGCACTTCAACTGTATCCTTTAATTGAGGAATAGCTTTCGGCGAAACAAAACTTCCAAAATCAATAGTATCATAACCGACTTTTAAAAGTTGATTGATATAATCAGCTTTCACATCTGTTGGAATGAAATCATGTAACCCTTGCATAGCATCTCTAGGGCATTCAATTAATTTTAAACCTTTCATTCTTATAACGATTTTTGATTTGCAATTGCCTTATTAATATTTTTAATCAATTTTGGACCTTCATAAATAAAACCTGTATACACTTGAACTAAAGATGCACCTGCATTAATTTTTTCAATTGCATCAGTAGCAGAATGAACCCCTCCAACCCCTATGATAGGAAATGCTTTATTTGATTTTTCTGATAAATACTTGATAACTTTTGTACTTCTATCTTTTACAGGTTGACCACTTAGTCCTCCGTTACCTATTTCATTAAACTCCTCTTCTGAAGTGTTTAAACCTTCTCTATTTACAGATGTGTTTGAAGCAATTACACCATCAATTTTTGTTTCTAAAATAATTTCAATTACCTCATCTAATTGTACATCATTCAAATCTGGAGCAATTTTCAATAAAATAGGCTTTTGATTTTTTTGTTTATTATTTATTTCTTTTAAACTTTCCAACAGCTCAATTTGAAAATCTTTATCTTGTAACTTTGCCATACTTCCAACATTTGGACAACTTACATTAACCACAAAGTAATCTACATGTGCATGTAACTTTTCAAAATTAATTTTATAATCATTAATTACATTTTCGGGAAGGGTTGATGTATTTTTACCAATATTACCACCAACGATAATATTACACCTTTTGTTCTTTAGATTTCGAACAAGCTCATCTACACCATTATTATTAAACCCCATTCTATTCACAAGTCCATTATCTTTTTTAAGCCTGAATAGTCTTTGTTTAGGATTACCGCCTTGTGGTTTTGGCGTAACTGTCCCTACTTCAATAAATCCAAACCCAAAACTTTCTAACTCATTAAAAAGAACTCCATTCTTATCAAATCCAGCGGCCAAACCAACAGGATTCTTAAAGTCTAGACCAAATAAATTTTGTTTCAAGTTTTCATTTTCATAGCAATATGCTTTTTTCAGAAAAAATGAAACAAATGGAACCTTACTTATAACCTTAATCAACTTAAAAGTAAAGTGGTGGATTTTCTCTGGATCAAAAGAGAATAATATTGGCCTGATAATAGATTTATACATAAAAAAACTCATTTCTACAAAGGTAAAAATGAGTTTTGATTTATTATCTTTTTCTTACAAAAGTTTTCAACTAAAATCTAGCACGATATTGCCATTTTTTCCCTCTTTTTCTTTTATACGTTAGATTTCTTGTAAAAGACACATTAAACATTAAATAGGCATCATTTTCTCCAGAATCTCCTCTTTGCTCACCTGGATTAGTCCAACTAGAGAAATACCCTGAAGACGGATCAGAAAAATACTTTGCTTGATCTCCATAAGCATCTCCGATAGCATCTTTATCGTAATATACTGTACTTACATCATCAATGTAATCCGTAAATGTTTTAGTATACGTTAATTCAAAAGTCATTCTCCAAACAGCATCAATACTAACTTTAGCACCAAGACCAAATGGTATTGCTACCCCAAAATTACTGTATTGATCTGGTCCATTAGGTAAACCTTGTCCTTCAGTATGTAAAGGTCTTAAATTAGTCCACCCTCCATCACCTGGTCCTTGAGGAATAAAAAAGAAACCTGAAATCCCACTAAAAGCATAAATTAAAGTGTTTTTATTTTTGCTTCCTTTTACACCCATTGGTCTATATCTTGCTCCAAACTCTTCACTATTAAAAATAATTACTTCAAAATGTTGAGACAGTTCAAATAAATGGCTTCTAAATTTTAAATTTCTATTTCTCCTAGCAGGCTCAGCAGTTAACGCATCATCACCTTTAAGAATCATATATGAGAATAAAGATTTCGTTGAAAGCCATGACTTAATCCTATATCTATAACCTATATGAAAAGAAGGCCTAGTAGTTACCCATTCAATATCAATTGGTGAATACCCAGTTCCAACCTTATTTAAACCACCTAAATCACCTAAAAAATTTGAAGCACCTATTCCAAATACAAGTTCCTTACGTTGGTGTTTCCAATATGAATTAGTAGTAAAATGAGTTGGTTGAGCATAAGACACTATGTCAAAAGTGACAAGTACAAATACTACAAAAGCTATTTTAATTAATTTATTCATTAAGTATCTAATATTAAAGTATAACTTTTACAAACATAAGACAAAATTTAATACAATTCACAAAACTAAATTAAAAAGTTCCTTTTCAACAAACTAAACCACTGGTAAAAAAGAACTTACATCCTAATATCAATTTAATAAAACATATCTTATAGGTGATAAACGAAAAATTTCCCCAGTAGTTGCTTTACCTTTAATTTTCTCAAAATAAATTTCTTCTCCTACATTTATTTTCTCAATAGCTAGTTTCATTTCCGCATTCAACTTATTACCATTTGAATCAAAAACTTTACTCGTCATCCCATCTACTACATGTAACTGAAACGAAATTATCTTAACATCCGAATTTGTTGTGATACCATTATCATTCATCAATTCATTTTTTGTAATTTTACCATCAAATTTCCCTGAAATTCTTGGATGTAAATCCATAAATGAAAACGTTTTTGGTATTTCATTTAAAGATTCATTTGCCACCTTAGAAACTGGTTTTGGTTTGACATCTTTAACAACAACTTCTGGCGAATATTGACTAGACGTATGATCTATGTTTTTTTTTTCAGTATTACTACCCCTCTTTTTTAAAGTGATTTCTTTCTCTATAAACAACTTAGTATTAATTGCTTTATCTAAATTCAATTCAACAATTTCATTTTCTATTAAATTAACTTCTTCTTTTATTAACGGAGTAACATTCGCAACTTCTAGATTACGATATAATTCATCCCCTTCTTGATTTAAGGAGTACATGCTACCAGCTATTAAACTTATTGTTGCCAATCCTGTCACTCCAAAAAACCAAGTGCTTTTATAAAATGGCTTCGCCATTATTTTGCAACTTGATAAAACGCCTTCAAAATTCATTCCATTTGAAATATCTTTTGAAGACATCTTTGGTCTATCCACATTAATCTTGAGTTTATTCATGATTTTTGGTATATATTTTTTTCATTTTTTTAACTATCCTATGTGCTTTTACTTTAGCATTATTTTCTGTCAAATCAAGAATTTCACCAATCTCTCTAAATGACCTTTTCTCAAAATAACGCAATTCAATCATTTCTACCTCTACAGCATCTAAATGACTTAAAATATCAAGCAACAATCTCCTATTCTCATTTGTTTTATCCTCTTCTAAATCTTCTATTAATTCAAATAACTGAAAACTTTCAACATTCACCGTTCGTTTTGCTTTTTTATCTCGGTATGATTGATACACCTCACTTTTAGCAATACGATACAGCCATGATGCAAAGGGTACACCTCTGTATTCATATTTATGTATGTTATTCAATGCTTTTAAAAACACCTGACTAGTGACGTCAAAAGCAACTTCCTTATTATCCATTCTTTGATAAACGTATCTGAATATTTGCTCATAATACTTATTGTAAAGCGGAGCAAATTTCTCTGGTTTTTTTTGTGCTTGTAAAACCCACTGATGCTCTTTTTGGAGCTTATCCTCAGTGAGATGATAAACGGGGTTAATACTCATAATGGTTTGGTTTTTGGTTTCTTTGCTTTTATATAACAATTAACTCTTAATTGGTTACATAAGTATTTACAAATTCTTTGCCAAGATTAAACGTTCAAAATGTGAAATTATTGTAAATCATGAATCTAACCCATAAAAACGGCATCATAAACTTAACAAATATTAGATTCATTTATCTTTCAAATTTAAACTTAAACCAAACTGAATATAAGGTGCAGAAAAAGACGTTTTTGTAAACTCTTTCATTTTACCGTCCAGCTTCCAATATTTCCCTGACAAATCAAAAGCATAACCGATTCGAGCATTGATACTAATAATTGGTAAGGTTATTCTAAAGTCTAAATTAGGATCTAGCGTAAACACATCATTTGTATAAGAAGTAATGTTAGTGCTATTCTGTTGAATTAAATTGGGCAACGCACCGTATTCCCCCTCTTCTAACAATACCATATTACCATAAGTGAAATTTAAACCAAAAGCCGTCATCAAATATTCATTTCCCAATGGGTAATTCCCTCCATAACTAAAAGAATACCCCTTTATTGTAAATCGATCATTATTTGACACTACAGGCATATAAGTAAATCCAAAATGCATCCCAGACTCATTCATTGCAATATAGTCAAATACAAAACTATAGGTCTCAAATTTATTTGAAAAACCTGGTACTCCTATTTTATTTAATTCGAAATTTAGTTTGTCAATTTTATTAAAAAAACTACGGCCGTAATATACACCAAGATGATATTCTGTTAATTTTTGCCCAAAATCATAACTATCCAAACGACTACTTTTGTCATAAGTATTAAGTATGGCATACGGTAACGTTTCACCAAACCCCACAATTGGATTATCCCCATTTAAATAATCTAAATCAATTAAATATATTTTATTATCCTCATTAAACCGATCATCTAATCGTAATGACTGAATAATGTTTTCATCAAAATTCTGAGCATTCTTATAATATACAGGAATAGTAATAACTTTCCCTGATAAAGTTGTATCTGAAGATGTATTAATCCTACTCGCAATAGATTTCATATCATACGAATAACACCTTTTAGCTTTCTTATCCGCATGTAAATGACACCTACCAAACTGACCATAAAATTTTGAATTTGGAAAATCAGCATAAATAGTTTTAAATTGGCTATACATATATCGTTCACGTATAACAGGTGCTGCTAAATTCCCTTCTCGCTCAGAAATAAACCACTCTTGACCTTTTGAAACACTCTCCAATATTTGAGAATAAATTTCATACTTCCCCCCCAACTCTAACTTCAATGTATCTTTTAATCTTTTCGATTCTGAAATTATCGTTTCAAACGTTTGCCATGCATCAACTTTATCTCCTGTTAGATTAACACCTTCTCCACCTTTATTATAAATTTCGTCCGGAGATGCGTCAATAAATTCAGAAGTAACCAATGCTTTTATAGATTCATAAATCAAACCTGTCTCACCATCTATTGACAAAGAATCAATAATATTATTTAAGGCGAAAATTGAAAAAGCGGGAAACCGTTCCACATCAATCCCATGTACACTAATCCTATTATCTGAGCTAACTTTAGTATTCAACCTTTTTATGTCCATAATTAATTCATAAAAATGTGAAGAATACTTTTCTTTCAAAAAAGATTTAAATTTTGAATTATTATCAATTGCTATTCCAGTCATAATATAACCAACTGCTGGACTTTGTTCAAACAGGAAATGCTTTACATTTTGAGTTTTATTTAAATACGATAATATTTTAAATTCTAGAATAGAATTCACTCCCCCAAACTGGTGATTTTCTCCTGTAAAATACACTTTAAATTTATCTAACTCTCCCGCAGAAAATAATTTATCAAAATCTGAAAAATCTTGCGTTTCATAAACATCAATCACGCTATAACTATCTTGAGATAAGCCAACTGCAACATTAAAAACAATAATTAACGCTAGTATATTTTTCATATTTGATAGTATTTGACTACAATATAGTTAATTTTTCTTTTTATTCTCTTCTATCATTACTGTTGAAATTGCTCTTACCCCTTCCGTTAAGGATTTAAATTGGTTAATGAATTCAATATTTTCCGAATTATTTAACTGTTTAAGCGTTTCATTTATAGTTTCCATTTGAGACACTACACCAGCCATTTGACTTGTTCCAAATCCCTTCAATTTTTGTTGTCTAGCAAATTCTTCAAGAATTACATTCCATCTGCTTTTCTCTGATTCTTTAATAAAGCCAGACATTAATTTAAATTTTAACAAGTTGGCTTCAGCACCCGAAGTTAATGTTTGTGATTCATTTTCATAATGGGAAACAATCAAAATCTCTAACTCGTGTTTATTCATTAAAGGGTTTAATTTTTCAACAATTTTATTCATATCCCTATACGACCCTTGTAATTTAAAAGAAGGCTCTGTTCTATAGACATCCTCTCTACTGGCCGAGTCAATATACGCTAAATTCACTTTCAATAAAACATCTCGAACTACAATCGCTTTTTTAAGCAACTCGATACTATCTGAAATACCTGCTGAACTAAACGAATGTTCTAACACAACATCCTGTAAAGACATACCCTCTGCGACCTTTATCAAATTGTATATATCATTTTTACCTTTATTAGCCAATTGTGCTAATATTGGATTTGATGTTAGACTATTCTCTAAATAACTTAATTTAAATTCCGCTTCAGTATCTCCTAGGATATCTCCTAAATTATATATATCGGCACGATTAGCTAACATATCAGGAATTTGAAACTTTTCACCACTTTCAGTATATGGATTCCCAGCCATAACAACAGCTACTTTTTTTCCCTTAAAGTCGTAAGTTTTAGTTTTACCTTTATAAACACCTTCAATTTTTCTTTGAGCATCACATAGCGAAATAAACTTTTGTAATAACTCAGGATTACAATGCTGAATATCATCAAGATACAACATTATATTATCCCCCATTTCTAAAGCCAAATTCAGTTTTTGAAGTTCTTCTTTAGCTGTCGCATTTCCAGCTTCTTCAGGATCTAAAGAAGTGACTTGATGCCCTATTGCAGGCCCATTAATTTTCATAAAAATTAACCCTAACCTGTTAGCTACATATTCCATTAAGGTAGTTTTACCATAGCCAGGTGGTGAAATTAATAACAATAACCCCATTAAATCAGTTCGCTTATTTACACCTGACGCACCTATTTGCTTAGCAAAATTGTCACCAATCAGTGATAAATACACCTGATCAATTAATTGATTTCTAACAAAAGAACTTAGAACTCTTGGCTTATATTCACTTATCCTTATTTCCTCTTTAAACCCATGTATTAAGTCGGACTTTAATTGATTGTATGACTTAAAATTTTCTACATCATTTTGATTAAATAGTTTTAAACGGGTTATGAAATCATTATAATTTGATGAATAATTATTTTCAATAATTAATTTGTGATCTCCTTTAAAATCTTGTAATTGGATTGACAAATCAATATTTGACTGATAATACTTCCCTGCATTACATAACAGCGTATAAGCCGAAACTTCTAATAACACCCCTATAGATATTACACTTTCAATCTCAGACATATACGCATCAATCCAAATTTTAATTTGATTAAACTTTTGTTTCCAATCCGAATTTTTACTTTCAACTATATTTTTAAATAGTTTAGTTTTTTGATTTGATTTTAAATAACCAAAGAAAGACTCATACAACTTGAACGCTTCATGCGATATTACATATTTATCTGATGCACTTAATTCATCAACCAAATAATTTATTGATTCCAAACAATCAAAATCAACGAAATCAAAATCAAATGAATTTAATTTGTCTAACAACTCATTTTTTAGATAAACTGAATCTTTGTGATTTGGGAAAACTGAATTTAATACACCAATCGATTTAATAGCATGACTAAAAGAATCTTTTTGTTGTTGATCAACTCCAAACTCCCAAAACATTAATCCAAAAACCCTATCAACTGGGTTATACCTAAGTTTGTGAATCAATTTATATTTAGATGATAACTCATTTACAATTTTTAATGCATCATTATCGTGTATCCCTTTAACATACCCCTCATTAAATCGAGTAGACATAAACGACTGAACAGCCGCTAAACTATCCTGCTGGTTTACTTTACTCCATTCTAAAAAAGAATTATGTGTTGCAGTGACTTTATTAAAGAAATGATATGCTAAATATTCAGAACGGTAAACTTTCTCATTTTCAGAAACTAACAATTGATTCCAATACGGCTTAAAATTCATTAATTGAATATTATCTGTTTCTTCATAAAAGTTAGTCCCGGTCAAATGGTAATAAACGGATTCATTTCTAAAAACAGTCGTCACTTCCAACTTAAGTGTATTGACTAAAAACTGATGATTCCCTAAAGTAATCAAATTATCTCCACCAATAAATAATTCTAATTTATCTTTTAACTGACGAACAACTTCCTCCTTTTGAGCATTTAATTTCGATTGAATATCATCTGCCTTATTCGAATCTTTTAAATCAATTAATTTTTTGATAACATCTCTAACTTTATCCACCATTAAATCGGAAGCGAAATAACCATTTACTTCTAGTACTGTTTTAAAAGAAGATGCTTTATTTTTTATTCCATTTAAAATTCTTAATGCAGAACTATAAATAGATTCAATTTTTTTATTCTTTACCTCAATTAGCGTCACTTTCTTATTTTCAAACGCATTATAGACGTCTTCACGTTTAGCTGTAATCAAAGATATATACTCATCAAATTCAGAAAACTTACCTTCTAAGTCTTCCAATTGAATAATTATCTTATTCAAGTATTCATCACACTTTTCTGGTGAGTCAGAAATATCAATATAATTAATAAAACCTTGTTCAATTAATCTTATCTGAGAATTAAACTCTGCTTTACCTTCAACACGTTTTAAAGACTTACGTTTTTTACTTAAGCTGGATTTAAGCTGATTAAACACAGAAAATAAATCAGTGATTTTATCAATTATTTCGGTAGTTTTTGTTGCATCTAAAATTTTTAGATTTGAAACAATTTCAATTAATAATTCAAGCTCAGAAGACAAACCTTTAATTACTTCTTCTAAATCATTAGCTACAATTACTTTTGTCAATGTATTTAATTCTTTCTCAACCGTTTTTACACGGTCATTATAAGGCTGTAAAGCTTCATCTTTCAATAAAAAAGTAACACAATTCTCTGATGCAAAATCAAACGCTTGATTAATATCAATATTTAACTTTTTTACTTTTCCTAAATCAATATATCTAATGTCATTTAAAGTTATCAGTTCTCCTTTTAAGTCTCTTAATTTCGCTATTAAATGAACAAAGTCATTTACTTTAGCAACTCTTAAGTTTTTAGATTGAGACAATAAATTTTTAGCTTTTTTTTCGGTCTCTTGAACTATTTCAAGTGCATACTTTTTTAGCTTTATTACTTTATCAAATTCATCAATAGCTGATGAGGCCGTTTTTTTTATTTCGTTTAATTCTACATCTAATGTAAACGCTTCTTTATTGTTAATCCAATGATATGAATCAATTATATCCGTAGATTTTTTTACTATATCAATATACAAGTTAGCAAAAGAATCTTCTTTACGAATCAACTTCAACAACTCTCTACTTTCAGATAAAGCTCTTACGATTTCCTTATTTCCGACTTTAGATAAGTATGAATTTGAATCGTTTCCTGTACTAATCTCTTCTGCAGAATAAGTAGTTTGCCAAATTTGAATTGGATGATGCTTTTGCATGTCCTCATGTGATTTGAATAATGCTAATTCACCGTTATCAAAAATAGAATATCCATTACATATTAGTGGGTTCTCCACTTTTTGAGAAATAATATTATAAGATAGCAAAATGTAAACTCCAGATAATCTATTATAAAAGACATACAAGAAATCTTCCCCATTTGAAGACGCAATTTTTTTTTCAAACAACATGTCTTCAAATTGACTATCAAACAATTTGAACTCCCCAGTGTTAATGTAATAGCCTTTTGGAAAAATTATTCCTTGGTCGCCTGGTAAAAGAATACATGAATCTTTGATAGCATCAATCCTTACCACCTCTTGCATTTTCTGATTAAACACTAAATAACGGTATTCTTTCTCTTGATATGGTTTAATTTTTAGTAAAATCAAATTTCCACTAACCGCATATCGTACTTCAGCATCATCTAATGTTTGATCGCTGTGTTCCACTTTTTCAGAATAAATTCCTTTTCCTGAATCTGTATTATTTTCAACTTTAATAGTTAAATCACCCCCAACAGTTTCTACAAACACCTTATCCTCAATGGAAATATGTGGATATTTACCCGAAATATGATTATCACGACTTACTGTTTTCCATTTAAAATCATGTTGTGTCGGAAATTTATATTCATGATCAAATCGATTGCCTTCATATTCATAAATTCCATTTTTACTTAACCACTTAAACACTTTAATATCTGTTACCCCTTGCCCAACACGGAAAACCATATACAAATAAGGCCCAATTATCGTAAATTTCGCAAAATTTGTTTCTCTGTAATATTTGTAAAGATTTGCAAAATCGGTAATAAATTCGTTTTTTTCAAAAATAGACATGTCTTTTTCTGAAAAATGATGTGAAGATGGATTAAATTCAAATACTGAAAACACATCTTTCACAAGTGTTTCAGATTTTAAACCGAAATGAACATTGTAACCAAATAAAAACAGATTATTACCGAGTGATATAATATCTCTAGGTAGACAATTATTCTCCGTAGTAATACGTTCAGTTGTCAATAATTCAGTCTCAATAGAACCAAATAATTCACGCCTGTGATTATTAAGGAGATCTAATTTGGTGTTAAATTCTGTTCCGCTTTTTAATAATCGCTTACGAATTATATCATAAGCTCCACCTTCTAAATTTTGCTGCTTTCCTTCTTCTTTATCTTTTGACATTAGTTAAAATAATTTTAAAAACAGTATCACTACTATTCTATGAATAATAAAGTGGATTGATAAATCATTTATCAATCCACTTTAACTTTTTTTAAAGTTTTGAATTCAAATAATCTGAATTCAAAAACTTATAGTCCTAAAGAATCTGATGATACATTAGCCACTCCGAACTGGTTAGCTAAATCTAAAAACTGACTTAAAAGCCCTTTTCGTTTTGTATCATTCGTTTTTGTAATCATTTTAGTAATTAACGCACTTATCGTCAGATTTTTCACATCTTCAGATTTAATATTTGAATCCGACACTAACGTTCTAATTTTATCAATAAATGTTTCACCATCCACGTCATCTAATAATTGAGATTTAATTTTAGACAATGCATCTGAATTATCAATTGTTCTATCCAACATTTTCCCTTTAGTAATTGAACCGGTAATTCTATCAAAGAATTCTTGCTCACCACCAACAATATCAATTTTAGCAGATTTTAATGCTTCCCCTAACACCATTGCTTGTGCGTCAGCTATATCCTTTTGTATTCCTATCTCAGCTAATTCTATTTCTTTAGTTTTATCTAAAGTTAATTTAAATTCTTCATGCTCTTTCCCAACACCATCTAGTTGTTTCATGGCGTCTGCTTTTTGGTGAATACCTTCCGCCTCCACTTTAAACTTCTCTGAACTTACTGACGCTTCAGCTAGTCCTTTTTTCTCATCAGATGTTGCTTTAGCTTCAATAACTTCAGCCTCAGCTAATCCTTTTTGACGATCAATATCAGCCTCAGCTAACCCTAATTTCAATTCAGCATCTGCAGTTGCCATTCCTTTCACTTGAATACCTTTTGCTTCTGCTTCCGCTTTCACTTGAATAACATGTGCATCAGAATCACCTTCTTTTTCAGTAGCTGAAGCTTTAGCTTCCATTACTTGTGCTTCAGCAATACCAGTTGCCGCATACTCTGCTGCTTTCGCATCCGCCATTATTTTGATAGCATCTGCTTTTTGAATCGAACTTTTTTGTTCAGCATCTGCATCAATTAATGTTTGAGCTGCTCTGAACTCAGAAGCTTGTTTTGCCGCCTCTGCTGCTTTAATTTGCTGTACTAGAGCCTCTTCTGCAATTTGTTCAGCATTTGTAATCGCCACTTTCTTAGAACGATCCGCTTCAGCAAACGCTTTAGTGTCATTTATTCTTTCCTCTTCATCTACTACTGTTTTTTCAATAGCGATACGCTCACGAATTACTTCTTGAATATTTTTCTTTTCAACCTCAATAGCTTTTTCTTTCTCAATCTGAGCTAATGTTACTACCCTTTCTCTTTCAGTACGTTCTAAATCGCGTTCCCTAAGAACTCTCTCCGTCTCGATTCCTTCGGTTTTTTCTTTATTTTTAGCTGCAACAATAACTTGTCTTAATTTGTTTTCTTCAGCAACTTGTAATTCTTCTTCAGTTGCAATTCTAGCTTGTTCAGACTTTTTACGCTCCTCTTCATTTACCTTTGCAATTTCAGCTTCTTCTCTTGCTACAATATTCGCAATTTCACGTAATTGTTTTTGCTCTTTCTCTGCTAATTGCTTTTCTAATTCTAGAATCGCTTCTCTCGCCTCAACATCTTGTTGTTTAATTATTTTTTCTTCATCACGTCTAATTAAATTAGACATTACATTTTGTTCAGTTGTTAATTTTGTGATTTTTTTAATTCCTTCAGCATCTAAAATATTAGATGCATTTAAATAGCCAATGTTAGTTTGTTCCAAATAATCAATAGCGGCATCATCTAAAATATATCCATTTAAATCTGTTCCAATTACATTTACAATCTCTTCTCTAAACGCATCTCTTTTATTATACAAATCAACAAAATCGAATTGTTTACCTACAGTTTTTAAAGCTTCTGAAAATTTGGCATCAAATAATTGTACCATAGCCTCTCTGGATGACGCTCTTTTACACCCCACAGTTTGCGCTACTTTTTGAACATCAGCTGCCAATTCATTTACACGCACAAAAAAAGTTACCTTAATATCAGCCCGTACATTATCCTTACAAATTAACCCATCCTTTTCAAGACGCGCAATTTCGATCGTCTTTAACGAAATATCCATTATCTCTAACTTGTGAATAATTGGTATTACAATCATTCCATTAAAGCTAATTTTAGTTCCCCCAACCCCAGTCTTAACTAAAGCTTGCCCTTGTGCTACTTTTTTATAAAACCTTGACACTAATATCAAAACACCAATAACCAATAAAATGATTATCATTACTCCTACAAACATTCCACTCTCTAAAATACTTCCCATTTTCTTTTCTATTTTTTATTAATTATTATCATAAGGTTCTACTATATACACTTGCTCTTCTATTTCTGATTTTTGAATTATCAGTACTGTTTCATTCTTCTTTAATTTAATTTCTTTTGATGATGGCCACACATAAATCCTTATGGAAGACCCTTCATAATCCACTTCAACTTGTCCTTTTCGTTCATTGCTTCCTGGCAGAATTACTCTACCCACTTTTCCCTTTAAATCTTTAGCTTTATTATCTTTATCTATGGCTACAAATATTTTCACAAAGGGATAAGTTAATGGCTTTGCAATAAATGCACTTACAATAATCAATGGTATAAAAAACAATACACTAATCAAAAATGAAGTGTTTCCAAACGCATTATTCACTATCATCAATAAAAACCAAAGCGGAAAACTTAAAAAAGTTAACCAGACCATAAATGGAATTTTCCCTAGATTAAAAAATACTAGTACTTTATTCAACCAAGCAACACTTCCATCTGCTGAAGACACATCCACTTCTGAATCAACATCCACTTCCAATTCGATATCAAATAGGTCCAAATCTATTATTCCTACGATAACAATCATCCAATACAATACACAGAAACTTAACAACAACGTCCCTATCACATTTT
>Ga0209292_1001498_pt1 | contig 28487 bp, 15 predicted proteins | sample GOMGulsemesocosm_2_FD_184634 | JGI IMG/M metagenome (GOLD analysis project Ga0209292, IMG submission 184634) | Methane-oxidizing microbial communities from mesocosms in the Gulf of Mexico - GOM9C Gulf of Mexico (SPAdes) (version 2) | ecosystem: Environmental > Aquatic > Marine > Cold seeps... | reverse complement strand
AGGTGTCTTCACTTTTAATTACTTGCGGACCTTGTTCATAACGAATAGTAGCCAACTCACTTAATGGTATAGGATTCCCTTTTTCTACAGGAATATATATGTTTCCTAAATCTGTTGGATTAGCCCGTAATTCTCTAGGATAACGTACTCTAACAGTATAACGTTCACGACCTTCAACGGTTTGTGTTAATGCCATACCACCTACAGCAACTTTAAGTACATTCTGAACATTTTCTACTGATATACCATAGCGGGCTATTTTTTCTCTATCAATATCAATTAGTAAATAAGGTTTCCCAACAATTCTATCCGCAAATACAGCTTCAATTTTAACACCTTCTGCTTGTTTCAATAGGGTTTCTAATTGTAATCCAAATGTTTCGATTTGTTTTAAATCATGCCCTTTTACTTTTATCCCCATTGGTGCACGTATTCCTGTCTGGAGCATGACTAATCTTGTCTCTATGGGTTGTAATTTAGGTGCAGAAGTTACCCCTGGAATTTTAGTAACTTTAACAATTTCATTCCAAATATCATCAGGGTTATTAATTTCTGGTCGCCAATTACGGAAAAACTCACCGTCTTCATCTTCAATTAATTGACTGGGTTCAACTTGAAAACTCTTCGATAAGCTCAGAGTGACATTTTCTGAATTGTTTGGGTTTGTAATAAAATTCCCGTCTTTTAATTCAAATTCTCCATTGTCATTTATTTTATATCGTTGTTTTTTTCCTTTCCCATTACGCATATACTCAGACTTATACTGTATTATATTTTCATACATAGATAGCGGTGCAGGATCTAATGCAGAATCCGTCCTACCTGCTTTTCCTACTACAGTTTCTACTTCAGGAATTGTAGCTACAGCCATGTCTAATTGTTGCAGTACTCTTTTATTTTCTTCAACACCAGAATGGGGGAGTGAGGTTGGCATTAAAAGAAATGATCCTTCATTTAGTGATGGCATAAACTCTTTACCAGTATTGTTCATTATCAAAGCTCCAGAAATCAATACTGTTGCAGGAATCATAAGGAATAAAAGTTTGTTAGCTAAAGCCCATTTTAAAATTTGACTATAAAACTTCCTTAAGACTGAGAATACCCCAAGAAGCCCAAAGCAAATTATAGCTACAAAAATTAAGTTAATAAAAATACTTCTTTGAAGCCCCAAAGGTCTCCAATATTCTGCAAGCAAAACTATTATTGCAATTGATGAAATAATAATATTTATACGGTTTACTTTTTTCTTTTCTAATCTGTCTTTTAAACTCAATAATCCTGTTATTCCAAAGCCGACTAAAATAACACCTAGCCAGTAGCCTAAAAACAAGGCAACTAAACCTCCAATAATTGGCAGTATATTGATGGTGTATCTAAACGAATTTTTTAGTGTTGATTTTCTAAATAAATACGCTGCAAATGGTGGAATTAAAAATAGTGATATTACCAATGACGCAGATAAAGCCATCGTTTTAGTAAAAGCTAAGGGTCTAAATAATTTTCCTTCAGAACCTATCATCGTAAACACAGGGACAAAGCTTATAATTGTAGTTAAAACAGCAGTAAAAATAGCCCCGGATACTTCAGATGTAGCATTATAGACTACTTCATTTATAGTAAATGCAGTTCCATTTTCACAAAGACGTAATTTTTCGTCATCCAAATGGCGTATCATATTTTCTGCAAGGATTACCCCAACATCAACCATGGTTCCAATAGCAATAGCAATTCCAGAAAGTGCTACAATATTTGCATCAACATTAAATAATTTCATGCTTATAAAAACCATCAATACTGCAACTGGGAGTAAACCAGAAATAAGTATTGAAGCTCTTAAGTTATATAGCATCATAATAATCACTAAAATCGTAATCAATATTTCAAGTGTTAAAGCTTCGCTTAATGTATCAAGTGTTTCTTCAATAAGCTCTGTACGATCATAAAAAGGAACTATAGTAAGTTGCGATGTTCTTCCATCTGCTAGCACTTTTGAAGGTAAGCCAGTACTTAGTTCATTAATTTTATCTTTAACATTATTAATAACATCCATTGGATTTGCACCATATCTAGCTACAATTACCCCTCCAACAACTTCAGCTCCTTCTTTATCTAATAAACCCCTTCGTGCAGCAGGACCTAAGGCTACTTTTCCAATATCTTTTATTCGTATAGAAGTAAAGTTTTCGGAAGTCACCACAGCATTTTCTATGTCTTCAATAGATTTTATATATCCTAATCCTCTAACCAGGTATTCAACTTGGTTAATTTCTAAGGTTTGTGCTCCAATATCTTTATTGCTTTCTTTTACAGCCTTTACAACATGATGTAGACCTATATTGTATTGACGCATTAATTCAGGATTTATGTCTACTTGATATTCTTGAACATAACCACCAATAGATGCTACTTCAGAAACGCCACCTGCAGATGATAACGCGTATTTTACATAGTAATCTTGAATGCTCCTTAATTCATGTAAATCCCACCCTCCAGTTACATTACCATTTTCATCGCGACCTTCAAGTGTATACCAATATATTTGACCTAATCCTGTTGAATCAGGTCCTAAAGCAGGATTTACATCATTAGGTAACAGGTTATTTGGTAGTGAATTTAATTTTTCAAGAATTCTACTTCGACTCCAATAAAACTCAACATTTTCTTCAAAAATGATATAAATACTTGAAAAGCCAAACATAGATGAGCTACGGATTGTCTTAACACCTGGTATTCCCAATAAAGAAGTTGTTAATGGATAGGTGATTTGGTCTTCGATATCTTGTGGAGAACGACCATCCCATTTTGTAAAAACGATTTGTTGGTTTTCTCCAATATCAGGAATAGCATCAACTGCAACTGGGTTACTAGGCAGGAAACCAGTATTCCAATTAAAAGGTGCGTTTATAGTTCCCCATCCTACAAAAAGGATAAGCAATAACACGGCAACAAATTTGTTTTCTATTAGATATTTTATGCTTTTATTTAGCATGCTTTTTTAATTTTAAACAGTTAGACATTGATGTTCAGAAAACATCGAATACAAGAATTTATCCTAATGATATACATCACTGGATAAGAGAGTCTATTGTTTAAAAATCAAATTAAATAACATTCATCAAGCTTAAATATTTGCTTGACTAGGAGAGGAGGTGGGGATTCTGAAAATGAAGTGTTGTCTTCATTAAACCCGTTAAAAAGATTTAGATAAGAATATGCAAATGAGGTAACAAAAACTTGTTGCTCAAGTGTTAATTGATCAAAAGAACTTTTTAAGTCGTCTTGCCCATCAATTTTTACTTGTTGATCATTACAACAATCTTTTTTGGTAATAGCACAACCTTCTGTTGAAGGATTCTGCATTTCCATTCCGCAACTTTTTGCTTTTTTAAATAAAGCACTATCTACTAAAGTATCTCCACAATAATGCATATCAACAGTGAATGACATTGTAGAGAACAATACTACAAAGGCCATTAAAAAAGATGCTGTTTTATGGAATAACTGTTTCATTTATAATGCAAAGCTACGAAAAACAAAGAACACAAAATGAAATAGTATGTTAAAAACATGACGTTAGTTTATGAATAAGTAAATGGTTTATAATTTACATAAACACATCTTCAGCAAAACCAAAGGGTTGTAATTCGTCAGATAAGTATTTTTTAATCATCAATCTATTTTACATAATATAAATTATAGTTCAAATGTATTGTAATTGTTTTCATTGCTGATTATCCATTTTAAAGCTATAATTGTCTATTATGTAAAATACCCCAAAGTATTTGTAGTTCTAGTAATATCTGTAGTACTTGGGTGTTTATACATTCATGGTTTTGAGCTTTCGTTTAATTTCAATATTCTGTACAATGATTCAGTATTTTTTAAATACGGGAATTATAAGAATGTTGCTAACTAGTCATTTGAATCTATAATTTGCCATTATGTAAAATTGCCGCTCGCAAACGCTCGATTGCTTTTTAAAATAATTATGCTGTCGCAGTAATTTTTTAAAACACAATTTCCAGCCGCTTGCCAACGCCAAAAAAAGCTAAACTTTTAGGTTTGTTTTAAAATCCTGTATTCAATAATAATCCTGCAATATTTTTTCCACAGCATTCTCGTAAAGCGTTCCGCAAGAGTACAAAATTACTCTACGAGATAATTTCTGTACACATGCTCTAATTGTGCTATAAATTAACATTTTAATTTTTTTCATTATCTTTTGTCTTGAAACAAAAGAAACAAAAATTCAAGGCTACACAAACCTTTGGAAACAATCACGGCTCAATCGCTATATTTTAGAAAACATTGGAACAGACTAAAATTACTTTGAACTAGCCTTAAATCTTAAAACTATTAATAGTATGTATTGCTAGACCTCTAAAATATGGCCGCTCATTTCACCTATTGTTTTAGGCAAAGTTTTCTGAGGCCGTTTTCCCTCCGCCCCATCTAGGTATAAATACATAAATTCCATTTGACATAATGTTATAAAACTAAACTTTTAGTTTATCAATCATATTTTCTTGTGGATACTATTGATAATTTTTGTTTTCGACATCCAAATAAGGATGTTTTAAACGTTCGTACATTATTTGTCTAAAAGGTAAGGTTTCTTCTGTTGGATAAGAGTTGAAGTGATTATACATGGCAATAGCCATATTCTTCATAAACCGATTCCATTTTTTAATTGGAATGAAGTATACTCCGTTTAACTTTTTAAACTTAAAAATAATACCCTGTACTAATAAATGGTTGTTTTTGAACTTATAGACATAATGAAAACTATTGTCTGATAAATCAGCCTCTTCAATATATTTATAATTTTCAAGGATATTATTTATATCGAAATTCTCTCTAAACCTCCAGTATTTTCCATTTTTCTTTTTGTGAATAAGCTTATCCTCAGCTTCATCAGAACCTATAAACGTATTAATAATAAACTTATGTTTCTTTAATTTACCAAGATTGGTTTTAGATGTGAATATAAGATTAAGAATACTTTGACTATAAAATAACTCGAAGCGTTTTAAGAAAAGAAAAAAGCGAAACGCTGAAATGGTAAAAATGAAGTTTCTTCTTTTTGCTCCAGGTTCTTTGATATTGTCATCAGTAAAGTGAACATTGAACTCTTTTCTTTTGTTATCTAAACCTATTGATATATGTTCTCCTTTTTTAAAAGTTGGTGCGTTGAATATGAAACCCTTTTTGTCTGTATAATTAAAGCGTAGGTATAGCTTTTTTAGTTCATCAATCATGTATTACTCTATTCATTTATTTTATTAAAGTGAAACTTATTTAATTAGAAAGATATACTTTTCATAATTTAGTAATGCCTTAAAAACTTTCTTCTCTTTTCATGTTCAGCATATTCAAGTTCATTATCTCTACGACCTTTTATATGATTCCGAATAGCACGTGTCTTAGTCCCTAACTTCATATTTTCTACCAACTTTAATAATTTTTCCCATTTGGCAGCTCTTATTGCTCCAATTATAGCATCACCATGGTATGTAACTTGGTTGTCAGTCCATTTAACTTTTTTAAAGCATTCCAAATTTTGATTATTTAACACATAAAATCGAAATGCTTTTTCAAATAAAGTCTTCCTATTTATATGAATAATATCGAATACAATACTAATCATTTGTGTTTGTTCACTATACCTAGCAATTAAACTTAAAAGGTATTTGTCAGCTCTTCCGCCATTACTAGTAAGTGATTGGAAAAAAGCATTCGCAAAGTGTTCTGAAATAAAGTAATAATCTAAATTATTAGCCATGTACTCCATTACTTCATCTAATATTTTTTCAGCATTAGATAACTCCCAAACTATTGAGAGTTCTTTGTGGTCTCTGGCTCTATGTCGAGTTTCTTTTTCAAAAATAACTTTTAAAAATTCTAGTAAAAACCTATTATCTTTTTGAAGTACCATTAACAAACACTTGCCTCCATAATCAAAATGATGGTCGAGTTCATCTTGCTGAATGTAAGCTTTCTTTAATAATTCGGTATCCTCAACTAAAGTGACTACTTGAATAAAAAATTCTTCACGTAACCAAATTTTCATATTGTCATCATCAATTCTTCTTACAACAATCTGTAATACTTTAATGAAGACTTCAGTATCAAGTTTTTTATATTTTTTTAGTCGCTGAAACTGAATTCCAAAATTTTCCTTAATCGTGTTTAAAACCTCATAAAGTCGAGAAATATGCTTCTTTTTAATAGATTTATCAGGAAGGCTGGTAAGTACCTCTAGTTTCCATTTCTCATTCAGATTTTTATTTTTAATTGCTTTCCAAAATCTTTCAGTTAATTCTGGATTAACGGTCAAGCTATCTATAGCATTATAGGATATGAATACATCTGAATTAAATCTACCCTCATCTTGAAGTTTCACAAATTCTATAAAAGTTGTAAATCCAATTTCATTATCTTTTTTAAGATTAGCTTTTATAATAGCTTCACAGACATTAAATTGAGAATGTATTCTAATCCGATTCCATTCTAATATTTCTTTGTACTGAGAAATAAATTTTTGAACATCCTTTTTTCTTTTAAATGTAAATTTCTTGGCTATATCAGATTTTTTTAGCTCATCAAATTCTCGGTAATCATCAAAATCATAATCTTCTTTACCTCTATGTCTATCCCAGATTACTAGCTCAAACAAAAAATACGTTGGATGTTTGAAAGTTGATTTCAACCTATTAAAATCAGGATGAGTATGTTTTACTTTTCTTGAAGAACGTATCATTTCTTGTACATAATAGCAATGACGAAACGATTTACTTTTTAAATTAGAATCTATCCATAGAATTAAATAATCTAAATCGAAAGCAAAAGTATATTTACTAGCTTTCTCGTGTGCTATTGAAAAATTCATCATTACCTCTAATACCTCATTTGGATAATCATTGTAGAGGTTACAAAGCGCATCTAATATTTTCCCACGAGATAGTTTAACCGAAGCAATATTAAAATCATCCTTTTCAGATTCCTTTTTACTTTTATAGCTCCATATCAGCCGCTTGAGTAATTTGTTTGAGATAGCAAAAAAAGAAAGCGCCTCCAATCTTCCTTGTCCAGACTCCTCAATTAAGTAATCTACAAGAATAGCATATCTTTCGAAATGGTTGATGTAATCCTCATCAAGAAAATAAATATTTTGGTCTATGTGGTAGATTAGCTGTGGTAGATGTTTTTGTTTCTTTTTGACAAATTGAAATGACAATTCGAGTGCATCCAAGAAAAACATTGGGCTTTTAAAAAAGTTTGATAGTAGGTCTAAATGTTTTTCTTTTTTATTTGTACTAGTAAAATCATTAGTTTCATATTTTGTTTTTAATTCATCTGTTATTACAGTATCTAATGAGTTAATTCGTGCTTCTAAATAGATTATACAATCATCAGGTAAAAATTCCCAAGTAAAATTATAAAAGCGAAATGCTTTTTCTTCATCGGATTGAATAGTTGACCAATAAGAAATAAGTATGGGCTTGATTTCTTTGATTATAACTTCTTTTCCAAAATTTTGATATATTGGATAAACTGTATCCTTAAATCGGTATTCTAGTTGGTCGAAGTAATTGTTCCAAAGCTGTGCAAATGACAGTAATTTGTCTTTAATGAAAACTTTGTAGAAAAAATAGGTAGAGAGGTTTTGTTCACCAATTCTAACGTGCTCATAATTCAGCTCAACCAAATCCAAGTTATGCAACTTATCAAAAGCTTCTCTTAATTCATCACTAGAAATTGAAAAGGAATTCGCAACTGAATTTAGTAACTCATTATCATCATATGGTAGCGTATAAAAAAAGGAAATAATACCTAATGCTTTTAATATGTGCTTATCCTTAAAAGCATTTTCATCTCTTACAAACGTTTCGAAGTATTGCTCGAACAAATCTGCAACGTTATTAAGTGATTCCAGCTTATTTGTTTCTCTTGCAATCATCGCCATCATCACAGCTAAACGTGCATTTCCTTTTGCGATATCATAAATTTTACGTTGGTATTTCCCATGTCGAACTTCAAAAGGCTCTTGTTCTATAATGGCTTTAATTTCCTCAAAATCAAAACCTGAAATTTCCACTATGGAATTTTTATATTCACTCATCCATTCACGGACATTATCTAAAGCATAATCTCGAACAGTTAAAATAAGTTTAAGTTTACCATGGTTTAAACCTCTGTAAAAGCCTAAAATTTGCTCAAATTTATCCACTCTATTCACATCATCTACCAATAAAACACAGTTACTATCTCCTTCAAAATAAGCCCCTAAATCTCCAATTAAGTCTGCTCCTTTAGGTGAAATAGCGAAACCATTATAGTCTAAATGAGATTTAATAAACTTATTAATTGATTGTAACGCTAGCTTTGTTTTACCAACACCTGCTGGACCAGAAATAATAAGGATATCATTAGTTGCTAGTTTAGATTTAATGTCTTTAAGTTCTTCATCTCTATGTAGAAATATACCAGCTAGCGGTGTCGCTAGTTTCTGCTTTCCATTATCATATTCTTCTACAAATTTTTCTAATGAAACAACTTGCCCAGTATCAAGTGGAATTCCTAAATAATCTTTTGCTAAGTTTTTATGATGAAAAAAGATTTCAGTTGCTAATGCATCAAGACTGTAATGCATTGGAACTGTACCCAAAATTTCGACAGCTTCTTTGTTGACTTCTTCAATTTCGACAACTTTTAAGTTTGAGTTATAACATAAAATAATCTCCTGAATTTTATTAATAGGAATCTCTGTTTTATCGACGTCCAAACAACCAGAAATATCTTTTTTTAGCTTATTTAACAGTCTTTTTCCTTTATGTTCTGTTGTAGTGGATTCTACAAATAAATAAAGTCCGTTGGGTATTTGAATAAAAGAATCTGGTGTGCCTCGCGTAGTCTTTTGCTTAACGTCATGAGCACCTGTACGCGAATATGCTTTATAACCGCGATTCCTTAAACTTAAAAAGCAATCACAAAGTTCTTGAAATTCAGTTTCATTGAAATTTTTAAGCCTTTCTTTTATGGTAGATAGTTGATTCATTTATTCTTTTACAGCTTTACTAATGTTTTAGGTTTAAAATATAGAAATATCATTTCGCAAGCAACTAAAAGATAGCACTTCAAATTGTAGCCAATGAAATTCTGTAAGAAGTAATTTTATATTATTACTCTAGTTTAGAAACATGTGTTTCAATTTAAAACTGCTACTAACTTATATTCATCAACTTTTTGGTCTTCTCGAGTCCTTTTATGATTTTTAATAACCTCTTTTGCTATTTCTTCATTTGGATATATTGTTGATTTACCTTGAGCCTTGATTAATTCAAATCTAACTTTTCTATCATCATCATATACAATTTGCGACAAGCCATATTCAATATCATTCATAATTGCATATACTCTATATTTCCCCATTAGTTTTAAATTTTTGATAATTAAAAATTAAATATACAGAATTTTAACAAGTAAAAAATTATGAAATATCGTAATTATTTGACAACTAGAAGTAATAATATCATTCCATACACATTCCCACTTCTCTCCTATCGTCGCTTCGGGCAAAGCGTATTCCATTACACTTTTTAAAGAGACTATTGGAGGAAGAAAAAAATCAAAAAAAATTTGGGATAAGAACTTCGCTTTTGCCAAAGCAAAGTTACATAACGCGGAACATTATAGTTCAAATGTATTATAATAGTATTATAGCTGTTTAACCATTTTAAGCTATAATTAGTCGTTATGTAAAATTGCCGCTCGCCAAAGGCGCTCGATTGTTTTATAAAACCTAAATGCTAATGCATTTTATTTTAAACACAATTTGCCAACGCTTCCAGCCACCAAAAAAAGCAAACCTTTTAGTTTCAATTTATGCTTATGAATTGATTGGATATTTACGATAACAAAAAAAAAGAATGTTATCGTATTGTTTCCGCAACAATATAAAATTTTCCTACCGCACTTATCCCTGGCTTTAAAATTTCTATACACTTGCTATAATCTAGTTACTATAATTACCTTTAAAAGATTACTCATTATCTTTTGTCTTGAAACAAAAGAAACAAAAATTCAAGGCTGCATATACTTTTGGAAACAATAAACGGTTTGTTTCACTATATTTTAGAAAAGTTTTAAACTGACTTAGTTCATTTAGAACTTAAATTAAAAAGCGAGAACCCAATTATATTCGGTTCTCGCTATCTAAAATATGGACGCTCCACTCACCTATTGTTTTAGCCAAAATTTTATGAGGCCATAACTATAAAATAAGCTCTGTTTGAATAACAAATATTTTTTTTAATAAAGTTATATCAATTCATTACAACTATGCCTTTTTCTATTGCAGTATCAAATAATGAACTCTTTCCTCGGCTTTTTTCTCCAATCAAAATCACTATATATTTAGCACGAGTTATTGCTACATACATTCTGTTATGCCATGCATAACTAAGAAAATGATGACTATCTAAGCATGATTCGGACATTGAAGGAGGTACTCTGTTTTTATCTGCACCGATAATTATAACAGCATCAAATTCAAGCCCCCCTACATAATCGATGCCACCAATAATATAACGATTAGTTTTAAAGGCTGATTTAATTACTTCAGCATCACCTCTATTCTTCAAAATCTCGAAAGGCTTATTATTATTATTAGCGTATTTTTCAATTACAGAAAGTAGCAACGGGCTGGTTACAACAATTAATATTTTAGATCTGACTGTTCCCAGATCCTTACAAATTTTGTCAGCTTGAGAAAATGCTTCCTTAATTATCTCTTTATCATTTGCTTTAAATAAATAAATAGGTGCTCTAGATTTTTTTTCTTCCTCAGCTGTAAATGAAAACTCGACTTTACTCAGGGGGTTTTCAAAATTTGTGAACAATGTTGTACCTGAACTTAAAACTTCAAAAGCTAAACTTACAATTTCAGGAGAACTTCTAAAAACGGTCTTATAATTATAAGAAGGCGAGCCTTTCTTTTGATCTTCTTCTATACCAAGTGACTCATAAAGCACATTATCTGTAAGTCCTTTATCTCCAACAGCCTGTGACTTATCCACAGCGAAAATTATATTATTCTTAGATGTGGTCTTATTTAAATGATGAAAAATTGCAAGTTCATTAAAATTAAACAAGTGTGTTTCATCTATAAATGTAACATTATATCCTTCCAATTCTTTTCTTCTTCTCCAGATTGGGGTATTAAGTTTTCCCAGTGTTGAGAGTATAATATCATCGCTATCAAATTGCCCAGTTTTAGTAAGTTTGTCTTGATATTTTTGATAAATTAGAAATAAAAAATTCAAATCTCCTTCTTCTTTAACAGGGATTGAATGTTTGAATCTCGATAATTCTCGATATTTCTCTATGTTTTCACCTGCTCTTCCTTTAATTGATACTGCTATTTCATGTTGTAACATTTCCAGTATTTCAGTTTTAGGGACTTCTTCAATAAAAGAGATAAATTCTGTTGAGCAGAATTCCTTAAATGAGTTGAAGTCTTCGGTCATAGCACTATCCAAAGCTTCATTAATTATCATTAATTGATAATCCTTAGAATCTTGAGCATCTCGATCTAAATATTCATGTTCACCTAAACTTGCTCCAAGATGATTTAATGATAGCTCTTGTAAAGTAGTAACTTCTAAGCTAATTTCAGAATGAACTCTGTCAAAATAATCTGAAATTTCAGGGCAATTTGCTTTAAAGATACTTATAATTTGTTTTTTAGTTGTAATTGAGTGAGTTACAAAAAGTATATTATAAGCTTCATTATTACTTTTTTTCTCTCTAATTAAATGTATGGTCTTCAATATTAAAGTTAATGTTTTACCCGTACCTGCAGCACCCTCTAACCTCTCAGGTCCATTAATAGGAGCTTTAACAAATGTTTTTTGATTTTCCGTTAGATAAAATTGCCAATTTTCATACCCAATGTTTGTATCTATAGAAAGATTCTGTTGAGTATCTAAATTTACTACTCCAATAGTTTCAATTACCTTATCTTCACTTAAAGTTGATTTTCTTACCCCAGTTTCTTTTATACTTTCAAAAGCCTTCTTGAAATTTGTATAGCTTGCTGGAGCATCAAACTTTTTAGGATTACCATAACCAAAAACTAAAAGATAATCTCCTCTTTTAGCCATTCTTTTTTCATCTGGTTTTCGATCTATTCCAATTTTATAAGTTTCATGAATCAAGCTCGAAAAAGGGTAAATAATGGATAAGTTATTACTAACATTTTTTTCTGAAGAGCTAAATGGCTGTTTTTCAAAATATCTAATTCCAAATCTCAGAACTTTTTGTATGATAGTAATAATTTCTGATTCTTTACTACCATTTTTAAATCCTGAAAAAGTATCTAAATCAAATACAATTCCTTGTTTTTTAGATATTTCCTTTGAATGAATGATAGCTCCATCATTATCATGTAACATCGTTAAGTCCCAAAGTTTTAATTCATTTATATCTCCTTTCAAAAAAGAAATAAACTCCTTACATTCTTGGTATTCTATACTTTGTAATTTTCTATGTCCAACTATTGATATTACTGCATTATATTCAATTACTATATATTTCATTTGGAAAAATTTTCTTTTATTAATTTTGTTTCTAAATTCGGTTCGTGGTCAGAAATACCAATTCTCCCAAAATTTGTGAAAAACTTTTGTACTAAATGTTCTATAAATGGTGATTTTATTGCCGTAATAGGAGCAATAAATCCATCCGTACAATTTTTAAGGTCACTTTTTTCAAAATGAATTGCATCTAATGTATTATTATGAACTCCTTTTGCTATTTTCATCCCAAGCTCCCAACTCATTTTCTGAATTTCACGTAATAATACTACATAGTACTTATCAGTGATACCCCAATCTTCAATCAAATAAAATTCTTTCCTATTATTTTGCCCTAAATCCTTTAAAATTGAAACTCCTGCTTTGTTAAATGATTTTTCTTCATGAATTTTTTCAAGAAACTCTTTGGTAATAATTCTATCGCTATTTTTTATTTCGATTAGCCAGTTTATCTGTTTTACGAAACTTTCTTTTTGTTTTTTCTGAAATTGAGATTCAAACTTATCTCTAACTACTTCAAGTTTAAAAGTGTCAATTAAATTTTGACTGATACCTTTTGTACTTAAAATTTGATTTACTGATTGTCTAAGGTTTTTAATCAATATTTTTCGCAATATGAACCAATAATCATTGTTAAACCAATCCTCCATTTTTACTATTGGTAAATAATGAAAAGTAAGAACTTTTTCATTTTCAATATCACATCTAGGTGTAATTATAATACCATGAATTTCATTACTGGTGTAATCGTCAGAGACTGCTTGATTAAAAATATAACCTTGTTGTAATTGACCAATGGCTATTTCTCTATAGATATTCCTTTTATTCATCAATTTTGATTCTTTATGAGGGTCAAATACCTTTAAAACCCCATCTGGTTGTCAAATTGGAAATATTTAACTTTACTATTTTAGTAGTCCTATTCTTATACATATAAAATTAAAAAAACATAAGTAATAAAAGCCATTATGAGTAATTATTTTTATTACTTTTCAATGTGTTGAAATTTAATTATTTATGAACAATACTATTTAATAAACTCACTAGTGTTGATGATAATTGAATTTGGTAATATCACTATTTATGATGAGATTTTAAATACACAAAAGTCATTTACATTAATATTACTCTAAGAATATTTTATAACTAACCTATATCACACACACACACACACACTAGCCTACTTTAGTCTTTTCTCGTAAAATTGTGTGCCATTATATTTTTAATCGTTGGGTTTATGTTTGTGAGGTTTTAGCTTTGGATATTTTGGTTTAGGCCCAGGCTTAAATGCTTTAATTGTCGTCATAATATTTTACTTTAAATATTCAAGTATAAATTTACTGAATTGAACAGATAACTATTTACGGAATCCCGTACACAATTAAAATTTAATCCAAAAATAATGCATCTCTAAAATTAATTATTAATCATTTATATTGAAATAAGTAAGCAGAATGCTTACTTTAAAGCCATAATTATTTTGTACGGAGTTATTAATATTATTTAGTAAATTGATTGTAAACGATATAATTATTCATTCCACACACACTACACTTCCCTCCTTTCGTCGTTTCGTGTAAAAAGTGTTTCATTACCTTTGTAAAAGAAGTTTTTCAGTATTATTTACCTATTTAACAACTAATTTCTTCTATTTGGGTTTTTATCTGTTTTGTATTTTCTACTTGTAGAAATAGTAAAATCACTACCGTCAGATGTTACAATTATGTCATTTTGATAAATAGCTTGAATCTCTCTAACATTTTTTGGCATCGAATTCCTTGTAGTACCCCAAGAAGTTTGTATTACTCTATATACTTTTGCTTCAGCTAATCTATTTAATACGTTCCTATTAGGATGAGAATGACGATTACCGTTACCTGCAGATATTATTGCTATTATTGGTTTTATCAATTTCAAAAACTTCTCTTCAGAAGCGTTATTTCCTCCGTGATGGTTTACATGTAGAACGTCAATAATAATATTTTCATTCTTTATATATTCTCCCACTTTTTCTTCAATTTTAGCATTTTCTTTACCATATGTTCGTCCTATTAAATCTCCGGAGATTAAAAAATCAAATTCACCATATTTGATTAAAAATGAAAGACTTCTCTCATTCTCTGTATTTACTTTATCAACTTTTTTTGAACCTCCTTTAATAAAACCATTTGCAGCTAATGCAAAAGCTTTAACACCGTTACCCAAGTCTATTTCAAAATCATTTAATTTAGATTGCGTATCTAATGATATTCTATTATTCGAATTAGCTATTGATTTATATTTCAAATATGCCTGTGAGGTGGGCGGGTACTTATCTCCACGATCAATAAAATTAACAACTTCGATGTCATCTCCCCCTCCTAATTCCTCATCATATCCTAACAAAAGACTTGTGCCATGAACACCTCCAGATATAATCCCTCCAATATGATCAGCATCATAGTGGCTTATTATTACGTAATCTAATTTTTTAATACCTTTCTTAGCAAGTACAGTTCTTAAAATATTGCCTCCATCTCTACTTGAAATATTGCCTGCGTCAAATAATATGTTAACTTGTTTTCCATTACTTTGCAAGGGACCTTGAATTATTGTAGCATCACCTTGTCCTACACGAACATTGATTATTTTAATTTCTTGAGCAGAAATGTGTATAATAGATAATGAGATAAAAGATAAAAGGATATATAGTTTTTTCATTTGAAGTAGTATTCGTCTAATAAAAAATATTGATCTTGTATACTTATTATTTGACAGTTAGTTATTAGTAAATATAACTCATTTAGCATGTAAATATTTATGGATTTGTGTAATTAGTTGAAAATCAGAGATCATAATGCATTCTATACACATTACACTCCCCTACCTTCGTCGTTTTGTGTAAAAAGTGCTCCATTACATTTTGTAAGAAGTTTTTAAGAAAATTATAGGAAGTAAAAAAGCGAGTGCTAAATTATATTTTGTTCTCGCTCTCTAGAATATGTATACTCAACTTACCTATTGGTTTAGCAAAATTATATGAATCAAACTAAATATCCTTAATATTAATTTGTTGCTGCAGGTTTAAGCCCTGAAAAACTAAACTTAGCAATAAGTCCAAATGTAAATCGGTTACCCAAGGCATTGGGTGTTGCTTTATTAGCTCCGAAGGTATCGTTAGTTTGTACAAAAACACCTCCCATGAGTTTATTGTCTTTACTATTAAATGCATGTAAACCTATACCAAATACTGTATTGTTTTTTAAAGTTTCAGAACGCTTATAACCATGATGCCTCACATACGGATTAAGACTTAAATAAAGATGACTTGTTGTAGCATCATTTGGGTTATTAGACTCTTTTAAACTAAATAAATGCACATAATCTGCATTTATACTATACCTCAAGAAACTATCATAGGTACCACTAAATGCTGTAATTTCTTGACTACTAGAAAATGTACCAGTAGTAATTGAAGTGTCTTCACTTGTGAATTTATATGTACTCGATGATAAAGCTCCAGAATTGTATCCTCTTGATAATGATGTACTAAGTCCTAAATAATTATAAACCCTGTATTGATGCGTTAAACCTAGTTGAATAGTATAGCCATCGAATTTTACATTTCGGAAACGATCATCAATAGTAGCAGCATCATTCATTTTATCTAGTTTAAAACTAGCACCATTATAACCACCTCGTGCATATAAGATTGTACGTGTGTAATATATGATTTCGTTTATATTTTCAATTTGACTTTCTTTGTGATTAATAGTTTTATTGAGAAGTGTTATTCTATCAGAATACATAGAGATTAAGTCGTCAAAATTTGAAGGATTTGCAGTGTCTTTAGAATATTCAAGCAAGTCTAATTTTTTATTCAATAGAGTTATAACACTCGCCCATTTTTCACTACTATAATGATTGTTTGAAATAGTAGTATTTATCTCAGAAAGAATTGCATTACCTACAATTGGAAGAAGCTGTAATTCTTGATTAATTTTTTCTGTTTTGGTTTCGATTTCTTTCTTGTTACTTAAATTATTCTTGACATTTTTTTTTAAATCCTTTAATTCTTTTTCTTTCTTTTTTTTCTCTATAGTTTTCTCTATAGTTTTCTCTGCTATATTCTTTTTTTCAGCTTTGGTTTGATTATCAGTATCTTTAACATCAGCATTAGCTTTTTTTAACTCTGTAATTGCAGTTTTTAATGCTTTTTCAGCAGTATCTAACTGATCTCTAGATACAATTTTCGATGCTTTTAATTGATTCTCTACAGCAATAGCTTTAACGCTTTCTAGACCATCTATGAGCCCATTAAAGTCACCTTGTCCTTCTCCTTGAACTATAGTTACTTCCTTTTTAAATTGTTCTAAACCTTTAATATCTGATATACTATTTCCATTATTAAAACCCATATAATAAACTTTTTGACTAGGTTTTAAAACACCTAAGCGTACTAACTTATCAATCTCTGCAGATATAGCTTTCTCGTTTTCTGTCAACTCCAAAGCGTTTTTTTCTAAATCTACTCTTGATGTAATATAGTTGTTTATCAGTTCGTCGTCATTTTTATAATTTAATTTAAACCAATTATAACCTATTAAGCCTGTGATAGTATTGGAGGTAGAGAATTCACCTCCAGAAAACAATGTCGATAAGCCATTAGAAATACCACCAGATATTTCTCCGCCAAGGATAAAATATTTTGCTCTATTACTGGAGTTAAACTGTGTCTTATTGTACTTCCAAATAGTACCCTTTAAAATTGTTTTGACTGAATCGATTTTAGTTTGTGTAAGAACTGTAGAGAATAGACTTTTATCCTTAAATGCTGATTGTTCAGGTTTAAGATCACTAAAAGGTTTGTCACCTTTCCATGTTTCTGCGTAAAATGAAAAACTTGCTTTAGGATCACTAACCTGCAAGTATAGATTAGATGACGGTAAAACAATAGTACTAAAACCTTCTGCATCCTGACCAACTACTTGGGCACTGCTATAAAAATTTACTCCAAAAATTGCTATTGCTATAATAATAAGTGAATGTTTCATGATTTTTATTTTATGCTGTTACTGTGTATTTATAACATCATTTGATTGATTACTTGTTTTTGGAGCTCTTAATGTTCTTTTCGAGCCATCATTAACTAAAATTTTAGACGTATTAAAGGTCCAATTTCCACCAGAATGAACTACAGAGATATCAAAACTATATGCTCCATTCATAGCCACACCATGTACTGTTCCACTTGAAGTATTCCCGCTTTTTCCTGCTAAAAAAACACCGCATATACCATTACCAGAAATAGTATATGTAACAGAGGCAAATAACCCAAGAAGTCCAATTACATTATCTTGTATATGTAATGAATTTGAGTGCTTTGCAATCTCACGTAAAGTTTCTAGACTTGCTTTATTTCTAAATCCACCTACGTTATAAAGTTCATTTACATCGAGTGATGTTTTTGACATTAAAATTGAATTTAATTTTTGTTCATAATTATTAAGCCGTGTTGATTTCTCAAATTGAGATTTATTGAATTTCATCTGATTGTATATTTGATTATTATTTGACGAGTTAACTCTTATTTATGTAGATTCAGTTTTCTAGTTCTATTGAATATATTAGGTAATACTTATTACTTCGTGTGTTCTTATTTTCAACTCATCCTGGTTGAGATTATGTCTTCTGGCTTCCTTTTTAGGGTATCAAAAATTCAACTTCCTAGACTTATAATTTTGTTTTTAAAGTATTCTATTAACTTTCCATAATAAAATAGTTCTTTTTAGTTTATATTTTTGGTTCTATATATATATACCCCATCTAATAATTAATAGCTAGGAGTAAAAATAGAAAGTGATTTTTGAAGATGTATAAAATTACAATAATGTTTTATAACTTTTTTGGGTAACAAAAAGAGTGATTTAGGAACTTAGTATAGATTTAGTATTTGTTTTCTGAATTTCAGCCATTCCACACACATTACACTCTACTCCTTTCGTCGTTTCGTATAAAAAGTGTTCCATTACATTTTGTAAGAAGTTTTTAAGTAATATTTTTTTGAAGAAAAAATGAAAAAGTAAACTTTGCTTTTACAAAGCAAAGTTACATAACGCGGAACATTATAGTACAAATGTTCATTATATTGTTTAAGCCTTTGTTTCCATTTGATAGCTATAATGTAGTATTATGTAAAATATCCCAGATGCATTCGTTTTCATAAGAATAATTGGAACTTGGGTCATTAAACTAATAAGCGGTTTGCTTTGCAGAGTTTATAAAACATTATGTATCTATAATTCTTTATTATGTAAAATATCCCACGGTATTTATAGTTATTATATAGTGTGAAGTACTTGGGTGTTTATACATTCATAGTTTTGAGCTTTCGTTTAATTTCAATATTCTGTACAATGGTTCAGTAATTTCAAAATACGAGAATTATAAGAATGTTGCTAACTAGCCATTTGCATCTATAATTTGTCATTATGTAAAATTGCCGCTCGCCAAAGGCGCTCAATTGTTTTTTATAACACAAATGCGTAGCATTCATGAACGCCTTAATTTAAAATAAAAATGACGTGAATAATTTGCCAATGCTTCCAGCCACCAAAAAAAGCAAAACCTTTTAGTTTATATTTATATTTAGAATTGATTGGATATTTACGTTATAAAAAAATCAGAATGTTTTCGTGTAATTACCGCAACAGTATAAAATTTCCCTAACATTATCCTAGCTTTAAATTTCTATACACTTGCTATATTCTCGTTACTATAATAGCTCTTAATAGTTTTCTCATTTTCTTTTGTCTTGAAACAAAAGAAGCAAAAATTCAAGGCTTCATATAATTTTAGAAACAATTAACGGCTCGTTACACTATATTTTAGGAAACATTAGAATTAACTTATATTATTAAAGAACACGTCTTAAACATTGGAAAACCGATTATAATTCAAACTATACCCCTAAAATATGGTCGCTCCACTCACCTATTGTTTTAACCAAAATTCTATGGGGCCGATTAAACATAGTAGTCTATTTTACAGGATAGAGGAAAACATATTATTAATTTTAGAATTAGTTTACTTTATTCAATTATAATTTTTTTTGTTGTACTTCCTTTATTTGATACTATATTTAAGAAATATACACCTTTTAGAAATTGGTTTAAATTTAATTCTTTGGAAGGTTCCTTGTCTTCCAACAGTAATTCCCCAGTAATTGAATACAAAGTAATTTTTTCAATCCTAACTCCTAATTTAGAAGATATATAAATTTTTTCACTTGTAGGGTTTGGGTAAGTTTTAATATAATTCTCTAAATTATTATCATGAATACTTAGTGTACTTACAATTTCTGTGTTAACAGTATTAGTAATAATAGGCAAATTATAATCAAAGTATATATTGGCTTTTCCAGTCACGACATCTCCAATTTGAACATTTGATTTCGGTTTTATTTTAAAAGTTACAAATCCATGGCTATTGAGTTCATCATCTTGAGATGCAGGCAAATGGATATTTTCAAAATTAAAATCAACAGAATTGCCATGATGTATTTGAACATAATTTGTATGACTTGCTGATATAGGCCTGAAAGTATCCCAATCAAGGTTTTCGCTTAAAACGTCTTGTATTCTAACATTAACAGCACTTGCAGTACCTGTATTTTGAAAACGTATTCTGTAGTGAAGATAGTTATCTATTTCTTGTATTGTAATCTCATCGCCTTCTAAAACATATTTGTCATTAGGATCAAAAGAATTTACTGCTATTTGATTAAACGAAAACACATTGTTTCCTAAATCATCATCTAATACATTACTATTTATTACTGATGTTAATGCTAATATATCATCTGAATTAACAATTGGAGGTTCTTTTGTTTTTAAGATTACATCAATATAACGCGTTTCAAAAGGCTGTAGCGCAGTGTAATTATAGGTTAAAGTATTTGATGTTTCAGTATCTGGTGGAATTTGAGTTCCTTGAATATATTCTTGTAAAACATCATTGAATTGAATAGATACATCTCCATCAATAATTGTGGTACCTAAATTTTCATAAGTAATTCTGTAAGCAGATTCAAATCCTGGTCGTGCATCTTCTAAAGGCATCACTGAAGTAGCAACATCATTTACTGTTACGATACTAGAAACACAAAAATTTACTATTATTGTTTCAGCTATATTATTAAATTCAATTTCTTCGCTTATTGGTGAGACTGCAAAACGAGCATCATTTATAACAGGTAGTACAGTATATGTTCCATTTTGAACCAGCACTTTAGAGAGTCCTCCTACATTAGTAAAACCTACTTGATTACCATCTACATTAAGAATTTCAATTTTCACATTATTAGCTAAAACAGATCCTGATGTACAACCATTATTGCTTGAATCGAAAGAGACTACGCTAAATATGGTATTGAAAGTTATGTCAAATACTCTAATTTGTCCTTGTGCATCTAAACCGTTATCATCGTTTTTAGGTGCTGCGGCTATTACTGATTTTCCATCTGCAGAAATAGAGACTCCGCCTCCAAATTGGTCCCAAGCATTTTCACCAATGATATCATTACCTAATTGTAGCCATTCGTCATTAAAGGTATCAAAGTTATAGATTCTCACCCTACCATATTCACCTGTAAACCAGTCATCTCCTGTCCAAATATATAAAGGGTCACTGATAGCAATACGTGTGCCATCAGCAGATAGTGATACCTGCGATGCAGCATCTAGATTGAAATATTTTTCCATTTCCCATTGAGAACCATTATAATCATAAATCACTGCACCATTTACACCAGGTACACTGATAGCAATACGATTACCATTTGCAGACATAGAAACGATAGCACCTGATCTACCACCTTGATTAGCAGGTCCGAAATCAAAACCTAGTTGTATCCAATCTGTCCCATCGTATTCATATACTCTAACATTTCCTTCTGCTAAACCAGTTCCTGGAGCACCTACACCTATCCTATTGCCATCAGCAGACAATGATACTGAAGCACCAAATCTTTCATCTATAGTTAATGTAGTAGCTAAACCGTTTATAGCTTGCCCTAATGGCTGCCAATCCATTCCGTCATATTCATAAATTGCAACTTGCCCTGTGCCAGAACCATTATCACTATTAGTTGAGTCTCCAATAGCTATTCTATTTCCATTACTTGATAATGATATGGCATTTGGGGAGTAATTTCCTTGATCAGATAGTTTTATAATATCTCCACCTAACTGTACCCAATCACTTCCGTTATATTTAAAAACTTTAACATAATGATTAATACGATTTGCTGTTACGGCTAAAATAGTTCCATCAGAAGATAACGATACAGTATTCCCAAAATAATCACCTGCATTACCACTTATAGTACTACCCAATTGTACCCACTGCTCATTAACATTACTGTAAACCTTAACATGCCCAGAATCTGTGCCATTAATATCATTTCTACTTGCACCAACGGCAATTATAGAACCATCATCTGAAATAGCCGAACTTCCTAATAAATCTAATGATGCTTCTCCGTCAATGTCATCTCCTATTTGGATTTGAGCATTCAAGAATTGGCAAAAAACAATTGATAGTATAAAGTAAATGGTTTTCATAAAGGTTATTATTTTTTAAAAACAAAAATAGTAACTTTTATTTCTTATATCTAATCATTCTATTGATTAATTATATTGTGATTCCCATTCCACACACATTACACTTCCCTCCTTTCGTCGTTTCGTATAAAAAGTGTTCCATAGACATTGTAGAAGAAGTTTTTGATATAGATTTTTTGAAGACTATTACTGCAATATAACTTTGCTTTACCCAAAAGCAAAGTTACATAACGCGGAACATTATAGTTCAAATGTATTGTAATTGTTTATTCAGGCAGTTTATCCATTTTAAGCTATAATTCTCTATTATGTAAAATATCCCACAGTATTTGTAGTTTAATCAATAACTGTAGTACTTGGGTGTTTATACATTCATGGTTTGAGGTTTCGTTTAATTTCAATATTCTATACAATGGTTCAGTATTTTCAAAATACACGATTTATAAGAATGTTGCTAACTAGTCATTTGAATCTATAATTTGCCATTATGTAAAATTGCCACTCGCCAAAGGCGCTCGATTGTTTTATAAAACATAAATGTTATCACATTTTATTTTATACTCAATTTGCCAACGCTTCCAGCCACCAAAAAAACGCAAAACCTTTTAGTTATTATTAAAATTGAGTATTTAAGGAAGTCTTCGTTATAATTTTTTTCAAGACATTCTCGTTAGCTTGCCACAAGAGTATAAAATTACTCTGCGAGATAATTTCCTATACACTTGTTTGATTCTCGTTATTATTTAAGCTTTAAATGTTTCTGCGCTATCTTTTGTCTTGAAACAAAAGAAACAAAAATTCAAGGCTTCACAATCCTTTGGAAACAATTACGGCTCATTCACTATATTTTAGAAAACCTTTGAATTTACTTAATATAATTGGGTTCTCGCTATCTAAAATATGGACGCTCCACTCGCCTATTGTTTTGATCAAAATTCTATGAGGCCAAGTTTAATATTTTCATCATATATAATTTATCAATACTACCAATAATGCCTTCAGTTTTAAGTTTATTTTCTTGGTCTGACCATTGGGCAATATTTATTCTTTAATTAATTTATCTAAGAAATCAATCACATTATGAGAATTCCAATCTGCCATACCAGTATGGTTTCCCACTAACTCGCCTTTTTTATTAAATATTAAGGTTGTTGGAAATGCTTTATGCTTTAATAATTCAGGTATATTTTTTCTGTTATATTTATAGAATGCCAAATTTTTAAATTCTGGCCTTCGTACTAGAAAATCTTTTATTTTATTTGAGCTTTCATATGATAGAAATAAAAAATCAATTTTATTATTATTAATATAATTATTTTTTAATTTTTCTAAACTTGGCAATTCAGCAATGCATGGTACACACCATGTACCCCAGAAATTCACAAAAAGGACTTTTCCTGAAAAATCACCCAACTGATGGGTTTTACCATTTATATCCTCAAATTCCCATTCAAAATCTATTTGGTTAAGACGTGATATTTTTTTAACAGACTTAGATGCAGTGTCAGAATTTATTTTTGGTGATTTAAGACCTTCTTCAAAGAACTTTGCTGTCGTTTGTTTCCATTCTTTTTCCCATGCATAGTACCAAGGAATAGACGCTATTCCTGCTCCAATTACTAAGCCGATAATTAGGTAAATTATTTTTTTTCTCATTTTTATTGTTTTGGTTGTTAGTAACGATTTATATAATAGTTAAGAGATAAGATGTATATTTTAATTTGTTATTAATTGATATTGGTCTATTTGAGCATTCGTCATATTATGAATACCATCAAAAGGAGCTGCATTTATAGTGAAAAAATAAAAATCAGGGCCATTTATATCTCCTAACATTTCTCTAAAATAAGCTAACTGAGAATTGTGCCCTGGTGAATTTTGCGGTAACTGATCTGCAGTTAACCCCTCATAACAACACCAAGAATGCACTCCAATTATAGAACCTGTTTCACGAGTTCTCATTGTACCAGAACAGAATAAATCAACTCCCCCTGAATAAATTTCACTATTGGATTTTAAATGAGTTGCGTAACCTGCTTCTCTAATTAAGCGCCCTGTTTCTACATTGACTTCATCATTCATAGAGCCCTCTATAATTCCCAATACAATTGTTTTAACATTAGGGTGGTTAGCATTGATCGCTATAATTTGATTATAAGTATAGGTTCCTAAAGTTCCCGACAACAATACCGTATCACCATTAAGTGTATATTCAGAATTACCCGCTCCAAATTGACTTTCTTGTAAAGTAATGACTAGGTCTTTAGTATCATTAGCAGTATTAGTTACTTGACCTGTTAAAACAATACCTCCATTTTCACTTACCGTAAAATTTTGCCCTTGGTAAACATCATTTTCATTTAATATGAAATACACAGAAGCTCCATCTGGGGTGAAATCATCATTTACAGAAACAGCAATTTGCTCACTAGCATCTAATACAATATAATCTACGCCATTTATCTCATCTAAATCTAAAGAATTAACCGTTTGTGTAGGATTATTCCCAAATATATAAGTACTAGCTGTAACATTAATTGGAGAGGCTGTTAATTTTTTAATTCCGTTGGGATGAAGCTGACTACTAATATTAACAATATTGTCATCATCCTTTTTACAACTTATAGCTGTAATTATTACTAATGCTATAATCCATCTAGTTAAAAAATTCATTTTTTTCATTTGATATATTTATTAATTGTTTAAAAATTGTGTAGCTATGGTCCATTCTTTAATTTCTGTGTCAGTCATCCAATACATTTCTCCAGCAGGAGCAGATGTCAGGGTTTTAAAATAAAAATCTGGGCCTTTATCAATGCCTAAGCACATGGTGAAATACGTTAGTTGGTATTGATGAGCAGGATGATCCTTAGGTATATCATCTGCAGATAAACCATCACCTCCCCAAGAATGTATACCTAAGCGTGCACCTTTCGTTACAATACGTTCTTTTCCTGCACAGAATAAATCTACTCCACCAGATGATATTTGACTATTGGCTAGTACTTTAGTATTTAATCCTGCTTCCCTTATTATACGCCCTGTATGCATATTAATAGCATCATTAATAGAACCTGGTACATTTTGTAAAACGACTGTCTTAACTTCAGGATGATATTTAATCAAGTCTTTAAACTGTGCATAGCCTTTAGTACCTAATGTACCGTTAAGGTAAACTTCATTGCCTTTTATCTCTAATGTAGTATTACCTATTCTCGTTAAAGCTTCTCCCGCTTTCATTTTATAAGAAGTTTCATTTCCGTCTGTTACTGATATTAAGCTTCCAGTGATATTGAATAATTCTAAATCTTTATCTATTGCTTTAACAGTAGCCGAACCTTGAGCTGTTATATAGGCCTCAATATTGGCTTCCTGTTCTTCTGAAAGACTCATTAAATCCGTATTGAATAAGATAGCATCAACAGTAAATGTTTTTTTGTTAATATCTTTAATGGGAGCTCGTTGAATAAGTGTTTTTGTGTCCTTACTGTCCTTAAACAAGATAATTATCATGAATTCATTTTCTTCATAATCCATCTCAGGAAAAAAGAAATCTATTTTAAAGGATTCATCATTTAACACTATGCTAAAATCTTTAATTACATTTAATTGCTTCTTTACTTCAGCATCCACTTCATTAATAGTTGGGTTATCATCAAATTCAGAATAGTTAGCCCAACATTTATTATTGTACCAGTAGCCTCCCTTTTCTTCACACTTACTTTTAGATGATGTGTTAAATGTTTTATTAAATTTTTCAAGCATACTATTCTGTCCACTGCATCCAGACAGAATGACTAATATTAATATAACTAAAGAAGTATATTTAATTGTTATCATATTTTATTATTGTTAAATGCTTTTATAAGAGTACTAATAGTGATTAATTGGATTATAGGTAGAATAATAAGGAGGTCAATTCTTATTATATTTTTGTCATTTAGTATAGACCATTCTGTAACATAAATCTCCCATACTAGAAAGATAATCCATATTCCACTTAGCATAAGTATCGTTGATATTTGTTTAGCCTTTTTCATTATATAGCAGTTGCTATTTGTCGTGTACACAAAGATGTAGCTACTTCTTAAATGAAAAGTCTTAAATAAGAGTAAAAGAGTCTAAAAAACCGATTTTTAGACTATAATTCAGAATTGTAGACTCTGTAAATTGTCTATAATTTTCTGTTTTTAAACTCTGTAGGAGTAAGCGAAGTAGTTTTTTTAAACACACTATAAAAGGAAGCTTTTGAATTAAAACCTGAGTCATAAGCAATCCCCAGCATATTTAAATTATTATTTGAAGAGTCTGAAAGTAATTTTTTAGCTTCTTCAACACGGTAATGATTAATGAATTGATTGAAGTTCTTTTTGGAATTTTCGCGTATGAGTTCAGAAAGGCTTCGTTGAGGCATTTCTAGTTTTCTAGACAGATCTGCCAATGATATATTTGGTACTAAAAAAAACTTTTCTTTATCCATTAATTCTGTTAATCTTGAATACTGTTTGTCTATTAATTCAGTTTTAACAAATGCTGATTTATTTAAGCCCATCGTAATGTTTTTAGTACTTAAGTTTTGAGAATCAAAAAGTTTTACTTGTCTAATACCAGATATTCCTATCCAAAAAATAAACATTACATTAATAGTAGACATTATTGGGTATATATATACCGTGTAAAAATCATTATCTATAAATAGGCTAGAAAACATAAAAGATATAAATAACAATAAAAATAGAGTTACACCTTTAGCCCATAAAAGTAATTTTCCTTCTGTATTTGAATAAAAACCCTCTACAGATTCTTTGTGTTTATTAATATATTTAATAGTTAAAACACCATAATAGATTGAATATGGTAATGAAAGTATTGTTAATAATCCTAACCATTCCATAAAAGTTTCTGAATTAAATAACCTCATTTTAAAATCATTCTTTTGTAGAAAAAGTATACTGTAAAATAGAAATTCTAATATCCCTGGAAGCAAAATTAAAAAAAGCCTCTTCTTTGAAACAATACTATTAGAAACATTTTTTACATATAAATAGAATAACGGAATTACTAAGTAGTTGAAATTAAATGGTATAAATAATAATTCAGGTGTAATTTCTAAAATTTTTAAATCTTCTAGGATAGAATTTAATAGTTCTGCACTAAATATAATTATAAATAAACCTAAAAGTAATTTTGATTTTTGATACCTACTCTCTACTACTAATATGACACCCAAAAATACTCCTTGTACTAAACCCAAGATGTCGATCAAACTCGTTATGTTATAATTAATGTCGCTCAAGTTTACCCTTTTCTGTGAAATTAATAAATCTTATGATATATCATTGAAGGTAATAGTTTTTTTTATACTAGTTTTAATTACCATTCACACACATTACACTACTCTCCTACTGTCGTTTCGTGTAAAAAGTGTTGCATTACCAAAGTGAAAGAAGCTTTTAGTATTATTTTTTTAAAGAAAATTATTGAAAAGTAAACTTTGCTTTTACAAAGCAAAGTTACATAACGCGGAACATTTTTATTAATAGTTATTTGCGTTTGTAAATAGTAAGCTAATGGTCTAGATATTTATTATAAAATAAAAAAAGCTCAGTCATTACAACTGAGCTTTTACCAAAACTAAACTAACCTTAATTATTAAAACTATTCTTTTACAAAATGCTTTACTCCTACTTTTCCATTTTGTGTGTATACTTTTAACAAGTACATTCCAGAAGGCAAATTCGATACATTTACACTAGAATTAGTACTTTCTAATACCTTTCTTCCTAAAGCAGAATATAATTCAATTTTTTCTAAAGTTTCTTCAAATTGAATATTTAATATGTTACGTACTGGATTTGGATATAATTTAAAGTCGTCTAACAACACATTATCTTCAATTCCTAAAGCTGCACCATATTCATACCCCCCCATATCTACAGTAGTATTAAAAATACGTTGGTTACCTAATAAATCTGTAGTAATTCCGGAAGGTATTTTGCTATTGTCTCCACTATCTATTGCTGGAGAACCTACTTGTAAAGTGAAGTCTGTTACGCTTGTAAATAGCGGATCTGCATTACTAGTATTTACTTTACTTGATATACTATCATCATTAAAATTAAGGGGATCTATAGAGTTACGAATAACTAATGAACTTACAGAACTTTTATATAAGTCAGTAATAGAACGTGTCGTTGCTCCACCTACTGTTGTATTATTCCAAAAAATACAATTACTTACTTTTGCATTAAAAGTACCTGTAATTCCAGGTTGTCTACTAATACCAACT
>Ga0209292_1001497_pt1 | contig 28499 bp, 21 predicted proteins | sample GOMGulsemesocosm_2_FD_184634 | JGI IMG/M metagenome (GOLD analysis project Ga0209292, IMG submission 184634) | Methane-oxidizing microbial communities from mesocosms in the Gulf of Mexico - GOM9C Gulf of Mexico (SPAdes) (version 2) | ecosystem: Environmental > Aquatic > Marine > Cold seeps... | reverse complement strand
AAGAACAGGGTAGGTAGCTGCAGGACCAGATAGTTTTACCACCAGAGATGCTGAACTACCCGCGGCTACTTCTTCATCTTTACTAAGTAATAGTTGTGGGGTGATATGCAGAGTTACTGTTTGGCTGGCAGTATTCCCGGCGGTATCAGTTGCGCTAACTGTTACATTGTGAGCACCAGAAGTCAGGCTAGTTTCCCCATCAATGATTGCGGTAATTTCACCATCTAAATCATCAATGGCAGTTACCGAAATTGATTCACTGATATCAGTTAATGCACCGGTAGCATCAATTACAATCGTTAAGGCTTCATTATTAAAAATTGGTGCAGTGGTATCTTTAGATTGATTTGCATCAAGTGGATAACTGTCATTATCATTAAGTACATTATCGCCATCTATATCAGGATCGCTATTATCACCTATACCATCAAGATCGGTATCAAGGGTTTCAAATCGGTTAAGTGGGAATTTGTCATGAATATCAGGTACACCATCACCATCATCATCGTTGTCTATATCGTTGTAGATGCCATCACCATCGGTATCTATAGCGCTGTCACTATCAGGGTCAATAATGACATTAATTTCTCGTGTTAGTTGTACTGCATTATTACCCGCTAAATCAGCTAGGTTATAGGTTACGGTGTAAGTACCTAAGGTTGTGGTATCAACAGTTTCACCACCCACAACAACATTAGCTGAGATATCTCCATCAACATTATCTTCTGCGCTATAACCTGCCTCGTTGTAGTCTTGATCACGGAAGAGTGATATTGAGCTTTCTCCTACTAGCGTAATAACAGGCGCTGTTTGGTCGGTAATGGTGACTGTGGCTTGAGAGGTACCGGTTTTGCTATCACTGTCTATAGCAGAAAATGTGACGATAGTGGTACCAAGAGGGAATATAGCGGGCGCATTATGAGTTACGCTAACCGCGCCATCAATAATATCATTAGCTGTTGCAGCAGTGAGAAAGGCGCTGATACTCACGTCATTATCCGCGGTACCTGAATTATCGGTAGCAGCAACGGTAATATTTTCAGGAACACTAACCACAGGAGCCGCGACATCTTGTATGGTGATTCGACGTGTTTTTTCACTCGCAGCATTACCTGCTAGATCACTTGTATTATAAGTGATTGTGTAAATGCCTTCGGTGCTTGTATCAACAGTGTCACCACCTATAATTACCGAGCCAGAAATATCATTATCCACATTATCAAGTGCAGTAAAGCCGGGTTCGACATAAGGCTCATCAAGGTTAACGGTTATTGCACTATTACCCACTAACGCAATTACAGGTGATGTTAGATCAGTAATGGTAACCTTAGCTTGCGAAGTACCAGTATTATCACTGCTATCTTTTGCTGAAAAGGTAACAATTGTGTCACCTAATGGGAAGGTATCTGGGGCATTGTGAGTTACAGTTACTGTACCATCAACATCATCGTTTGCAGTCGCTGCAGTTAAAAAGGTTGAAATACTGCTATTTGAGTTAGCCGTACCATTTTGATCTGTTGCGGCAACCGTAATATTGTCTGGCGCATTAACCACAGGAGCAGAAGAATCTTGCACAGTAACTTGACGTGTTATTTCGTTAGCAACATTACCTGCTGAATCGGTTAGGTTATAAGTAACAGTATAAGTGCCGGGAGTTGTGGTATTAACACTATCTCCGCTTACAGTTATATCAACAGAAATATCACCCTCTACATTATCAAGGGCCGTGGCACCTTGCTCTGTATAAATATCACCGGTACTTAAAGTTGGTGCGTTATCACCAACTAAAGTGATAATAGGTGCTGTTTGGTCAGTTACCGTTATTTTTGCCTCCATAGTAGCTGTATTTGCGTTTGTATCGCTAGCCTCAAAAGTAACCGTTGTTTCACCTAATGGAAAAACCGCTGGTGCATCATGAGTGACAGCTACAATGCCATCAATAGTATCGTTTGCCGTTGCAGCCGTTAAGAAGGTGTCAATATAGGTATTAGTATCAGGAGTACCTGAATCATCAATTGCCGCAACAGTAATATCAGCAGGCACACTAATAACTGGGGCTGTATTATCTGGCGCAGCACTCGTTGTGATGGTTAATTTAGGCCTGAAACTTTCGCTCGCTTCGCTTGAGTAGTATTTAGTGGCTCTGGCATCTGCATCAGCAATATTAATCATAAAGGTATAGGTACCATTAGCATTAATTGCAGCAGCTATATCAAAATCAGCTGTAGCTCCAACGGCAATATCTGTTGCACTGGCAATGGCATCGTCTGTGGCTGCGAGTAGAGCATCATCATTTAAATCGGTCAGTGTTGTTTGATCCCAAACAGGGGCATTAGTAACTGCTGCGATAAAGGTATCAGGTATATTGCCTGAGTTATTGCCTTGGGAGGTAAGGGTTAAAATTGCGCTATCAACAGTATGACCAGTGGGGATTCCTGCTACAGTAAATTGTATAAAGGCTCGCATTTTTCCTGTGTCGATACGTAATGTGGATTGAGTACCATAGTTAAAACCAGACCCAGCTCCACTGCCATTTGTCCAAGTATCTTGATCCGCGTCAATTGGCGCTAATGTGTCTGCGAATGCTGTTTGAGTGAAGCTGCTAAGTATTGCTGCAGCAACCAGTGATTTGTAGTGCCTATTGTTCATGTTGTTCCCCATATATTAGTCATTTCACACTGATATCTTGAGTGAAAGGTTAAATTCTTTAGGCAGCTAAGTTAATTCGAACACTGCCATAAATTTTTTTTATTAGTTCTTTAGTGTGTGTTTATTAATGATAAAGTTCATGTTAGGCTATCTATAATCAAAACTAGTGTCAACAGAAAAACTTGCTGAAACCTACGTATCATTGCAAAGCCTTTGTATTAAAAGTACTTTGCTTAGTAAGTTTTTTATTCGGTGAATGGTTTTTATTGTGTTTATCATAAGTAATAAACCTATGGTCGAAGGCGTTGTGCTAACAGTGGTAAATGAAAAAGCCAGTAAAATACTGGCTTTTGTTTTCTGTAGATCTGATTATTGCTAACTGTTTATGGGTAGGCCTAGTTAATTTTAAATACTGTCGCCATACTATCTGTGTGTTTTGCTGGCGCAGTGATCTGCAGGCCAGCATCAGTTAGTGTCCATGTTAGCGCTTCATCAGAGCCTAACATTGTTACCTTAGTGAGCTTGGTGTTTTTAGGTAACTTATCTTTAGCGAAGGCTGTTAATGTTAGTTTGCCATTGGGCGCACCTAAGACAGTTGCATAAATGTTATTGTCTTTTGTGGTATAGCGAATATCTTGGTTAGTGTATTTAACCTTGGCAAATTCTCTATGATTTTTAAAGTGGCCTTCAGGCTCTTTAGTTGGTCCTTCACCAAAGGTATACCAAGGACGGGTGGCATAAATTGCTTCACCGTATTTATCTAACCAAGCACCCATTTTTAGCAATACCGCTTGTTGGTTTTGGGGAATAATGCCATTGGCTTTTGGCGAAACATTAAGCAACATGGTGCCGTTTTTACTGACCACATCAATAAGCACATGTAAAACGTCTTGCGCCTTTTTAACGCGCAGGTTTTCGGTGTAAGACCAGCTGCCTTTACTGATGGTTTCATCTGTCATCCACGGCTGTTCACCGATGTGATTTTTGCGCGACTTTTCTAAATCATCGACAGAAAACGATAACGGTAAATCGTTTTGCTTACGAATAATCACCACTTCTTTATTTAATTTTTTCGCTTCATTTAAATAATAAGCGACAAACTTTTTCCGGTATTCCTCTGGTACTAAATGTAACCAAGAATCAAACCAAACAATGTCGGGTTGATAGTTATCGATAACTTCTTTTAACTTACCAAACCAAATTTTCTCATTCCATTGTTCTTCAGGAATATTGCCATACAGTAAAGCAAGCTCTGGATCAGTACTCGCTGGCGGTGTGCTTTCATAGTAAGGGTAGTGGGTGCCGCCGAATCGTTCACCGGGCTTGTTTTCTGTTTTTTTATTTATAGAATTGTAGCGTTGTAAGTTTTTTGAATGATGGAAAGTGGTAATAAACTTCATGCCTTCAGCAGTAATTGCTTTTTTCAGCTCACCAGTGACATCAACTTTAGGGCCTTTATCCATGGAGTTCCATGGTGTTATTTCACTGTCCCACATGGCAAAGCCATCATGATGCTCTGTTACTGGGCCAGCAAATTTTGCTCCTGCTTTTTTGAATAATTCTGCCCAGGCTTGTGGATCGAAATGCTCGCCTTTAAACATAGGTACAAAATCATGGTAACCAAAGTCATTTAACTCACCATATGTTTCTACGTGGTGTTGATATTCTTTACGATGTTTAAAGTGCATGTTTCTTGGATACCATTCAGTGCCAAATGCTGGTACTGAATAGACGCCCCAGTGCAAATATATACCTAGTTTGGCATCTTGATACCATTGTGGTGCAGCGTCATGTTTTGCTAAAGAACCCCAGTTTTGTTCATAGCTAGGCTGTAAGTTAGTGTTACCTTGTTCTTGTGTCTTATTAATTGATGAACATGACATTAGTGCGCTACATAGGAGAATACTTGTAATTTTCTTTATGGGTGTTTTCATATTTTACCTGGTTTTAAGCTTTTGTATGGGGTGCTTGTAGCATAATGTTAAATTCAATACGTTATTTCCAGTATTTGCATTGATATTTAAATTACTTTACGGTGTGGTTATTATAGGTAAAAAACATACATTATTTTAATGGAGAAAACCAGTGGAAATACAATTTATATTGATAAATAAAATGAGGTTGGCCAATCTAACTATTAGTCTAGCAATGAGTTTTATTGCTTTAGTCGGCTTTGCGAACGCGAGTAGTACACCTTCAAGTAATGTCGATACATGGCCTCAAACGCCTTCCCAGCCTAATATTATTTTAATGATGGCTGATGATTTAGGTTATGGCGATACCGGTTTTAACGGCAATGAAATAATTAAAACACCTTCGTTAGATTTAATGGCACAACAAGGCGCGTTAATGACAAACTTTCATGCTGGTGGGCCGGTTTGTTCGCCAACTCGCGGTACCTACCTAACGGGTCGTCATTATTTTCGTTACGGTATTTATACCGCTAATGTCGGTCACTTGCCTAAGCAAGAAATCACTATTGCTGAAATATTAAAAGAACAAGGTTATAACACAGGCCATTTTGGTAAGTGGCACTTAGGCTCCTTAAGTGAAAAAGTTTCCGCTAAAGGGCCGAAACGTAAACCCAAAGAAAACTATTCGCCGCCGTCATGGCATGGCTACGACACCTCTTTTGTCACTGAATCTGCGGTATCAACTTGGGATCCTGCTAAGGGCGATCGCGCTTATAATAATCCTTTTTATTTAGATGGCATGCCAGTTAATCCTAGTGACCCTTCATTAAAAGGTGGCGCTGCTAAGGTGGTGATGGATAAAGCACTGGCGCACATTAAAAAGTCAGTGAAGCAAGACAAACCGTTTTTTACTGTGATTTGGTTTCATGCGCCACATAAGCCTGTTATTGCTGGCCCTGAATATTTAAAAATGTATCAAGGTCACGGCCAAGCAGCGCATTATTATGGCGCGATTACTGAAATGGATGATCAAATAGGTCGATTGCGTGACACGCTAACTACATTAGGCGTAAGTGATAATACCTTAATCACTTTTACCAGTGATAATGGTCCTGAAGGTAAAAAACAAAACCCAGCTAATGCGGGAAATACTATGGGGTTGAAAGGGCGCAAGCGCTCTTTATATGAAGGTGGTGTCCGTGTACCTAGCTTGGCATTATGGCCAGCTCATATTAAAGCCGGCGCGGTAATAACTGAGCCGACTTCAACGCTAGATTACTTGCCAACTATTACGCAGCTGTTTGATTATCAAATGCCTGATAATAGGCCCATTGATGGTACTAGTTTGTTGTCTCTTTTTACGCAAGGTATGGAGAAAAACGTTGAGGAAAAGTTATTTAGCCGGGCTAAGCCCATTCCCTTTCGTACTAAACAGACTTTTGCCCTGATAGATGATAATTATAAATTAGTTTTTAAAAGAAAAACTAAGCAACTTCAGTTATTTGATATTGAAAAAGATCCCAAAGAATTAACGGATATTGCCAAACAAAACCCTGATATTGTGGCTCGTCTTTATCAGGATTTTTTAGAGTTTAATCAATCGGCTAAGCAAAGTCAGCAGGGCAGGGATTATGCTGATGATGGCTTTAAGCCTGTCGGGAAATGGCTACCGTTCAAAACACCATAGCTTTAGAGGAATTCGTTTAGCGCTTGTTTGTAGTGAAACGCTCAAGCGCTCTAGTTAATAACTTTGATTAGCATAATCTTAAATGTAGTAGCTCATATCTACTGACTCTTTCTAAAATTAGTTCTGAGCTAACCGTTCAGTTAATTAGGTCGACTCATGCCACTTGAAGATCTAAGGTTTTAGTACGATACCGACAGTTTTGGGACAGTTAGCGATCATAAGTTAAGTGCCGAATCAATATATCTAGCAGTCACAATGAGCCTGAAGTAGACATCGAATCACCTACTGATTGTTTATCCCCTCAACTGGCGAGTTAGCTACCAAAAAGAAATAGGAACGTTAAAATTATCAACATGATACCGACCAAATTATGATATAACTACCTGCTAAATGTACACTCTTCTTACCTGCAAGCCATGTATATGAAAGTAAAACGGTGACATTGCACCACTTTGTGATATTTAAATAAGTAATATCACAATCAAGTTATTAAATGATAGAAGATTTCTATATATACCCGTTCCACCTGAATCATGCATCTTCAGGTGGAACGGGTATATATAGGGTTTAATACATATAAACAATCTAAATAAAGGGATATATTAAGATGAAAATACAAAATTTCATATTAATTCTGTTGGCATTTTCTCTTCTCAGTTGTACTTCTGCAAATGTAAAACGTGGGCCTTTTGAGCTTTCGATTGAGACTAAAGATCAGAAACAAGTTGAAGATGTTATTGTCAGGTTAAGCAATCGGGTTACATTGTTGGGTCCATGGGAAAGGGGTAGTACTACTATATATGATGAAACTAGGATTATCTCGACAAATGTTGCGGTAACATTCCCCAAGGGTAGAGTAAAAGATAGCGATACTGTTTCAATGTGGTTTAGAGCCTACCACCCTTGCTTTACCGCAGAGAGCTACAATGCGACTTTTGATGCCACAAACAAGGGAAAGGTTGATTTTGGTATCAGATTATTGGTCGAAGATAACGTACCAAAATTAAGAAAATACACTATTCAGCATACGCCTTGGTTAACAGATTATAAAAAACCTTCATTAGTTCATGCCAATTGGCAGCATTATTTTGAACCACCATGGGCAATCCACCAATACTTTGGCTTAGCAGTAAAAGTTGATAGGATGGATCTAGTTGAGAAATATCTTCCCTTAATGCTTAGCTATTATCTAAAAGACGCTGTTCTTGATGAAAAACCCAAAAAAAATATATTTTCTCGAATGTGCAAGAACAACCGTTCCAGTGGTAATTGTGCACAAGAATATGACCTAGTCAGACGCACTATCATGGAGGGAAAAAAAGGTCCTGCTTTTACTCAACTGTATAACTTTTACCTAAATCAAATCAAACATGAAGCTGATAATAGTAAAGTGAGTAAGTTAATCGGCTGGGGACATAATGATTTTTTTCAGTTTGCATTTGATATGGATAGAATTGACTTAATCGGCAAATATCTAGAGTTAATTTTTCAAAGTAGAATAAAGGGAGAAGAATATTGTTCGAACTTTTATCCTATTGAAGAGATAAATTAGTTGGCACGACATTTCCTCAGAATAAGCTTTACATAAGACGAATCGAATGCATCAGGTTGGGCAGATAAAGAAGTTGATTATCCAGGTGTATTTACTTTTTACAAAGGCTCAATTAGTTGACCACTACAATACCCATTTTTGAGATAGTACTGGAAAATGAATAATTAGAAAGTTAAAGGCAGTTTTGTTGGATCAGAAGTCATAGCGAAATCATTGATGCTAACTACTGCTTTAAACTTTGGAGCTCCGTTAGCAAAGCAAACTCTGACGTCAACTTAGCGCACAAAATGCCACAAAACGGTCATTAGCTATAACCTAGTAAAAACAGATTCGGATTAGTTTTTGTATCAATAACGCCAGAAATCAGCGGCAGTTTAAGGTGGTACGGTTTTTTGCAAATAGCAAAAAAGTGTCGCTTTAAACTGTCAGCTGGATTTTTTTGTTAGGATTAATCTCCACCGCCTCCGCAACTACTTCCACAATGACTGCTACTGCAATTACTACCAGAACTGCCACCTCCGCTAGAGCCTCCTTTACCAAGCCAAGAAAGGATTTTATAAACAATATAAATCCCAACTACCCACTTTAAAGTCAGCTCAATATCACTAAACAAAGTTGACGTACAAGCAGTCAATAACGTAACACAGAATATTGAAATAAAACTGAAGTGAAACTTATTAAGTTTACTCTTGTTTAACTGAGGCCAATATAAAGAAGACGGAGCATACCCAAATTCTTTCTTATATAGTTCTTTAGTTTTCTCATAGCATTCATTATCTGAAAGTTCAGCATCTATTCCCTGCGAAGATGGTATGTGATGAAATTCCATTTGTAGTATTTCTTGGCACATTTCATTCCAATAAGACTTTGTAAATGTCATATGCAAGTGCCAAACTTGATCTACAGTTTTGGATGGGACTACTTTACAACCATATTTCTTGGCTAGATAAATGAATTTTTTATATTCATCAAATGCATTTTTTGAAAAGGCTAATGACCAAGAATTTTCTTCGGTTAATTTTTGCCAGAATATATCATTGTCGCCATTGCTAGATACTTGAAAATCTTTTAAAGCTTTATCCATAAGTAAACATAGTCTCCATACAATTCATTAACCCTAACGGCCTGTTAATCCAACTTTAAGGCCTTGTTATGTACACGGCTCATTATTTTTATCATTAACTGCTCTAGTAAAGGCCCCACCAAGAACATTCAAAATACCCTCAAAAAAATCTGAATTTTGATTATTTCTAACAACGTTACCATGCATATCACTGTTACCTTTATTTTCATGTCGTTCAATCGCATTGTCTGCGGCACCTTCAACAAAATCACAGGCAACATGTGACGTGCTAGTACTGGAACAGCCACTTAACAAAAGCAATAAAGATATAGTAATAGTTTTAAATGTGATTCTAAAAGGCATACAGACTCCATGTGTACCAACGCCATTAAATGGACAAAAAACAGCCAGCTATTTTTTGTCCTTATTAATTAGCTTATGTTTATTTTTCTAGTTCAGCAATTAAATGAACTGTGCTGACATGACATACATCAAAAGTAACTTCAATGTTGTACATAGACCAATCAAGATATCCCGCCTTATAAATGTGAACATTATAAATACCACTTCTTTCATGTGCAGCTTGAAATAACTCAGTATTTTCACAATCATTATAAGTTTGGTTTGTAACTTCTTCGGAAAAGCCAGTATCTTCAATAATTGCTGTTGCACCACAAGCAATAAAACCTCCAGTGCCTTTATCTACTATTTCAATTGTTATGGCTGGAACTGATTGATCTGTACAAGCAATACCATCGTTTGAGTCGTCACTAGAGCCTCCACAACCACTTAAAACAATAGAACTACTCAAAACCAATTTACAAATATTACTCTTCAAGTTGAAACTCCATGTAAACAACGCCTCGTCAAAAGCCAACTGTTTTTTGCCCTGTTTTAATGACTTGATATGTTTAAAATTGATAACCAACCTGAAACATACTACCCATGCCTATACCATCATTTTCGTTTCCAACTACTATAGTAAATCCTAGATTAACGCCAGATTCATCTATACCATTAAAAAAGTAATGATAGCCTAAACCAGCCCCATAAGTAGCGCCATGATCAAAATTATCAGATTCGCTACCAACGACACCGACATAAAGGCTCGCGCCATGTTTTGGCGTTTGAAAGTCAAAGATATCAGTTTTTACCCAACCAATACCCACACCACATGTCTCTCCGTAAATAGAGGAATAACTAACACAACCAACAGAAATATATTTTAAATCATTTTTGGATTGAATGCCTGCATTGACACCAAGACCACTATAAAAGCTGCCAGCACCTATGCCAAAAGTAAAATTGTCGTTTGCTAATGATGAAGATGATATAACTAGAGAAACAGAGAATAGAAATGATTTTGTAATAGTTTTCAAAAGTGATCCTTACTTTATTTAGATTTTAAACATAACAACAGCTTATTATGTTGACCTTACAAGGTTAGCTACCTTGTAATATTACATTTTATTAAAAGATAGATAATAACGTATTAGAAAAAATATTGATAAATTTTTTAAACTAATGTCTTCTGTGCGCGACCAACTTGTCGTTAGGATATAGTTTGAAAGATTGAATTTCTAAAGTAAAAATAAAATTCATACACCGGACTGCTCAAAGGGCCGTAGCTGCCACATTCGAGACATTGGACATGAGCATCAAAATAATGGTTTGGATTAGTATTTATATAGGTACTCCTATAGTTCTAGTCGGTTATATTCTTATTTATCGAAACATGGGATCTTTTAACAGTTGAGTTACCAACCATGTATTTCCTTTTTTAGTTAACTTGATTTTTTTTAATTCTTTATATATTTTTCCGTTGCGAATACCCGTAAATAAGAATGTCAAACTTCCTGAATTTACGAAGTCTTCTCTAACTTTTAAATCCCCTAATGCAGCATCAATTTTAACTGAATCAAACGACATATTGAATAAACGTCGAGCAACATTTTTAGTCGTTCTGTATTTATTAATCTCTTTGGCAAAAGTAGGAGTACATAAAGCAGTTGCTTTTTTTATGTCGTTTTGATTATAAATAGCATCAAAAAATGCTAACCCAACACTTTCAGCGGTATCTTCGGTATCTGAGCTACAACTACAGACAGCCAAAACGATAAAAAGCACGCTGATAAATTTTTTTATTGTGTTCATTACACACCCCTTGAGATGAATAAAAGCTTATTACTATCTATTACTTCAAAAATAGCACCTAACTTTAATAATGGTATGGCTTCAGCGTTTGTCAAATAAATAGGGTTACTGTTTACACCAGGCACAAAACATTTGTTTTCTAATTTTACGATCCAATTGGCGGTATAATATCTTTTTTGTTCATCACACATAACTTTCCCACGAATATTAACTAGTTAATTAAGGATGCATGCTGAAACAGGGACTATTATGTCAATCATTTTACAAGGGGGATATTGAAGTGTGTAAGTTGTTCAATACTCCAGTGCCGGTAGCTACGCTATCATAGAAAAAATTGCTAAATTTCCTTAGACCGTTGGCTTTGCGTCCTAGACTTTCACCTAGTTTGCCTTTTTCAACTGATGCGAATTAACTTTAACCGATTTGTTAATCGATGTATATAAAATTGCTAGCGCCATTGATTGATTAAGTTTTAATACTGTCCGTGCTCAGAGCATCAATAAAACTACATTTATTTTCATGTAAAGAACAAAATATATTAGAAAAAGTATTGCACTACTAGTTGAAATAAATGTCTGGAATGCGCACCAACTTGTCGTTAGGATATTTTTTGAAAGATTGAATTTCTAAAGTAAAAATAAAAATTCATACACCGGACTGTTCAAAGGGCAGTAGCTGCCACAGGCTGGCCACAAAGCGGAAATTAATGTGTACAACCAAAACGGTGAATTGGATTAGTTTTTGTATTGAAATATATTTCATATAAAAGTGAATTCATGTAAAACAGAAGCAGTTACTCTATAAAATTTCCATTGTATATTCGTTTGTAAATACTTTAAATTTAACAGTTACACAATAGAATTTGGTTTTTTCTTTAATAGTTCTATAAACAAATCGTTTTGTAAATTCTAATGGTGTAACGTTATTGTTATATTTTTCAATAAGCTCATTATAACCTTCAACAGACTCATTTGATGGCCCTATGTTTATGTTTTCAGATGCAACTCCTGTCTTTGATGGAGGAATTACAACAGTGGTTTTAAATTTATCTGTACTAACTTTAGCATCAACATCACCAGAATTTGTTACAGCAAATTTAAGAGTGAATTGGTCGCTTTTTTCTCCTTTTTTTATTACAAAATAATTATCTGTATTATCAATTTTTTCTAACCCTACCACTAAAAAAGGCATGTTTTTAGATTTAGCCTGTTTCTTCGCTTCTTCTTTTTCTATGTAGTCAAAAACTCTTCCAAAGACATATTCTTTCTCATTTTCATCTCCGTTTGGGTTACGTCCTGCTAGTTTGCCCAATATTTTAATAGAAAAATCAGCAAAACCACCTCTCGACCAGGCAAGACTTACCCCTAAATTAGAGTTGTAATGCATTTTCATGTACTGCTTTGTTACATGCCACGTATCAACACCATTTGAAGTTAATACTGCAACACCAGCCCCTCTCATTTGTAAGTCTCCAGATTCTAACATTACCATTTTGACTTCATCAATTGGTTTCATTAACGGTGTTTTATTATTTTCTGTTGATGAATTATCGCTAACATTGAAAAAATCAATTAATGCTGTAGCGGTATCATCAAGTGAGCATCGTAATATTGTCCCTCCCCAAAATCCATGTACTTCGGAACTTTCACACAATGCTGACAAGATACTTTGCCTTTTTACGTCTTTTTCGACTAAGTCTATGAATATAATAGCACTGTTGAAATTATCCCCTAACTGCCCTTTAAACACATTTAATTGCTTTAACTTGGTAATAGCTTCACGCGCCGACTTTAGTGTAATTCTCGCTTTTACCTCATAAACAGCTCGAACGTGTTCCGCAGGAATTGCCATAGACCTACCCTGATTTGAGTGGTCAACATTACCCTCTACCCATAAAATCGGAGACTCCAAAACGTCATAAACAATTACATCAAAATGATATTGGGTACCTTCGTCATTATAATTATTAGGAATTATGTAACCCGATGTTACACCGTATTTTTTTGGTAAAAATTCCGAAAGCCATTCTCTAACCTTAGCCTCTCCAGCCTCTCCATGAGCAGTTTGTAAAGGGCGCTCAGTAGTTAGTTCTAATAATCTATCAACTTCGCAAAGTATATTTCTTCTATTTTGAAGAAATTGCTGCCAACCCGACATACCATAATGCTTCTCCATTCTAAAACGCTCCTATTCAAACTGTTTAATTTACAAAACCAAATTACTTTATCAGAAGATAAATGGTTTTATCAATTCATTAGAAAATATATGGCAAAAAATTTGAGGTTAATGTCTTCTCTGCGCACCAACTTGTCGTTAGGATATTTTTTGAAAGATTGAATTTATAAAGTAAAAATAAAAATTCATACACCGGACTGCTCAAAGGGCAGTAGCTGCCACAAAGCCGACCTAATTTAGAGACGTATTTATCACAATAAATAGTCGACTTCGCCAAAGCGGTCATAGACACTTCAAATCAAAGCCGTCTCAAAAGGACGGCTTTTTGTCTGCTACAGCTCTTTATGTAAATTGAGACAGCAATTAGAACTTCACTGTCTTGAAGGTTTCTTCAAGTTTTGTACCTTTGAATAAAATATCCTTAGCAGTCCTATCATTCATCTTGGATGTTGGGCCGTAGTACCGAACAACAATGTAATAGCCACTATCGATAATTGGCATCCAGTAACTTCCATCTTTTGGATCTTTTTTGCTAAAAGTAAAAGATACATTGCCATCTTTGTCAGGCTTAGTCGAAAAATTTGGATACGCTTGAATATCGCTGTTATCAATATCTGCTGGGTTTAGCGGCAGAAATGTATTGGCATCATAACGGGTAACCGACCAGAAAAGCTCTGCACCAGAGTCGTGAGGTAAAGTCATTACAAACGATCCGTTAGCGCCTTTAAGTTTCTTTCCTGTGCGATCCACTGGAATTACCTGGTAATAGGCGTGATGTACAGGGAAACCCAAATGTCCTATTAATGTGCCAGCAGCTCTAACTTTATGGCTGCCACCAGCAGGATGATCAACCGGCTCAAAAGCGCCAGTATTACCGCTTACGCCACCTGCTGCAAGAAACTGTTTTACGTTTTTAAACGTTTCATTATGTACTGCTGGAGTATAATCTTTAGCAGCTTTTTCCATAAGTTTCTTGGTCAATTTATATGGTTTGGAGTTATCAATAGTCCAATTGATCAACGCAATGGGATCTTTAGAGTTAGGCAGAGTAACTTTCCCCGAAAGCCCATACATTTTAGCTTGATGGCGGATACCATTAGCTAACTTATCTTTGTTGAAGGCAAATGACTGAGTACGAAGGAACACAAAAGGGAAATTTGACGTTGTTTTAATAACAGTACCTTCGGGTAACTTGCCTTGGTAGTCTTCATGAACCAAAATAAATCGCTCCCCCTCTTTAGCGGAAACTTTTTCGAAAATAGAATGATGTTCGACATCAAAGATTTGGATACTTGAGTAGCGTTCATCTTTGGCAGGCGTATCAATAATTACTGGCCCAAAACGAACATCAGCGACAGCCTTAGAATAAAAGTGATCAAGTGCAGGTGTTATAACAAAAGATCGGTAATCGGCAATTCTAGGGTGATCGAAAGTGTTGAATCCAAATTGTTCTATATGATCTACAACAGCCCCCATATGGTGTGTTATTTTGTAGCCATAATACTGCCAGTCTGGTAAATCCTTTCTTGGTTGGATTGAAGCTGCGCTATTAAACACAACCATTAAAAGTAGTCCTACAAATCCGTACAATGATATTTTTTTAATGTTCATTTTTAAATTCCATTATTCAAAATTAAAATCCTATTAAAGCCGTTTAAAAATCTAACAAAGATAACTAGATTTATCAATGTTGCTAACAAGCCTTGCCCAAGTTAAAAGAGTACATACATATATTTTGAATCATTATTTTCATGTTTTATTGCCTTTAATTAAAAACTTAAGTTAATTATAAAAACATTAATTAACTTCATCCAATAGATATTGATACAATCAAATATAGATGGTATCTATATCAAAGCATGAGTGAGGAATGATGAGAAAAACAGTTTTAACTGATTTAGATTTCAACTTATTGAAGGTGCTAAAAGCCTTAGCTGAAGAGCGAAATACACGCAGAGCAGCAGAGAAACTGTCTATAACTCAGCCTTCTGTTAGTTATGCACTAAAACGTTTACGAGCAGCATTTGATGACGAGTTGTTTTTTAGAACTCAGTACGGACTTTCCCCTACGGTAAAAGGAGAACAAATACTAAAGCTGTTACCTGAAGTATTTCATTCCTTAGAGAGTTTGTTTGATGGAAGAAGCGACTTCATACCAATGGATTATTGTGGTGATATTAAAATAGCACTAAATTCATTCCTTAATCAGTCCATGTCTGTTGATATATATAAAGCCTTTCGAAACACTGCTCCAAATGCCAATATCCAAATAACATCTTGGTCTGCAGATACTGAAAATGATTTGAAAACAGGAATTTTACAAATTGGAATTAATTATACTCCTATGCAACTCTCTAAAGAGATACGTCAGATTCCTTTTATTGAAGAAAAATTTGTTATCTGTTGCCGGAAAAAACATCAAATAATAAACACTCTACCGACCATTAAAGCGCTTTCTTCTTATCCTCTTGTTGTTTTTTTGGTACCAGAAATGAATACAATAAAAAGTCATGCCGAACAAGTATTGTTACGTGCAGGCTTTCAACCTAATGTATTGCTACGAACAGATATTCTTGATACTGCGTTTGAGGTTGTTAGTGAAAGTGACGCTTTACTAGCTTTGCCTGCATCATGCTTTAAAAAAGCACCAAGTTCATTAACAAGTATTGAAGTCAGTAAAGAAATTAGTATACCCAGTGGAAAGATTGCTTTTTATATATTAAACAAAAACAAAAACAAAACTTCACAATATTACCAATGGTTAATGGATACCACTACATCTTTAGTAAACAATAAATAATTTTTAAGCTTACTTAAAGTTATATGAAGTATTAACTTAAATACATACTGAATAGTAAAGCTTACACTGAAAAGGTTATCGATAAAGATAGGTTTATAGGGGACATTTTGATTCTGCTATGTGAATGTAGGGAGAAGTATGACTAAACGTCTGCTTTAGGCTGTTATACGTTGAATTCAATGCCATTAAGTAATGGAAGCTCTACGGCAGCAATGAGGCTTGAAGCAGACCTTAGCTATAACAATGTTGTAGCTTTCGCTAAGCGCACCTAGTAGTCATTTTTGGTTAAGCTCTATTTTTTAATTTGTAAGGTAGAATCCTGACTAATTCAGTTAAAGTTGTTAACACCAAGCGACTTTGTCGTATCTTAATTACCAAGCGATTCTGTCGTAGTCGCTAATTACCAAGGGAATCTGTCGGTCTCTTTTTAAACATGTCTGTTAGTGTTGTTATTTTGAATACTACAGGGCATGTTGAGGATGATTGTGATGAATTCTAAAGCTCAACTCACCGTTGATATTATTGCTAAAGTGGTTGAAGGCAGATTAACAATTGCCAACGCCGCGAAATTACTCAATAAGTCGCACCGCTCCATTGAACGCTATGTAAAACGGTATCAGCAAGTCGGCATTCAATTTATTGTACACGGCAATATAGGGAAATCTCCACCTAATAAAACACCCGATTCAATCAAAAAAGCGGTGCAGGTCCTAATCAAAGAAAAGTATTTTGATTTGAATTTACTTCACCTTGCTGAAAAGCTTGAGACCGACGAACGCATTGTGGTGAAGCGAGAAACGTTGCGTGGTTGGGCACATGACATTCACCATGTTAAGCGTGCCAAACGTAGAAGAGGCATAGTTCGAAAACGTAGAGAACGTATGGGATTTCCTGGCTTGATGATGCAAATGGATGGCAGTCCACATCGCTGGTTTGGGAATAAGAAGCACTGCCTAATCGCCATGATTGATGATGCGACCAGTGAAGTGCATGCAGAGTTCTTTCCCTCTGAAACCACCGTTGGTTGCTTGAAAGTTATGCGAGATTGCATCGAAATCAAGGGTGTTTTTAAAACGTTGTACGTGGACAGAGCAGGTATATTCGGTGGGCCAAAAAGATGTAACTTCTCTCAAATGCAGCGGGCTTGTGAAGAGTTGGGTATTGAAATTATCTTTGCCAATTCACCGCAAGGTAAAGGTCGTATCGAGCGAGCCTTCGATACTTTCCAAGACCGTTTAGTGCCTGAGTTAAGGCTAAGCAATATTACTGATATTGCTGCGGCCAACGCTTATCTCAAACATGTGTTCATCCCACAGTTCTGGCGATCGCACATCGAAGTAAAATCTAAGCATCAAGCATCTGAATTTACGCCATTATCAAAACATACAAACCTTGATGATATCTGCGTGATTAAAGATCATCGCAAAATACGTAATGACCACACATTCAGCTATGGTAACAAGTTTTACCTTATTGACTCACCGTTGAGGCACTCGATTGCGAATCAGAAGATATAAATCAGAAAGACTTCACTGCACACTTCGCGGGGCGCACGTTAGCTGTTAACGAGGTCAGTGAGCCTAACAAAATCGGAGCAGAAGAACGGGAAGTTCAAAAGAAACTAGAGGTACTTGCCTTGGTTAAACGGCTTGGCAACATCTCTGAAGCCTCGCGCCAAAGCGGCATATCACGAGATACTATACACCGCCATTTGAAGTTGGTTAAGCAAGGTGGACCTGATGCTTTAAAACGACAAGAAACACCTAACATACGACACAAAAACTGCGTAGATATGGCAATCGAGCAGGCGGTTATTCAATTCTCACTTGAGCATCCTCACCTTGGTCAGCAAAGAGTTGCATTAAAAATGACTGAAGCACTAGGAGTTGATGTTAGCGCAGGCGGCGTGCGCAGTATGTGGCTCAGAAACAACCTGAATACTACTGCATTGAGAGTTGAAAAGTCAAAAGCCGTGCAAGAAACGGCATAAAAGATAGCCAGTTTAGCAACTGGCTGATATGCTCTTTACGACAAAGTCGCTCGGTAATTAGACCGACACAATCCCTTGGTAATCACACTAATTCAGTTAAAGTAATTCAGTTTAAAGTAATCTTTTATCTTCTACTTTTCTATTTTTTCGTCCGGTAGCACAAGTTTGTAGTCTTTCTTCACTAATGCGGGTTAGTTCATCTTCACTTGGTCGTTGATTGATCTTAGTGGCTAGGTTTTCTACCACTTTACTGGCAAGTTTAACTTTTTTAGAGGTTTTACCTAATTGATACGCTTGTTCAGTTAAAAAAAAAATGTTTAACCGTACTGTATATCCGCCATCTTCAGATGTACTTGATATGGTAGGTAGTTGTTTATAAGTCTTACCTGAATGAGCTCTGTTCGAGGTAACCAAAACTTGTTTATGATTAGAGCGACTTTTTGAACACCAAGAACCTCTACCTGCTTGTAATACTTTAAAAGCCGGGAATTCATACTGTTGTGTTAACATTGCTGCATGATAAAAAGCCATATCTCTTGTCCGTCGCGCGGTACTTGTGCTGCTTAATTTGGCCACAATGACAAAGCTATTTTCAGATTTTTTCTCTTCGGTAATACCAACGTCATAACGTGGTGTAGTCTTTTCATTAATGCCTAGTTGTTCGACCACTTCATACGGGGTGAAATTTTGCGCACAGCCAGCAAGCGTTGTTGCAACCATTGCAACAATTAAAGCGTTGTTTGTCATTTGTCTTCCTTAAAAGGTTAATTTAATTGTCTGTTAGAAGACATTTTGGTACTGAGTTCTATTTCTACACCGCTTAGGCTGTGTTTTTACAACTTGAGCCCATGCGATTTCATTAGGGGTGCTATAAACCTTACTGGCAAGTGCCTTGATTGTTTTATTCGTGTTCATAACTAACCAAGGAGATTTTTTTGATTTGGAAAGTGAGATAAATCCTAAGTGAAACTGAAATGCGGGACCGCCAAGGATGGGAGTATTGTTATCACTTTTGCTAGGTGGGCTAGACTTGCACCAGTAACTTTGACTACGGTTTCCTATGCTAAATTTACGCGCACCATGCTCTTTTGCCAATATAGCGCCATAATATAATGCCATCTCCTTCGCTTGAGCTATTGTATGGGGTTTATCTAACTTAACCGTAATCACGTAGTTACTTGTCGTGACTTTCTCTTGTGTAACACCTACCGAGTATTCGTTAAACCTAACACGCTTACCTTGATGATATTCCTTATTTATTATCTTGTAGGGGAGAGGCTTAGTCTCTTCTGTTGGACTAGCTTTGTTAGCACAACCGCTTAATATGATGATCATAACTAAAATAGTTGCAGCGAGTAGTTTCATAGTTCCTTTAAGTAAATACAGTTTTGGTGTGTATTGCCTATAGTAATCACTTTGGCAGGTAAGTAAAGACAGAAGTAACAATAAAATATTAAATTAGCGGTAATTGAAAAAATAACTATAAATAAATTAAAGGCCTAGGAAAGAGTTTGGTTGTGAGACACGCTAACTTGATTAGGTGTAAGTGAGAATACTTTGCTCATCGCCTTAAGTTCTAAGCCCTAAGACAATGGATTCTCGATCAGATACCTCGAGAATGACGAATTAACTTACATTGCTGTAAAAGCTTTATATGTTAGCTAGTAAAGTTGAATGACCTGTTGTGGCTAATTCCATTTACAAGGTGTTACTTGGCAGTAAAACCGAACTGTCTTCTTCATCTTTTACCTCTTCTTCATCAGTAATAGCTTTGTCATTAATCACTAGATACAAGCATGGCAATACTAATAAGCAAATCAGTGTGGTAAACAAAATACCAAAGCCTAATGATACCGCCATAGGGACGACAAATTGCGCTTGTCTTGAGGTTTCAAATACCATGGGCGCTAAACCACAAAACGTGGTGATTGTCGTCAGTATAATGGGACGAATTCTTCGTCTACAGGCTTCCTCAATGGAGTTCAATGCTGAAAAACCTTGTTCATATTTTTTATTGGCATATTCCAGCAAGATTAAACTGTCATTTACTACCACACCTGCTAATGCCAACATACCCATTAAACTCACAATGCTCAAGCCAAAACCTAACGCCATATGTCCTAAAATAGCACCTACTGCGCCAAAGGGAATAATAGCCATAATGACGATGGGCTGAGCGTAACTTTTAAAAGCAATGGCCAATAATATATAAATAGCCACTAAAGCAAAACCAGTGCCCAACTCTAACCTTGAAACACTCTCTGCTATCTCTTCCTGATCGCCACCAAAGACTACTTTTATGCCAGGGTATCGCCCCTGCAGCTCAGGCACCAAATAACTTTTTACCATGTTTACGACGCTTGGAATGTTTTCTTCAGGCAATATTTCTGCGCCAACTTTTTCTACTCGCTGGCCTTTTCGTCTTAAAATAAAGCCCGGTGCTAATACCTTGTTGATAGTAGCGACATTGCCTAACGGCGCATAACCACCCGCTTTAGTGCGGATGAGCAGAGATTCTATTTTATTAACATCACCACGTTCATGCTCTGGCAGCCTTACTAAGGTGGTGACTTGATTACGCAACCTGTGTTGTCGTTGTGCGCGCGCTCCATATAAGGATGCGCGCATCTGCGCCGCTAAATCAGCGGCGTCTAGGCCCAGTGAACGGCCATTTTCGTTAAGGCTAAGCTTCCATTGCGGTTTGCCTTCTTCCATGGTGTTAACTGTTGCCACTACATTTTCATTCATGGCTAAAAATTCAACCGCATCTTGGGCGGCAAGTGCCAGTACCTGACTATCACTATGGCGCAACTCTATCGTTAAAGAAGCCGTGGCAACAGCGCTAGAGCCACGTCTTGCTCCGCTAAACCTTAACTTGCCTAGTTTAGGTAATGACTGGGCATGCTCGCGCCAAAATTCCTTCACTTGATTGGTAGAGTATGCTCGCTCTTCGCTTTCTACCAATAACAATGCCACTTCAACGCTGTTATCACGAATAATACTGCGAGTACTGACAACACTATTTTCAAGGTCATAGGCTTTGATCATAGTCTCTGCGTTATTTTCTAGGGTTTGACGAAGAAAAATTGCTTGCTGCTCTGTTGATGAATCAGGTATTTCATAGTTCGCTTTAACCCAGCGACCATCCATTTTCGGGTACAGACTAAAGCCCATTTTGCCACTAAACGCGTAGGCTATAACGATACAAAAAATAAAACAGGCCACTGACAGTACTAAAGTGGGCCTGTGTAAACATTTTTTAAGCAAAGGGAAATAACTGTGCTCAATGAAATTGTTTAGACTGGTATGACATTTCTGTTGCGCTTTATTAAGCCACTGCTCTATTTTAGTGGGTTTATTATTGTCAATATGCGCTAAATGAGAGGGTAAAATAAACAAGGCTTCAACCCATGAAACCGCAAAACAAAGCACCACCACAATAGGGATGGCACCGAATAATAATTTCATGCTGCCAGGCAGTAATAACAAAGGTAAAAATGCCACTATATTGGTCAAAATAGCGTAGGTAAGTGGCTTAGCCACTTCGTTGGCACCTTTTATTGCGGCTTCTTGATAGGACATGCCCTCTTGTATATGGGCGAATATATTCTCGCCGGCAATGATGGCATCATCAACCACTATGCCTAAGGCAATAATGAAACCAAACATTGACACCATATTGATTGAAACATCAAAACTAGGGAGGAATAACATGGCACCTAAAAACGAACTTGGAATACCGGCTACAACCCAAAAAGCAAGTTTAAACTGTAAGAATAAACTCAAAATGATCAATACCAGCAACAAACCAATAAAGGCATTGTTAAGTAACAGGCTTAGGCGTTTTTGATAATTCTTGGCATCATCATCAACAATGGCTATGCCTGAATTTGGCGGTAACATGGCGAGTATTTCAGGCCACATGACTTCGATGGCATCAGCAATTTGTGACGGTGTTTGCTCGCCGGCTCTATAGATGTTTAATTGTGCTGATAGTTGGCCATTGTAAGTCACCAAGTCACGGGTATCTGCAAAACCTTCGCTGACATTGGCTAGGTCACCTAACCGTAATTGATCCCCTGATTTGTCTGAAATAAGCGGCACATTAGCTAAGTTTTGTGCCCAAAACTCTCGTTGATCAACCGAGACAAGAATATCGCCATTAGCGGCTTTTATTTTACCTGCCGATTGTTCAACGACATTCTTTTTTAGCATGGCTGCAATTTTGCTTAGGGTCAGATCATAAGCTTGTAAATCGTTTTGTGCCACTTCTACATGGATTTCTTCTTGTGGTATGCCTCTAAGTTTTACTTGCGAGATATAAGGAGATTGTAAGATGCGATCACGCACCTGCTCAGTAAGATGTTTTAACGCGAAACGATCTAAATCAGCATGAACGATGAGTTCCATGACATCGGCCACTCTGGTGTCTAATTTAACATGGGGACGCTCCATACCTGACGGGAAAGACGATATTCTATTAACTGCCTGCTGGGCATCTTGATAAATTTTTTGTGGTATTGCACCAGCCTCTAATTCAGCTCTAACCCTTACCCACCCTGATTTAATAACGGTGTCGACTTTACTAATACCATCAAGACTATAAAGCGCTGCTTCAACAGGTACGGCAATGCCTACTTCCATTTCGCTCGGCGCAGCACCGGGATATGCCACTCGTACTGAGATAGTGTCGCGAGACGTTTCTGGCATATATTCTTTGCGAATCATAAAAGACATCACCAAGCCGCCAAAGATCAAAGCAAGCATTAGCAAGTGGGGAGCCACTTTGTGTTGGATCATCCATGAGATAGGATTAACTGGCTTATTCGGCATTGTTTAATCCTTGTTGTTCTTTATCCTTAATTTGCTGTTTATTTTTACTCTTTGCTATGGAATTTGAAAGGCTTCTTCGAGTTCTTACCGCTAAACCACTGGTGGCAATGCCTGGCTTTTCAGCAAGCGCTCTATCTCCTGACTTAATATCAGTGTCGACATAAATAACATCTCGACCTTTAAACAACACTTCAACCGTTTTTTTTTGCAGGGTACTGTTTTTATCTACTACCCAAATCGTATTATCCGCTTGTAACCATGAATGTTTAATAGTCCAGGCATTCTTAATCGGCTTACCTTTTAGCTGGATATTTAAAAAGTCATTAATAAAGATTTGCGGCTGGTTCAATTTTCCACTTTGTGGATCATCAATAGCCAACAGTAGTTTTACTTGTCTGTCTTTAGTATCTAATTCAGGCAAGACAGAGATAAACCTTGCTGTACGAGTTTTACCTTCGCCCCATAAACGCGTTTGCGAAATTTCGGCTAATTTTTGCTTATCTAACCGCGCTAAAAATTTATGCGGGATTTTAACCTCAAGCCAATAAACATCGGTATTGACCACAGAAAATAATGATGAGTTGCTAGATACTTTACTGCCTAAACCAACGGCTTTACTAATCACTTTGCCATCAAAGGGCATCAAAACGCTAGTCCTAGTTAAATTTAACTTTGCTTTCTCAACATTGTTTTTCGCGACAGATACTTTTGCTTTAGCAACCGTTAGCTGAGGTTCTCGTAGTACCAAGGATTCATCAATACTTAAGCCATTATGAGAATTGAGCAGTAGTAACTCTTCTTGGGCTAATAGTTGGTCTGCTTGTACTAGGGATAAATTGGCATTTTCTTGTGCTAACTGCGCTTGCTGAGACTTTAACGCCAGTTCAAAGTCCACAGGCTCAAGTTTTGCTAACCATTGTCCTTTTTTTAATTGGCCACCAGGTATCGCTAACGGGTTAATTGATTCTATATTGCCTGATACCCGAGCATGAATTTTCACCGACTCGGCAGGAATGACAAAACCTGAGGCATGCCAAAAGGGGACTACGGAGGCCTGAACTAACGGACTTGTTTGCACCATACGCAAACGCTTTACCTGCTTTTTTTTGTAGTTAGCTGGTTCTTGATGGCCCGAATGTAAAATATAATAGCCAAGCACCCCACCGAAAATAACAATAAATAAAGGTAGTAATTTATTTTTCAATAAAACGTTACTTTTAAAGAAGAAGCCATTTTTAAATAAGAACTTATTTATAATAAAGAAATCACGCATTAAGATTGTTTTCCTTTGAATGTACTTATGTGCTCGTTTATCTGCTCAGTTATGTGAGCACTTTCTGGGCTGGCTGTTGGGTTGCTAGTAGAAAAATCACCGTGGCTTAATTCTCGGTATAATAAAACCCGGTTAATCATCACTTTCATATTTGCCTCAATGAACTGCCTTTCCAGTGACAAGATACTTTCCTGAGCTTTAAGCAAATTTAAGTAATTAGTTTTACCATTTAGGTACTTTTTCGTAGTCAACTTCTCTGTTAGTCCAGCCAACTCTAGTTGCTCTTGCAAATTTTTAGTGATCTTCAATAGTTGAGTTTCATTGATCAGTACTTGATTAACACTTGCGATAGCCGCTAACCAAACTTGTTGATAATCAAACAACAGTGCTTGTAATTCTAATTTACGTTGTGCTACCACTGCTTTTCTTTCACCACTATCAAACAGTGGCATAGCGAGTGAAGCAATTAAATTACCTGACCAGTCATTAAATAAATCCCTTAGCGAATTTTTAGCTGTTGAATAATTTGCTCTTAAGTTAATTCGTGGGTATTGATTTGAAATAGCCATTGCTAAATGTTCATTTGCAGCTTTGATCTTGGTAAAGGCCTGTTCTATATCTGGTCGGTATTTTAATAGTTTTGCAGGAATACCTAATTTAGGTAAATTGGCCAAGGAGGGGAGTTTCGCTTGCTCGTTGGTCGTTATTGCCTTAGTTGGCACACCTAACCACAGTGCTAATGTCTGTTGATAAATATATAATTCGGCTTGGTTTTTAGACTGCAGCACTTCAATTGATTTGAGTAATTTTTGTTGTTGCCAAATATTGGTTACGGAAACTTTTCCCATAGTGAAGCGCCGGCTAATAATTTTTAAAGAAACTTGAGTACGTGTGAATTGATTGGCTAAGACAACTTTTTTTTCTTGCTCAGACATTAAACCTAGCCATGCATTGCTAATATTGCCAGCAACTAAAGTGGCTCGGCCGCGGTATAAGGCTAGCTGTTCTTGGTGATTCCAATAGACTTTATTTTCATTAGCAGCAAGGCCACCCCACAAATCTAACTCCCAACTCGCGCTCAGGCCAAGTGAGGCCAAATTAATGTCACCAAAATCTTCAAGTCTAGATGACACGTTAGAGGTTAGAGCAAGTGAAGGGTATAAGTCAGCTCCGGCAATTTTTGCATTGATGGCACTGCTTTTTAATCTTAATGCTTTAGCCTTTAGCGATAAGTTATCTTGCAGTCCTTGGCTTACTAGTTGAGATAATTCATCATTATCAAAACTATGCCACCAATCTCTTTCTAATTTACCATTGCCTTGCACAATAAAGGAACTTGCCTGTTTAGTATCATCAATAACCATATTGTTATTTTGAGCACAGCTAGAGAGTAGCATCACTGGAAAAAGAGCGGGAACAAAAACTGGCAAGAAAATTTTCATAAAAACGAGTGCTACTTAATATTAGAAGGTCTAGAGATAACGATTATCGGTCATTTGTGATAAATATTAATTAGGAAAAACACTAGCTTGAAAAGCGTGGAGTGCCTTTGTATTTAAATGTAATCGAATTTAAATAGTACAACAACTTAGTTTACAGTTCTTTACAATAGGCTGCATATGGACAAAGTTAAAGTAAATATAAGGTTTTGTAAAAATATTACTAACTTACTCTATGTGTTTATTATTTTTAATGTACTAATTATGTAGGATGTTGAAGTAATTATTATCACTTCGTATTTTCACCTGTTATTGAGGGGCATCCCAGGAGAACGGGGTTAGAAGGGGGGGACGATTTATTGCTATTATTTATTAGCTTGTTTGTATTTATACATACGTTGATCGGCTAATGATAAACATTCAGATTGATTTAACGTTTCAAAACTTGTTGCAATGCCAAAGCTAAGGCCTGCCGATTCCCAGCCTATTTTCTGTAGCTCTTTTTCCGATGTTTTTATAAGATCAGATAATTGAATCAGTAGTGATTCTGTTTGTTTTTCTCCCTCGATGCTGACCACTAAAATGAATTCATCACCACCACAACGAAATATTGATCCTAGTCCCTGTATTTTCTTTTGCATTATATTTGCCGCAGCAATTAGAAATTTATCACCTACATCATGACCGAATTTGTCGTTAATATTTTTAAAATCATCAAGGTCAATGAAAGTGAGGCAGTAGTGGCCTGATAAATTAGCTAGCATTTCATTTTGAGCAAACCGATTGCCAATTTGTGTTAACGGGTCAATACGAGAAGTATTATAGCTGCGGTTAAACGCTTTCTGCTGGATTTGCAGCCATTCAGAAAGAGAAAGAAGAATGCAAATACAATCAATGGTTAATGCTACTTGGACAAAAAGCTCGGGAGACATATCCCAGTCAAATTTATAAACATGAGATAAAATATATACAACTAAAGCTAAACCGTACAAAAGGTTACCTGTCAGGTAATATTTAGCTCTGAAGTCCTTTTTGGTAAGCATGAAAATGCCTGTACCTATACAGAGAGGTATCCAAATTATTGCGATGATATGCGATACCAGATAGCTCAGAGTAAAAGGAAACAAAGGCATTAGAAGACCTAAACTCAAGCTCACTATTGACAGTAAGTTGAATACTTTAGCTAATTTGATGTGGTCTTCCTGACAATTAAATAGCAATTTAGTGAACTGGCTGGCAGCAGCGATAGCAAAAGGAAATATCGTAATGCCGCCATAAACAGGGTTTAGTGCCTGCACGGTAAATAAATGACCTAAGCTTCCTGATGCTGCAAACCAACCTAAACCATGTAAACCAATATAACCAGCACAGGCCAATGTAACTAAATACTTGGTTCTTATGTAAATAAAGAAGGAAATTAAGGCTAATGTCATCATTACAGTAAAAGAAATAGCGGTGATGCTATTGATAAAGAACTGTTTTCTATAGAACTCAGTTTTACTGTAAAGCTTTATGACAGCCGGTGTTGCGAACATTTTAGCTTGAACATAAATCCAAAGCGTACCGCTTTCTTTATCGCTTAACGAAAGGGAAAAAACTTGTGAATGAGCCAACCTCGGGCTCTCACTTTCAACCTGACTAAATTGTTCTAACAGAACAGCTTTACCTTGAGCAGGCTGCCAATAAGCAGTTCCTATATCTAAATAGTTCATATGAATGTTTACAAACCAAGTACTTTTTTTCTTTTTTATATTAGTTAAATCAATTTTTGTAACATAAGCACCACTTCCACCTAGTGTAGAAGTGGTGCGATTGGCTTTTGGATACAGTCGGCTTAACTCTGTAAAACTAGGGGAGGTATCTAAAGGTTGAGTTTTGAGCCAGAGGTTTTGCTCATTTAGTTCAATTTTATTGAAATTATCCAAATTGATGTGAGGTTGTGCACTTACCGAAATGGAGACGACTGAAAATATCAAAAGGGCAAAAGATGCCGTATATTTCGTCAGAGTGATAACATATTTCAGGATACTAATGCATTTTATATAGTAAGGCATAAAATTCCCCTTCCCATAGAAATAGTAAGAACACTTTACTGCATTTTATGCAACAAAACAGAGATATATAACAACAAAGTGTAAAGTATATACAGAGGTTGATACCTTTTTTATATTAAAAAAATGGCTTTACTTTATTAATAACAATAAAGGAGGAAATGATGTGGTGGGGAGTAACAAAAACTTTAGTGGTTTTATATATTACTTAATCAATAATGTGAGTGATTTTTAGGCTATATTTAAGGTTGTATCTCGGTAAGCTAATACCCTGTAACTGTGTATCTGCTTAAGCCACTTTCTCTTTAATAGCACTGAGTATGTCTTAGGTGATAAAAATGAAATTAATAATTCAACTATTTTTTTTACTTATATTAACTACATCTTTCTCGCCTTCAGCCAAAGAATTGGTTTTCGCACTCGTTCCTAAAAATGACTCTTATAGTTTCTTTAAGCAAAGTGAACAAGGTTGTATGGAAGCAGCCAAAGAATTACAAGTAAGCTGTATTTATCGTGGTCCAAGCAAAGTGGACTATAAGCAGCAAGATAAAATAATTGAACAGTTAATCGCGCAAAAAGTTGATGGCATTGCTATTTCGGTTACTCAATCAAGTTATTTAGCAAAAAACAGTATGCAAAAGGCAATAAAGGCAGGTATTCCCGTGGTAACTTTTGACGCTGATTTTGATATTGCCACCCGTATTAAGTTTCCTCATATACGACAAGCGTATGTTGGCTCAAACAACTATGAGTTAGGGCTATTACTTGGTAGACAATTGAAAAAGCTTAGACGACATGGTGGTCGCACGGCTAGCGCATTTTAATTCCAGATTCTAGCAGGGTTGAACGATAATCATCGTCTAGTCCTGCCATTTTCTTTTTCCTAGCCATACTCGCTGATTTCGTTGTATCTTGCTTAA
>Ga0209292_1001491_pt1 | contig 28526 bp, 26 predicted proteins | sample GOMGulsemesocosm_2_FD_184634 | JGI IMG/M metagenome (GOLD analysis project Ga0209292, IMG submission 184634) | Methane-oxidizing microbial communities from mesocosms in the Gulf of Mexico - GOM9C Gulf of Mexico (SPAdes) (version 2) | ecosystem: Environmental > Aquatic > Marine > Cold seeps... | reverse complement strand
CAGGTCATCCTGTGGGAACTCAGTTAAGAATCGACTTCAGGATGTAGAGGGTTGATGATTGCAACAACAGAACTAATCAAACAACGCTTTTAAACTAGCAACGCCTTTATCTGCCACTGCTTTTTTCTGATCATCTGTTTTTTTGCGTGGCCCACTTTCCCAGTCCAGGTCATCCTGTGGGAGCTCAGTTAAAAATCGACTTGGCGTTGGGTTAATAGTTTCACCATATTGATTACGCTCTTTAGCCATAATAAAAGTTAATTCTTTCTGCGCACGTGTTATGCCTACGTAAGCCAAGCGGCGTTCCTCATCAACATTATCTTCATCGATACTTACTTGATGGGGTAAAATTCCCTCTTCCATGCCAACAAGGTACACATAAGGAAACTCCAAACCTTTAGAAGCATGCAGTGTCATCAATTGCACTTGATCTAACTCTTCATCCTCCTCATTACGCGACAACATATCACGCAGTGTTAAGCGCGCGACAACTTGCTCTAATGTCATTGGCTCATCTAACGAGTCCCCTTTAAGCATCTCTGTTACCCACTTGAATAACATCGATACATTTTTCATCTGCATCTCGGCAGCTTTCGGGCTTGGGCTAGTTTCATAGAGCCAATCTTCATAACCCACATCACGAATCAAATCACGTACCACGTCAATGGGCTCTTCACGTTTTAACCTATCATTTAGCTCTACTAACCAACGGGTAAAGGCCTGAATCGATTGTAACCCTTTACCATTTAATGTTTGTTCTAACCCCATCTCAAAACTGGCAGCAAACATACTAATATGACGCAGATTGGCATAGTTGCCTAGCTTTTCACGGCTTACCGCACCAATGCCACGAGGGGGTTTATTGACTACGCGAATAAATGCATTTTCATCGTCGTGGTTAACTAAAAGCTTAAGGTAGGCCATGATATCTTTGACTTCTGCGCGAGCAAAAAATGAGGTACCGCCACTTATTTTGTAAGGGATACGGTTTTCCATCATCACTTTTTCAAGTAAACGGCTTTGATGATTGCCACGATATAACACCGCATAGTCTTTGAAAGCACTGCCATTCATAAACTTATGACCAGAGATCTCCATCACCACACGTTCCGCTTCTTGTTTCTCATTCTTTGCGGTTAATACTTTTAATGGTTCACCGTAGGCTAACTCACTAAATAGGCGTTTTTCGAACTCATGCGGGTTATTAGCGATCAACACATTAGCTGATTTTAAAATACGTTGGCTAGAACGGTAGTTTTGCTCCAATTTAATCACTTTCAGGTGCGGAAAATCAGCTTGCAACATGGTTAAATTTTCAGGTCGTGCACCACGCCATGAATAGATAGACTGATCATCATCCCCTACCACGGTAAAACGTGCTCGTTCGCCTACTAAGGCTTTAATTAACTCATACTGACTGGTATTAGTATCTTGGTATTCATCTACTAACAGATAACGAATTTTCTTCTGCCAACGTAACCGCACCTCCTCTTTATGGGAAAGTAATAGGGTAGGCAAAACAATCAGATCATCAAAATCGAGGGCGTTATAGGCTTTTAGCTGTCGTTGATAAAGATCGTAACTGTGCGCAAAAATAACCTGTTGCTCGCCTTTTGCTTGTTTGATCGCTTGAGGCGGAAGAATAAGTGCATTTTTCCAGTTAGATATTTGTGTCATTAGTGCTTTAAGAAGATCAGTATCTTCCTTTAGTTGCTTCTCAGTTAACTCTTTTAGTAACGCTAAGCTGTCTTGATCATCAAATAGCGTAAATCCCGCTTTCATGCCGAGAGTTTTTACTTCACGTTTAATGATGTCTAACCCTAGAGAGTGAAAGGTTGAAACCATCAAACCGCGCGCTTCTTTGCGCCCTAAGGTTTGACTTACACGCTCTTTCATCTCACGAGCAGCTTTATTGGTAAAGGTTACCGCTGCAATGTTTCTGGCTAAATAATCACAATTTTGCACTAAGTGTGCAATTTTATTAGTGATTACACGAGTTTTACCACTGCCTGCCCCCGCTAATACTAAGCAAGGACCAGAGATCATGTTTACAGCGGCATCTTGCCCAGGGTTGAGTTTCATTGTTTATCCAGAAGATGGAAGAGTAAAATAGGAATAGTAAAACAAAAACGCGAGATAGACAAAAGTCGTATCTCGCGTTTTATTTTTTAAAAGGCACAAAACGGTGCCTTAAAGCAGTTGATTAGTGCGTGAACAGCGCCGCATTCCACCATAGGTGAGTAAGGATACTTGCAGCATAACCTAATGCGATAACAGGCATCCATTTCATGTGTGCACCAAAGGTATAAATACCACGTGCTTGTCCCATTAGTGCAACACCCGCAGCAGAGCCGATAGATAACATACTACCACCAACACCTGCAGTTAATGTTACTAGTAACCATTGGCCTTCACTCATTGCTGGCTCCATGCTTAATACTGCAAACATCACCGGAATGTTATCTACGATTGCAGATAAGATACCAACCAGTACGTTAGCCCAAGTCACAAATGATGGATCTGCATACATAGCATGAGAAACCATACCTAAGTAACCGATGAAACCAAGACCACCAACACAAACAACAACCCCGTAGAAGAATAACAGTGTATCCCACTCCGCTTTAGCAACTTTACCAAAGATATCAAAAGGTGCACCATTACCTAAATCACGTAGACGCTCATGTTCTGTAACATCTTTCGTTTTAGCAATTTCTTTATCGTAATGTTTTTTGTGTGTTTTACGTAGGTAAAATGCGAAGAATTGTAAGAAACCAAGACCTGTCATCATACCTAATACCGGAGGCATACCTAGGAATGAGTGCCCCATAACCGCACAGAAGATAGTTAATAAGAACAGTCCTACAATACGTCTTGCCCCCGGCTTCAGGTGTACAACTTCACCATCTCCTTGCGCAACTTCTTTTGAGATGTAGAAGCTCATAATAACAGCTGGAACTAAGTAGTTAACCGCAGATGGAACCAATAGTTGGAAGAAGTCAGCAAACGGTACCATACCTTTCTGCCATACCATCAGTGTCGTAATATCACCAAACGGGCTAAACGCACCACCGGCATTGGCAGCAACAACGATATTGATACACGCAATTGCAATAAACTTATGGTTTGAACCACCTACTTTCATCACGATTGCACACATTAGTAGTGCCGTTGTTAGGTTATCTGCGATTGGTGATATAAAGAATGCAAGAATACCCGTTAACCAGAAAATATTACGCAGTGTGAAGCCTTTATTTACCATCCAAGCACGCAGTGCATCAAATAGATGACGCTCTTCCATTGCATTGATATAAGTCATCGCAACTAATAAGAAGAAGAACAACTCAGCATACTCTAGTAGGTTATGACGGAATGCCGCTTCAGCATCATGGCTCATACCATTTTGCGTATAATAGAAACCGATCATTGCCCAAATAATACCAGCGGCAACTAAAACAGGCTTAGATTTACGTAGATGAATAACATCTTCCAGCATCACTAAACAGTATGCGATACCAAAAACAAGCAAGGCAGCATAACCGATTCCATGTGAAGTTAGGTCCATCGCACCGCCGTTACTTGCAAATAGCGTAGGCGAGAAGAAAACCGCAATAAGTGTTAATAAAACACCTAATGGTTTAGATTTTTGTAACATTTCAATCTTCCTTAAAGAAAATGAGTAAATTAATAAGATGGGTGGGGTAAATTTCGCGCGATTTTAGCACAGAGGTTTACTTAACAACAGTAGTAAAAACAGGGGAATAGTGAAACTTGGCGATGGCTTTAAAAGGGGCATAAAGTGTCGTACATATTTAATCATTTATGATCATAAACAAAGTGTAGCTGTTGCTAAATTGTTATAAGGAAGTTGCATGAATAAGGATAAGCAGAGCTAAGCGCTCTTTAAGTAAAGTTAGCTTTTCAAAGTATGCTATCAGCTAGGAAAACTAACTATGGAGCAAACAAAAACGCAAGATACACAAAAGTCATATCTTGCGTTTAATTTTTAGGATATCAAAACGAATCAAATCCCGAATAGATTGTTACTTTGCAAACAACGCCGTTAAGTAACGACCAGGAATCATCGTTTCTAATTGCAGTTCGCTGTTATCACTTTGCTGTAGCAGGAATTTCACACCATCTTGTTGGCCATTTTGCAGTAACTCAGTCGCAATCGGGAAAGAGAGTGATTGAGTAACAGTACATAAAACGTCATCACAATCACGTGATGCTGACTCAGAGCTAACTGCAATAGAAGTATCAGCAATGGTTACAGTACTATATTTAGCAAACTCTTGTTGCTCGCTATTACCTGTATTCGCTTCACTGTATTGAAGTTCAAAATTAACAACAGAATCAACAGGATTGCTTGTATCGTTACTAATATTTGCCACTACGTCTAAAACTGATACCTTAAGCGCTAAGTTATGCTCAAGAAGGTCAACAGGAATAATCTCTTTGCCAACAATTTGCGTATAAGTTTCTTGGTTATTTTTCTGAACTACCACATCATCAACGTAATTATCAGAAACAGTATTTGATGAAGAACAAGCAGCAAGCAAAACAACAGAGCTAATAATAGATAGTTTTTTGAACATGATAATTCCAATTAAGTTAGATAAGTATCAATGGAATATATCAGATATAGGCGGGAAATAAAGCCATTCTCATTATCAATGAAAATGGCTATCAGAGTTTACTGCGCTAAAACCCAAGTCAAAATTTCAGCTCTTTCATCACTAGTGGCTTTTTCATACCAGTACTCAAGCATAGGTAATATTTTACCTTCGGCAACAAGCTGCGATTTAATTTCTTTACGATTTTTAAATGCCCAATCTGTGAATTGCTCTTTTTCTGTAGCAGATGCTTTGGCAAAAAGATCTTGGCTCATTTTTAGTGGAGAAGCCGCCTTTTTAACCGTTGTTGTCACAACCGCAACTTCACTAGCAGGTGTAATTGCAACATTATTAAATTCATTTTGCGCTTTTAGTTCAGCCGCATAATCTCGCGATATTCCAGCGCCACGCTCTAAGAGCACTTGATTAAGTTCGAAAGGCTTACCATTATTAGTCGCAGATAAAACAGGATTTTTATCAAAGCCTTCTATCCGCTCATGAAGAAAAAAGACGCGTGTTGGCGAAATAATTAATTCCGCATCATTAGTGTCAAGCGTAATAATAATTGGTTCTGATTTGAACTTTTCTTTTTGCCCTTGCTTCTGGACTAATTTAGAAACACGAATGACTATCTGCTGCTTACCATTTTCAAGCGTAAATTTATTATTATCAAATATAGTAAAACCAACATTCTTTTTATTAAGCACCAATAACTCTAAATCTTGATGCAACGAGACATTAATACTCGCTTGGACCGTGAATGTGCAAGCAGCCAACAATAATACAATTAATTTATTCATCCAGCCCATAATTTCCTCTCAAAAAAAAAGCACCTAAAATTAGGTGCTTTATAAGTTTACTTACTCTAAATTAGATTTAGAAGTAGTATTCAGCACCTAACAAGAAGTTAGCAGCTTCAGTACCGCTGTTCATGTCGTAAGTACGTACGTCAAAGTATAGGTACGTGCTTGGTAAGATGTAACCTAAACGACCAGTGATTGCTGTAGACTCATCATCAGTACCGTTAGAAGATTCAAACGTTGCAGCGTAACCAGCTTTAAGTACGTATTGACCACCAAATACATATTGAGCAGTTGCAGAAACAGCATCTTGATCGTTATCGCCTTTGCTCATTGCTTTATATGCAGCAGTAAATGTGAATGCATCGATGTATAAACCAGCACCAACGATTGCGTAGTTGTTGCCATCTACGTCAGTTTCAACTTGAACTGGGCTTGCAGCATTCCATAGAGTCCATAATGGGTTTAGTTTAATGTTACCCGTGTTTGCATCTACAACGTATTTTTCTGGCTCTGCACCTTTATCACTTGCAGTTGTAGTGTAATCACCTTGGCCGTAGTAACCAGCGTGTAGGTTTAACATTGGCACTGGAGAGTAAGAGATTGCAGCAGAGTAAACTACTTGATCGATATCTTTTTCCATGTTGCTTAATGTAGCAGAAACGTTAACACCGCCCCAGCTTGCTGAATCAAAACGAATTGTGTTATCAGCACGATCTTGGTAACCAGCGCCGATAGCGTTATGCCAATCAAATACGTTACCTAGACCTGGGTTAGAGTGAGGCCAATCAACTAAGTTGTATGCAGCTACTAACTGACGACCGAATTTGAATGAACCAACACCTTCAAAATCAAGACCGATGTATGTATCACGTGCACCTAGTTGGCCAGATTTTGCGCCGTTGTCAGCGTTGCCGCCTTCAATTTGCCATACGAAGTTTGGAGCAAAGTTTTCAAATTCAACAACACCACGGAAACCAATACGAGATTCCATTACTGCAGAAAGAGCGCTATCGCCGCCATCTGGGTTAGTTTGGTGTAAAAAACCAGCAGCTTGACCGTATACTTGGAATGCATCACCAGCTAGTTGAACTGCAGCGTTTGCGCCCATAGTTGCAGATACTAAAGCAGCTGCTACAAGAGTTTTCTTAAACATAATAATATTCCTTTAAATAAACATAATTGTTTATTGGCTTCGATAATCCATAAATCCATGTCCATGAAGCCAAATTTTATTGTTATAACTTTTTTAAAACCTTTATTGCTACATCATGTAACAAATAAAAATTAGTTGAGTTAAAAAGCGAACCATTTCCTTTTAACTTCGACAGACCAAGGTTTGAATCTCAACCTGTCTGCTTGGAAGTGATACTACCTTCGTCTTCCAAATTATCAAATGAATTCACTGTTTAGCAGTTCAAAAAATGAGATCGATCACAATAAAAATTGGAACTAAATATAACCCCTTAAAAAACAATATGTTACGGAAATACAGTGCCATTTTTGATGTTTTTAGACGTTACAGATCAAATTTACACTGTATTTTGTGAAGCAGATCATCAAGCAAACAAGTGTAAATGACATAAGCTTTATTTTTATAGTAAATTAAGGTTTAAGCAGAATAAGTTACATTAAACATTTAAAAATGTTTTTTTCAGAAAAAACAATTAGATTTCAAACATTATATCGGGAAAATTATCAGGGAAGGTTTCATAGGTAGGGTTTAATAACGTATTTTATATCATCCATATTATTTCTAATATGAACGATATAGGTTTATTACTACAAACAGTGGGCTATTTCATATTCTCCACAGACCAAACCCGCAACTTTTGCTGTTCCTGTAAAGTTGCTTCTTGGTACCAGTAATGCAGTTTATCGAGTTCTTTACTGCCTTCATCGATAGCAGTCTTATTCTTGCTGGCTTTAATCGCCCAAGTTGAAAATAAAATTTGCTCTTGCTCATCAAGCTTGCTGAACCAGTATTGACTCATTTCAACTGCCTTAGTCTGCTCTATTGATGTTTCAACAATATTACTTTTTTTACTCGATACATTACCTTCTGCTTCATATCGTTTAAATAACCCATCTATATAGTTAGCAGGCAGTTTAAACATGAAGTCAGTCGACTTTTCATTGCTATTAATTGAAAATAGTAACCCTTTTGATCGCGCTTCAAAAACGTCCTCAGTAGCAACTTCTAAAATCATATATTGTGTTACGGAGCACTGATCATCACACTGACGAACAGATTTTTTCCGCGATTTAATTTTTTGAGTTGTTTCGTTGATCGTTGCAAAGTTATAACGTTGATAGTTATCGATAAACTGTAGATTAATAAGTAGGGTTGAAGTTTGTGCTTCACCGATTTTTAATACTAGTGATGAATCAGCCTTCATCACTACCAAACCATTTTTTTCAGTGATATTGATTGGCCGTATTTTCTCTCCCACTACCTCAACAGAATTATAACCTTTTGTTACTTTCGCATTTTCAGCAAATTGCTCACTACTCACCCCTTCTGGGCTTGTTGTGCAGGCAGATAGAATCAAAAAAGAGCTTAATAAAACAATCTTTTTTAGCATAGTTTTCACCTATATTTAAATAAAAAAAACGCCAGCATAAGCTGGCGTTATATAAAAAACAATATTATCTGTTTTTTTAGAAACCGTATTCAAGACCGACACGTAATACTAAATCGGTATCATCATGCGCATCTGGCATACGAGCAGCTACACGAGCATAAGGTACAAAACCATTAATAACCCCCATTACTTGGAATGAAGCAACACTATCTGCGTCATCTTGTGTTTTACCGTTTTGCTCAGAATCTAAGTTTGCAGAGTAACCTGCTTTAAGACCTAGAGGACCATTCCAGTATTGTGCGATCAAAGAGTATGAACCTTGGCTACCGTCACCTTTAGTTTGTACAAACTTATCACCATTATGAGTTGCATAGTAGTCAGATGAGCTTACATTTTTATAAGCACCAGCAATACTAAATCCACCAGGCAAACCAGCTTCAAAACCAACTAAATAAGTTGCAGCATCAACATCTTCTAGACCTTGGTACTTAGTATTGTATTCAGCAGCACCCATTAATGTAACAGTACTGAATGTGTAGGTTGCATTTGCACCGTACATATTTGAACCACTTACACTACGATCGCCACGACCAGTAGAGGCTGCAAATTTGAAACCATTGTAGTTTGCGCTGTCAAAACGAATTTGATCAGAATGACGGTCGTAGTAACCTTTTACATCACCACCCCAGTCAAATACGGTACCTAGACCTGGGTTAGAGAATGGCCAATCAATGATTTCATACATAGGAGTTAACACACGACCAAAACGAACTTTACCCCAATCACCACCTAAACCAATAAACGTATCACGCGCACCTAAAGTACCAGAAGCACCTGGTCCGCCCATGTTACCAACATAGCCAGATTCAATTTGTAAAAATACATGCAAGTCATCTGTCATGTTTTTACCCGCACGGAAACCCACACGAGATTCATTTTCAAGAACGTAACCCGTGTCTGCATCACGATTATCGGTAACATTGTAATTTACCATTGAGATTGCAGCGACACCGTAAACTTCTAGTTCTACTTCATCATTAATACCAATTTCATAAGCAGAAGCTGAAAATACAGCTGTCGTTAATGCAGCTGCAACAAGTGTTTTCTTAAACATAATAATATTCCTTAAATATTCTTTTCATCTGAATAGGTTTTAATTCGTCCTTAAATTCCATGTCTAAATTCGTTTATCTCCATATAGATAAAATGACACAAAACCTGAATTTATATTTTTAGTTAACCTTTGAGTACCATTCAAATCGTTACTAAAAAACAGAACAACCCTTCTGTGGAAAGAGATATTACGGGACATTTAGCTCAATTCAATAAAAGTTCCAGCCCAAATAACCATTTGGTGAGCAAGGTCACACAGGTCATTTGTTCGTGGGATCTAACGCACGAATTTAGAGGGTATTGTTAGCTTAACAAGCCGTTAACAAGGTGACATTGAATAACATTTTGTTGTAGTTGAAGCTTAGAAATCGTCGCGTAATCAATACGTAACTGTGTCGAGTATTGAAAAGGAATATGCAGACAATGGCAAAGGATGCTGCGAATAACACCAGCATGGGTAACGAATAAAACTTTCTGAGGTTTATCTGTTTTTTTCGCTTCTTTTATAAACTCGGACCAACACTTAATAACACGCGAGTGAAACTGCGAGGGGGTTTCACCATTGGGAAATTGGAAGTCTAAGCGGTTATTATTCCACTCATCAATTTGATGACGTGCTATATCATCCCACTTAATGCCTTCCCAATCTCCAAAATTGATCTCTTTTAGTGAATCATTATAAATAACCGAGTCCTTGATATGTCGGCTTGCGAGATCTTCAGCTAATAGAGCGCAACGTTGCAATGGGCTACTATAGATAGTTGATATGCTTTTATCTTTAAAATAGTCACTAATTTTTTTAAACTGCGAAAAATAACTTGTTGTTAACCCACAATCCAGCTGCCCGTAACAGGTACTAGCTTCAATAAGTGGCTCACTATGACGAATCAAGTAGATTTCTATCTTATGGCTCATGCATATAGACCAGTCGTTAATAATAGCAAGATAACCAGCTCTGTAAATTGTTGTGCAAAACCTAAACAATCTCCCGTATATCCTCCGATATTATTTCTGAATAAACGACTTAATAATAAAGTAACGATTATTACAATTGATATAACGGACAAGGCACTCGTTATCGATAACAGTAATAATGGAGGAATAACACACAGTGATGCAAAAATAAGATAGGATCTATTCAGTTTATCTGTCAGACCTTGTACCTTGCTACTATTATCTAAACGTACATAATCTAATGTTTGCATGATATAAAGAGCAATATAACGACTCACACTATGCGCAACTAACAAACTAACTGTTAACGTAACAAAACCAAACTCAGCTAATTCTATTAAAAGGGTAAACTTCAATAGAAAAAGAAAAATCAAACCAATACCACCGTAGGTACCTATTTGACTATCTTTCATGATGTTAAGCCGTTGTGTTACATCATAACCACCACCAAAACCATCACAACAATCTGCAAAGCCATCTTCATGTAATGCACCAGTCATTAATAGAGAAGCAATTAACATTAATATAATGCTAATTGGTATCGAAAAAAGCAGTTGGCTTAAATAAAACACAACAATCATGGCAGTAGCCACTATCAAACCAATAACGGGTAGGTAAGCATTAGCTTTATAAAACTGCTCATTATCAAAATGCACTGAACGCGGGATCGGGATTCTCGTAAAATAAGAGAGAGCATAAAAAAACAGGGTTAACTGTTTTATCGCTTTTGGCAATACATTACTCATCCTTGAGCCTAGCCTTTTTCTATTGCTCACTTTCAGAAACACCCGCATCTGCAAATGAAGCCATCTCATTGAAGAAATTAACTGCTGAAACAACTAATGGATAAGCAACCGCAACACCAGAGCCTTCACCTAAACGTAAACCTAAGTTCAGCAGGGGTTCAACATCCAAATTTTGTAATAATAATTGATGTGCTTGTTCGTTCGATTGATGACAAAATTGTGTGTAATCTAAAAAATGACTATTAACTTTGCTGGCCACTAATGCCGCCGTTGAGCAGATAAAGCCATCCACTAATACTAGCATCGATAATTCAGCTGCTTTTAGCATTGCACCAACCATCATCGCTATCTCAAACCCGCCCACTTTTTGTAATACGTGTAAGGCTGTCGCCTCTTTTAATTGGTGTAATTCAATTGCTTGATCAATGACCTGTGCTTTAAAGTTAACGCCCTGCTCATCTACCCCTGTTCCTCTTCCTGCACAGATTGTTCCAGATAGGTTTAATAGTGAGGCCATAATTGTGGCAGCTGAAGTTGTATTAGCAATGCCCATCTCACCAAAACCAATAACATTGCAGCCAGCCTTAAATTTATTTTCCACCAGGTTAGCCCCCTGCTTTAACGCTTGTTGGCACTGTTTTTCACTCATCGCTTCTGTTTTCAGGAAGTTGTTTGTTCCTTTTGCTATCGGTTTGTTAATAAAACTCGCGTCATTAATGGTAAAATCGGCACACACTCCTGCATTTACTATATTGAGATCTAAATCGTGCTGGCGTGAAAAACAGTTAATAGCAGCCCCTCCCGTTAAAAAATTTAACACCATCTGCTCAGTAACCGCTTTTGGAAATAGACTAACCCCTTCATCGGCAACACCATGATCAGCTGCAAAAATAAGCACACACGGATTATTTAAAGTGGGTGTTAAAGAGTGTTGAATTTTAGCTACTTTAGCGGCTAATTGTTCCAGCAAGCCCAGACTACCTTGAGGTTTAGTTTTTATGTCAATGACTTGTTGAACATTATCAATAAATGACAGAGACAGTTGTTTTTCTAATGGGTTAATTACAAACACGATGAGTCCTTTTTAAAATATATTATGGCAGTAACTAAAAAAGCGTCTAAAATTCATTCTAAGATCTGTTTAACATAAAAGTAAGACGTGAAATTAATCACAAACTACAATAAAAGCGTACAAAGATCACTATGACAATCTTAAAATACAACCATAATAGTTAGCTGAGTTGCTTGAGTGCAACTATATCTCCTAGGCAATCTGTTTTATTTGATTTTATGCCTATTTTTCGAGTTTTAAATAACATTTCGAGATAGATTTATGAATGATAATGATCTTCTTTTTATAGAAGATGATATAACAACCGTTGATGATCCACTATCACTGCATCTTTCCCCATGGAAGGTGCTAATAGTAGATGATGACGAAGAGGTTCACGCGGTTACTAAACTTGTCCTTTCAAATTTTGAGTGGGATGATACTCCGTTACATTTTCTCAGTGCTTACTCCGCTTACGAAGCTGAACAACTCTTTTTAGAACATGACGATATCGCCGTTGCACTCATTGATGTGGTAATGGAGACTGATGATGCTGGATTACGCTTAATCGAAACAATACGTAATGAGTTTAATAATAAAGCAACGCGCATTGTTTTACGTACCGGACAACCAGGTCAAGCACCTGAACGAAAAATAATACGTGAATATGAGATATCAGATTACAAAAATAAAACTGAGCTAAGTGGCATTAAACTCGATACATTAATGTGTACAACGCTACGCTCGTACCAAAATATTGTTAGCCTCAAGAAAAACAAAAAAGGGTTGGAGTTAGTTGTTGAGTCTTCTGGCGCACTTTTTGACGCTGTAACCTATGAGTCCCTCGTTGATGAAACAATCAACTATTTAACTAAACTTGTTCAGCAGTGCACTAATACACCTGAATATAGCCTTTCTGCACTAGGTATTTATTGCGATCCCGATGTGTTTCAACTACTCGAAGCTCGTGGTGAATTTTCACATCTTAAGGATCAAGGTGACGTAGATAAGTTGCCGGATCCCGCTTCTATACTTATTTCTCAAAGTATTGCTGAGCAGCGCCACATCTATAATACCAACTCATTTGTATTAAATATGCAGAGTAGCTCTGCTAAAACAGTTATTTTCTATTTTGAAGGTTTTTCTCCACTTTCAAAACAAGATATTTCGCTGATCGACCTTTTTGCGAGCAATACCAAAACCTCTTTCGATAATGAAGAGTTACGTCATGAGCTTGATGAAGGGCAACGTGAAATTGTTTACCTACTGGGTGAAGCCATTGAGCACAAATCCAAAGAGACAGGTAACCATATTCGTCGTGTTGCTGAGATCACACGTATCCTTGCATTAGAACTCGGTTACAGCGTACCTGAATCAGAGAAAATAAAATCTGCTTCTCCACTGCATGATCTTGGTAAAATTGGTATCCCTGATCATATTTTACATAAACCAGGCTCATTCACCCCTGAAGAGTGGAAAATAATGCAATCTCATGTAGAGATTGGTTACGAGTTGGTGCGCTACTCAAATCAAGACATCTTAAAATATGCAGCACTAATCAGTTACCAGCATCACGAGAAGTGGGATGGCACAGGTTACCCCAATGGGCTTAAAGGTGAAGAGATTGATTTAGTTGGCCGTATCGCCTCACTTGCCGATGTATTTGATGCACTTGCACATGATCGCTGTTATAAAAAAGCATGGCCGATGGATGAAGTTGTTCAGTTTATCGATGATCAAGAAGGCCTGCACTTTGACCCACTGGTTGTTGCTGCCTTTAGAAAACACAAAAATCAAATAATCGCAGTCAATGACCGTTATAAAGATATGTTTTAATTAACTACTTATTAGCGCTATTAAATAAATAACACAAATCCCGATTTATTCGGGATTTGTTGTATAATCCCCCCCTATTATTACCTGTACCCATTTATTATTGGAAAACTGCATGTCTTTTGAAGCGCTTGATCTCGACCAACACCTATTAACTGCCCTTGATAAAATGGGCCATAAACGCCCAACAAGCATTCAAACACTCGCTATTCCAGTTGCTATGGATGAGCAAGACATTATGGCAAGCGCACCAACGGGAACCGGTAAAACACTGGCATTTCTATTACCTGCAGTGCAACGTCTAATTGACTTCCCACGTCGTAAAGGCGGTTCTGCACGTATTTTAGTACTCACTCCAACGCGTGAATTAGCAGTACAAATCAGTGAAGTGGCGCAAAACCTAACCAAAGGCACTGAGCTTGTTGTTGGTAATATCATTGGTGGTATTGCATATGAAGAGCAAGAAGAAGTGATCATGGCTAATGTTGATATCGTTATTGCTACACCAGGTCGCTTAATGGAATACATTGACGCTGAAGCATTTGATTGTCGTGAAGTAGAAACATTAGTACTTGATGAAGCTGACCGTATGTTAGATATGGGGTTCATTGATACCATGGATCGTATTGCTGGAGAAACTCGCTGGCGCAAACATACAGCACTGTTCTCTGCAACATTAGAGGGCAAAGGTTTACGTGAATTTTCACGCGATATTTTAGAAAACCCTGCGCAACTAACGGCTGAAGTTTCTCGACGCGAAAGTGGTAAAATCACACAATGGGTTCACCTAGCTGATAATGCAGAGCATAAAATTAAATTACTTGCTTTTATTTTGCAACAAGAGCCACTGCACGATCAAGACCAAAAGATGATTGTATTTGTTAAAACTCGCGATCGTTTAACAGAGCTTGTTGCACAACTAGCAGAATTGAATATCCCGTGTAATTACCTACGTGGCGAAATGGACCAAGAAAAACGTAATGAATCTCTACGCCAATTTAAAGAAGGTAATATCAACATCCTGATTGCAACAGATGTGGCAGCTCGTGGTATTGATGTACCAGATATTACTCATGTTATTAACTACGACTTACCACGTAGTTCAGATATTTACGTTCACCGTATTGGACGTACTGCACGAGGTGGTAAAAAAGGCACTGCTATCTCCTTGGTTGAAGCACATGACATTGATATTTTAACTAAAATAGAACGATATACAGACCAAGTATTAAAACGTCGTGTAATTAAATCATTACGCCCAGTAAACAAAGAAGCAAAAGTTAGCCTACGTAAATCTAAAAAGCCGATAACAAAAAAAGGCAGAGCGCGTGAGCAAGAGCTGAAAGAACAACAAAAAGCAAAACGCCAGAAGAAAAAAGAGGAGATGGGTAAACAACGTCACCGCACTAAAAAAGCAAAAGGTAAACCAAGCTGGGCAGGAAAAGGTCCTAAAAAAGAACCTGAAAGCGAGTAAAAATAATAACAGTCAGCCTTCAGCAATAACTGAAGGCTTGCAACTGATAGTTTCAGCTACTTTTCATCTCGGTAAAAAACCAAATCTGTTTCACTCGAATCGGCTTTAACAAAGTAATAACCATCCACATCAAACTCTTTTAACTGCTTAATCTCAGTGACCTCATTTTCTAAAATGTAACGTGCCATTAATCCGCGTGCTTTTTTGGCATAAAAACTAATCACTTTGAATTGACCATTTTTTTGGTCCTTGAAGATCGGTGTAATTATTTGTCCTTTAATCTCTTTTTTCTTCACCGCTTTAAAGTATTCATTAGAAGCGAGGTTGATTAATGTTGAATCACCTTGTGCTACTAACGCTTTATTCACCTCTTCGGTAACAAGCGATCCCCAAAATTGATAAAGGTTTGTACCGCGTAAGTTGTCCAACTTAGTGCCCATCTCTAAACGATATGCCAACATTAAATCTAATGGCTTTAAGAGACCATATAAGCCAGAAAGTATACGTAAATGAGCTTGTGCGTAGGTTAATACTTTAGGCGCTAAGCTTTCAGCAGCTAGCCCTGTATAAACATCCCCCTTAAAAGCAAATAAGGCTTGCTTCGCATTATCAAGGGTTAAGGGTTGTTTCCAATCGGCAAAACGCGCTACGTTTAATCCTGCAATTTTGTCACTCACTTTCATTAGTGAGGCTATATCTTGCATTGATAATTGTTGGCAACGCTTTATCAGTAACTCACTCTCGGCTAATAACAACGCCTGAGAAAACTCAGGCGTTGGTGCTACGTTTTCAAAATCAAGGGTTTTGGCAGGTGAAAGTACAATAAGCATTTTAATTCCTAAAACAAAAAACGTCCTTAAAAGGACGTTTATAGATAAATGACTAGTTCTTATTTATAACGATCTTACATCAATAATCAAGTGTTATATCATCAAGCATGTTACCACCTAATGATTTCCGGCCCTCTGTAGAATCAAGCTTAATCATGAGACGTACATCATTAGCTGAATCGGCATGCGCTAAGGTTTCAGTATAGCCAATAAGTCCTTGCTCAAATAGATTAAACAGTGCTTGGTCAAAGGTTTGCATGCCATGCTCTTTTGAGCTTTTCATAATATCTTTAAGCGTATGAAGTTCACCTTTGCGGATAGCTTCAGACATAGTGGGCGTATTATATAAAATTTCAAAAGCCGCACGTCGCGAACGCCCATCAACAGTGGGAATTAACTGTTGGGCTACAATTGCACGCAAGTTAACTGAGAGGTCAAATAAAAACTGACGATGCCTGTCCTTTGGCACGAGATGTAATATACGCTCTAAGGCTTGGTTGGCATTATTTGAATGTAATGTTGCCATACAAAGATGCCCGGTTTCAGCGAAGATAATCGCAAATTCCATCGTTTCTCGAGTACGAATCTCACCAATCAAAATAACATCTGGTGCTTGGCGTAGTGAATTTTTTAAAGCTTCTTCAAAGGAATCGGTATCAATGCCAACTTCACGTTGTGTAACAACCGATGTACCGTGTTTATGCACAAACTCAATCGGATCTTCAATAGTTAAAATATGGCCCGATGAGTTTTGGTTACGGTAACCAATCATAGCGGCTTGAGTAGTCGATTTACCAGAGCCAGTCGCACCTACAAATAGAATCAAACCGCGATTTGCCATGCAAGTTTCTTTAAGTTGTAATGGCAAATGTAACTCTTCAAAACTAGGGATATTACCTTCGATACGGCGGATCACCATACCCGGTTGCTCTTTTTGCATAAAAGCACTCACTCGAAAGCGACCAGCAGTATCACTGTTTACCGCATAATTCGCTTCTTTGGTGGATTGAAACTCTGCAAAACGTTGCTCTCCCATCGCCTCTTGTAATAACTGAAAAACCTCATCACTAGTAAGATCTCTTTGAGTGAGTGACTCTAATTTTCCATTTAATTTTACCGTAGCGGGCAAACCAACGGATATATACAGATCCGATCCTTTAAGCTCATCTACTTTTACCAGTAATTTTTGTAACATAACAATTTACCTTATCCACTTCGATTAGAATGTTTTAGGATCAGCTGCTTTTTGAGCTGCATCAGCATGAGACACTTCACCTTTACTGACCATATTACGCAAACATTGATCCAACGTTTGCATGCCATGTATCATCCCCGTTTGAATAACAGAATACATCTGTGCAACTTTATCTTCACGTACGAGATTACGAATAGCAGGAATACCGATCATAATTTCATGGGCTGCGATTCGTCCCCCACCATTCTTCTTGAGTAATGTTTGTGAAATTACAGCGCGTAATGATTCTGAAAGCATCGAACGCACCATACTTTTTTCTTCCGCAGGAAATACATCAATAACACGGTCAATGGTTTTAGCGGCAGAAGTGGTATGTAAGGTACCAAAAACTAAGTGACCTGTTTCAGCGGCCGTTAGCGCTAAACGGATGGTTTCTAAGTCACGCAACTCGCCCACTAGAATAACATCGGGATCTTCACGAAGCGCACTACGTAAAGCGGCGTCAAAACTTAGCGTATCTTTAAAAACTTCACGTTGGTTAATCAGCGATTTCTTGGTTTCGTGTACAAACTCGATAGGATCTTCAATGGTAAGAATATGCTCATGACGACTATCGTTAATGTAATCAATCATAGCAGCCAATGTTGTTGACTTACCCGACCCCGTTGGGCCAGTAACGAGGACTAAACCACGAGGATATTCTGAAATCTTTTTGAAAATTTCAGGGGCATGTAAATCATCTAAGGTTAATACTTTACTTGGGATAGTACGAAATACCGCACCCGCACCACGGTTTTGATTAAAAGCATTTACACGAAAACGTGCTAAATCTGGAATTTCGAAGGAGAAATCGGTCTCGAGCTGTTCTTCAAAGTCTTTACGTTGCTTATCGTTCATGATGTCATAAATTAAACTATGCACCTCTTTATGCTCTAATGCAGGTACATTTACCTTACGCACTTCACCATCTACACGAATCATTGGTGGAACACCTGCAGAAAGGTGTAGATCTGATGCGTTATGCTTTACACTAAAAGCTAATAATTCCGTGATATCCATAATTTAAAATCCTATTGAAAATGACTAATATACAAAAACAAATAAATAACGTTACTCAAAAAATAGCTCATGCAGCCACGCAAGTACAACGTAATGCACATCAAATTCAACTACTCGCAGTGAGCAAGACCAAGCCAGTCGCTTTGATCAAAGAAGCATACCTTGCAGGGCTTCGCCATTTCGGTGAAAACTACGTGCAAGAGAGCATTGAGAAAATCCAGCAGATCAAATTAGATGATACATTTTCAGATCCCATTCACTGGTATTTTATAGGCCCTCTACAATCCAACAAAACACGCCCAGTGGCGGAAAACTTTGATTGGGTGCAAAGTGTTGAGCGTTTGAAGATCGCACAACGCCTTAATGATCAACGTCCAAGTGAGTTGCCTGAGCTTAATATTTGCTTGCAGGTTAATATTAGCGGAGAAGCGAGTAAATCTGGTACTACTTTATCGCAAGTTATTGAACTCGCATCGCAAGTTAGTGATCTACCTCGCTTAAAGCTACGTGGTATTATGGCTATTCCAGAAAAAACAGACAATATCGAGCGCCTTGAAAAACAGTTTGATGAGCTCCATAACATCTATCAGAAACTACAAACCTTATATCCAGAAGTTGATACACTGTCGATGGGCATGAGTGGCGACTTACAAAGTGCCATAAAATGCGGTAGCACTATGGTGCGTATCGGCACCGATATTTTTGGCGCAAGAGATTAAGTTACATCTGAATTTATATAACAGGGATTTAAACATGTTACACAAAAAAATTACTTTTATCGGTGCAGGAAATATGGCATCAAGTATTATTAGTGGATTAGTTAAAGACGGCTACCCAGCTGATGCAATCTGTGCCAGTGAACCCAATAAAGAAGCAACAGATAAACTCGTTTCACAACTTTCTATCAAAGGAAGCCAAGACAATAGCGCATCTGCAACATGGGCAGAGGTTATTGTATTAGCAGTTAAACCACAAATTATGGGCATTGTTTGTCAAGCTCTTGCCGATGCGGGTGTTGATTTCAGCGACAAACTGGTTATCTCTATTGCTGCTGGCATTTCAGTAAAACGTCTGCAAGGCTTATTAGGTGAAAATACAGCGGTTATTCGTGTTATGCCAAATACACCTTCACTACTTCAAAAAGGTATGGCTGGTTTATTTGCTTCACCACAGGTAGATGATACGAATAAAGATTATGCGGGTGCATTGATGCAAGCGGTTGGTGAGATGTTATGGGTTGAACAAGAATCTATGATCGATGCAGTGACTGCAGCATCAGGTTCGGCTCCAGCGTATTTTTTTCTGTTTATGGAAGCGATGCAAGCTAAAGCAAAACAGATGGGCTTCAATGATGAACAAGCCAAGCAACTTGTTTTACAAACAGCACTGGGAAGTGCAGAAATGGTTGCTCAAAACCCTGAACTTAGCATCTCTACATTACGTGAAAATGTAACCTCTAAAGGCGGCACAACAGCAGCGGCTTTAAACTCGTTTAATGAGCTAGGCCTAACTGAAATCGTTGCTAAATCGATGCAAGCAGCAGCTGACCGTGGCGCAGAGATGGAAAAACTGTTTTAAATAATTTAATTAACCAAGAGAGAATCTATGAATTCAGTAAATTTTTTAGTTAATACCCTATTTGACCTGTACATCATGGTTATTTTATTGCGCGTTTGGTTACAAGTATCACGCGCTGATTTTTATAACCCATTCAGTCAATTTGTGGTTAAAGCAACACAGCCTATTGTAGCTCCGCTACGTCGCTTTATCCCAAGCTTAGGTGGCTGGGATAGTGCAACTATCCTATTTGGTTTTGTCGTTGCTTGCTTAAAAGTTGTCACCTTATCGTTGATGATGAATGCAGCATTAAACCCAATGGTAATAACAATTTCAGGTTTAGTTATTTTATTAACCGCTGTTTTTAAATTGATTTTCTGGGTGTTAGTTTTACGTGCAATTCTAAGCTGGGTAAGCCAAGGGCGTAATCCAATTGAAGCGGTGATGATTCAGTTAAGTGAACCTTTACTAGCGCCAGTACGTCGTTTTATTCCTCCAATTGGTGGCTTAGATCTTTCCATGATTGTGGTTTTATTAGGTTTACAGTTTGTGGAACTGTTAGTCAACGATCTATTAAGTAAACTCTTTTAGAGTGGATAGACCTTATTTAAAACAAGATGCAAATGATCTCTTGCTGCGTCTTGTTTTACAACCTAAAGCCAGCCGCGATGCCTTTGTGGGATTACTTGGCGACGAGTTGAAAGTAGCTATCACCGCACCTCCTGTTGACGGACAGGCCAATAAACACCTTATTAAGTTCTTGAGTAAACAATTTAAAGTCCCTAAGGGGTCTATTATTGTTGAAAAGGGTTTGCTTAATCGCCATAAACTAGTGCGAATAAAAAACCCCAAACAAATACCCGACACCATTTAAGGAAAAACATGTTTAAAATTCTCTTTGCAGTATTGTTTGCAACACTCTCTTTACCAAGTTTTGCAGAACAGAAACAAGATTTTTCCAATCTAGAGGTACATTATATAGCCCTGCCTTCTACTTTCCTTGAACCCTACATTGCTACGCAATACGGATTAAAACGCAGTAAATATACAGGCTTGGTTAATATTTCAGTATTAGATAAAAACCAACAGTCACAGCCAATTGAAGCCGATCTAGTTGGTAGTGGTCGCAATCTTATAGGCCAGACGGAAGATCTTAAATTCAAAAAAATAACAGAAGGAAAGTCGATCTACTACATCGCAACTTACCCTTTTACCAATGAAGAAATAGTGAAATTTGACGTGCAAATAAAAGCACAGGGCAAAACTCACAGATTAAAGTTTCAACACAAATTTTACGTGGAGTAAAAAGATGAACAAGCAATGGGTATTAGCAACGGGTAACAAAGGTAAAGTCAAAGAGATGAGCGAGCTATTAAATAGCTTCTCAATCGAAGTCTTACCGCAGAGTCATTTTGATGTCAGTGATGTACCAGAAACAGGCACGACCTTTGTTGAAAACGCCATTATCAAAGCACGCCATGCAGCTAAAGTGACAGGCCTACCTGCCATTGCTGATGATTCTGGATTAGAAGTTGATTTTTTAAGTGGTCAACCAGGTATCTACTCAGCACGCTTTGCAGGCGAAAATGCGTCGGATCAAGACAACATAGACCTGCTTCTAAATAAATTAGAAGGCATTGGTGAAACACAGCGCAGTGCACGCTTCCAGTGTGTATTAGTTTATATGCGTCACGAGTTAGACCCTACACCGATCATTTGTCAAGGTACATGGGAAGGCACAATTACCGAGCAACAAAATGGTGAAAATGGCTTTGGTTATGATCCAGTGTTTTGGGTTGAATCAGAAAACTGTTCATCTGCACAGCTTAGTAAACAACGCAAAGGTGAATTAAGCCATCGTGGCAAGGCACTTGCGTTATTAGTTGCACAGTTAAAAGTACAATTAGGTTAACCATTTAATATCTCTACGTTGATGAAATAAGTCTGTCAACGTAGGCCCCCTTCAAGTATGCAAGCCGCTTTCAACAGGTATCAACATGTTACAACTTCCACCACTTAGTCTTTATATTCATATCCCTTGGTGCATTGAAAAATGCCCTTACTGTGACTTTAATTCCCATAAATTGCGTGGAGATATTCCAGAAAAGGAATACCTACAAGCTTTAGTTGACGATCTTAAAACAGATATTGTTTACGCTCAGGGTAGAGAGATAGATACTATTTTCATTGGTGGAGGCACACCAAGCTTGATATCAGCGCAGGGCATTGCTTGGTTATTGGCAGAAATAGAGAATAAAATTCCTTTTCAAGAAAACATTGAAATAACACTAGAGGCAAACCCTGGTGCGATTGAGAACAGTAAAATAGCAGAGTTTCATAAAGCCGGTATCAGTCGTTTCTCTTTTGGAGTACAAAGCTTCCAACAACCTAAGCTCACTAAACTAGGTAGAATACATGGTGCTGATGAAGCAAAGTCAGCGGCTAAACAAGCTACACAGAGTGGCGTTAAAACATTTAATCTAGACTTGATGCATGGTTTACCTAATCAAAGCCTTGAAGATGCTCTGTTTGATCTGCAAACCGCGATTGAATTACAACCAACACACCTCTCTTGGTATCAGTTAACTATCGAGCCTAATACACAATATTTCTCACATCCTCCAAAGTTGCCTGAAGATGAATTACTTTGGCAGATTCAAGAAGCAGGCGTAAAACTATTAGCAGAAAATGGCTATAAACAGTATGAGATATCTGGGTATAGCAAGCAAGGGTTTGAATGTTTGCATAACCTTAACTACTGGTCATTTTCTGATTATATAGGTATTGGATGTGGTGCACATGGCAAGCTAACGTTACCACTTGAAAACAAAATTATCCGTACCACTAAAATCAAACATCCAAAGGGTTATTTAGATAATAAGCGTCCATTTTTAGATGACTCTGTAGCAGTTGAGAAAGAGGATCTTGCTTTTGAATATATGATGAACCGCTTACGCCTATTTGCACCAATTCCCTTTAAAGAGTTTGAGGCATACACTGGTTTAAGCATTGAAACTATTGCAGATCCAATTCAACAAGCCATTGATAAAAAACTACTTTTAAAGAAGAGTGACCACTGGTTAATGACCGATTTAGGGCATCGCTACCTTAATGAGTTATTGCAGTTATTTATAGAGTAACTAAGCGCTGATGACTGATAACTAACAGTTAATTACTCATCAGCGAGTTCATTAAACAGTAAACGTGCACGTAAACCAGGGTAGTTATCACTAAGCCCTATCTGCCCATCATGGATCTTCATTACCGTGTTGACTAACGCTAAACCTAGGCCAAAACCATGTACAGAACGGCTTGGGTCTAAGCGTACCAACTGGTCTAATGCTCGTTCACGATCTTCGACCTTAATGCCTTTACCGTTATCGGCTATCACCACACCAAAGCAATCAATGATTATCTCTATAACGCCATCTTCAGGTGTATATTTAATTGCATTATCCAACAGGTTAAATACCGCTCTAAACAGCAGACTAGGGTTACCTTGTAAAACACAGGGCATATCAACGGTAAGGTATATCTTTTGGTTTTTGTCTAATGCTAACGGCTCGGTAAAATCTAAAACATCATTAACTATTTTACTCAGATCACAGCTTTTTTTAGCAACGGGTACACGCCCAGTTTCTAAGTTATAAAGCTCCATCATGCCACTGAACGTATCAACAAGTAACGAGAAATCCTGTTGAATCTCCGACAACTGCAGCTCATTTTTAGGCAGAAAATCACCACTATTTAGCAGGTCTTCGATACGTAATTTGATACGGCTCATCGGAGTACGTAGATCATGGGCAATATCAACGGTGAGGGATTTCAGCTTAGATTCACTCTTCTCAAGCTGGTCTAACATGCTGTTTAGGTGCGTTGCTAAGGTATCAAACTCATCTTTGTTTTCGCGCACATCAAGACGTACGCCTCGCTCTCCATTCATCACCCTATTCATGGTTTTATTCACCAAGTTAAGTCGGTTTAAAATATGCATAGCAAGCCATGTCGCCATAACAAACAGCGCAAGGAAGGGGTAAAATGTTCCCCATATAATAGAGATATCTAGCTCATTCTTAAACTGCTGATATTGCTCTAAATTAATACCCACCACTAACTCTCGGCCATCCGCAAGAACCACTTTTGTGGCACGCATAGTGGGGTAATCTAATACTTTAGGTGACGGTTCAACTTGCGCAATAATTGGGTAGTTTCTACTATTTTTAACTTGCTTATCAGCCTCATTAAAGTGATAAATATAGCGATCATCTTTGTTTAACTGTTGAATATTTTCCTGCAAAGCCAGCAGGCCATCCTGTTCAGAGATCTGTGTTAACTTCTCCGATTCACCAATTAGCCATTGATCAAGATTATCGTTATATAACTCAACTGAGCGATGGTATAACTGGTAAGTTAACAAACCCATCATAAAGAAAAGTACTATCGCAAATGAGAGTAACCATTTGAGTATCGATGAGCCAGGAAGCTCTTTATGGCTTTCGAATAACATAACCCGCTCCACGTACGGTTTCTATTGGTGAGCTAAACCCCTCTATCTCCAATTTTTTACGTAGTTTTGCAATATGCACATCAATCACATTAGTTTTTGGGTCAAAGTGATAATCCCATACCGCTTCAAAAAGACGCATTCGAGAAACGACTTCATCCACATGCTGCATCAGATAACTGAGTAATATGAACTCTTTATTTTGTAACAGGATAGGCTGGTCGTGATAAGTCACTTTTTGTGAAAGCAGGTTTAATACTAAGCCTCCAATCTCAATTTTATTGTTTGTTTCTGCAGGTGTGTGGCGACGTAGAATGATATTAACGCGTGCTAATAGCTCAGCCAGTGCAAATGGTTTTGTTAGATAATCATCACTACCTGCATTTAACCCTTCAACACGCTGCTCAACGCTGTCTAGAGCACTTAAAATAAGTACCGGGGTATGAATTTCTGTTGCACGCATGGCGGCCAACACTTTTAATCCATCTAAACTGGGTAACATTCTGTCTAAGATAACTAGCTGATATTCACAACTAATCACCATCATTAGCCCCTCTTTACCATCAGCGGCGCTATCAACCACAAACCCTTGTTGTGTTAATGCTTTAACCACAAACTCACGTGTGGTTTGATCATCTTCTACTACCAGTATTTTCATTAATGCTCCTTGAATAAAACCATAATAGCAAAAAAGGCGATCCTAAGATCGCCTTTAATTACACACTAAGTCAAACTTAGTTAGGAGAGTGTATTTATTTTTTCAAAACAACTTTCATCGCTTCAGCAACTTTATCTACTTTGCCTAAACCGATAATCACTTGTAAACCACCTTTACCCATCGGCACAACAGCTACTGCACCTAATGCTTTTAAGCCAGCTTGGTCTGCAAGTGAAGAGTCTTTTACTGTTAAACGTAAACGTGTAATACAGTTATCAACTTCTACGATATTATCGCTACCACCAATCTCTTTAATGTAAGCTCGTGCTAGTTCAGGCATATCGACATCAGCTTCTTCATCTGCATTCATATCTTCACCACGTCCTGGCGTGTTTAAGTTGAATTTTTGAATGATGAAACGGAATAGGAAGTAATAGACAGCAAAGAATACAAGACCCTGTGCAATTAGCATGTACCACTGTGTTGCTAATGGGTTTTGGCTTGATAATACAAAATCTACAAAACCAGCTGAGAAACCAAATCCAGCCATCCATTGCATACTTGCAGCAATATATAGAGAGATCCCCGTTAAAACTGCATGTACAAAGTACAAAGCAGGCGCTAGGAACATGAAGCTAAATTCAAGAGGTTCTGTGATACCCGTGAAGAATGAAGCCATTGCAGCAGCAATCATAATAGAGAAGACTTTGTCTTTATTACGTTCTTCAGCAGTGTGATACATTGCAAGTGCAGCACCAGGTAGACCAAACATCATGATTGGAAAGAAACCAGCTTGATACATACCCGTTTTACCAACAATAGCCGTACCATTTGCAATAGATTGTGCACCACCTAAGAAGTTAGGGATATCGTTAATACCTACCACATCAAACCAGAATACTGGGTATAATGCGTGATGCATACCCACCATTAACATTAGACGGTTAAAGAAACCAAATAGACCTGCACCAACAGCATCTAATGATTGTAAGTACTGACCAAAAATGCTCAACACTTCAAAAATCATCGGCCATACGTATAGGAATACAAAGGCTAATAACATACCTGCGATTGAAGTTAAAATCGGTACCAAACGTTTACCACTGAAGAAAGCCAGTGCTTTAGGTAGCTCTACCGATGAGAATTTATTGTAAATTTCAGCAGAAATAATACCGACTAAAATACCAATAAACTGATTATTAATACGCCCAAATGCTGCAGGTACTTCGCTTACATCAATACCTTCTAGTTGCGCAACAGCAGCAGGAGAAAGTAGTGTTGTTAATACCATGAATGCAACGAAACCTGAAAGTGCTGCGTTACCACTTTTATCTTTACTTAAACCAAATGCCACACCAATCGCAAACAGCAATGCCATATTGTCTATTATTGCAGCCCCCGACTTAATCAGGAAGGCGGCAAGAATGCTTTCGCTTCCCCAACCAACCGGATCAATCCAGTAACCAATACCCATTAAAATCGCAGCGGCTGGTAATGTTGCCACTGGCACCATTAACGCTTTACCGACTTTTTGCATGTAACCTAATACAGCCATAAATTTTCCCCAAAAATTAAATTAAAATATCAGGGATAAGTATAAAGATAGCTAGATTAAACCAAGCTTGTGCCAACATTAACTATTGTTAATGTTGGCACTTATTAGTGCTTGCTATAGGCGGGAAAATTAAGCGAAATTATTTAAGAAAAACGGAATCATAACGGCATTCACTAAATCGATAAAAAATGCGCAAACTAGCGGTACGATAATAAACGCTTGTTTTGAGTAACCATATTTTTGTGATACCGCTGACATGTTTGCCATTGCAGTGGGTGTTGAGCCCAATGAAATACCACCAAAACCAGAACAAACAACGGCAGCATCATAGGTTTTACCCATCGCAGGGAAAACAATAAACAGATTCACTAAAATCGCAATAATAAATTGAGCACCTAATATTGCAAAGATAGGTCCGGCTAAATCAGCCAGTGTCCACAGTTGCATGCTCATTAAAGACATCGCTAAGAACGTACCTAAAGCAATATCTGCGATTAAAGTAATGGCAGGGCTACCCGTTGGCCAATGCGTACCAGTGATAAGACGTTTCTTTTTAGGCATTAGGTTTGTAATCACGATACCTGCAAATAAGCAGGTTACAAACAGTGGTAGTTGTAATCCCATCTCAGACACAACTTCATTGAGAATAAAACCCAAAATAGCACAAACATGAATCGCAAAAATTGCATCTAAAAAATCAAAACTGCTGATGCCTTTTTCTGCAACGCTAGTTTTTTGAACAGAAGTATCTTGCTCTGTTTCTGACGCTTTTAAACCATGACGATTTATTAAGTACTTGGCAATAGGACCGCCCATTAAACTAGCTAAAATAAGCCCAAACGTTGCACTGGCAATACCAATCTCCATTGCACTGCTTACGCCATAGTTTTCACCAATACCCGGCGCCCATGCGATGGCAGTGCCATGCCCACCAATCAACGAAACACTACCACCTAAGATGCCAACCGCAGGATCTTGTCCAAATAGTTGCGCCACGGTGATCCCCGTGAAGTTTTGTATCATCATATAACCAATGGTGATACAAAGCAGAATAACTAAGGGTTTACCACCACTAAGTAAATCTTTGAGGCTGGCATTGATGCCAATAGTGGTAAAAAAGTACACCAGTAAAATATCACGCGCAGTTAAATCAAATTGGATTTCAATGTCGGTTAATACAAAAAGAAGACTAATCAAAACAGAGAAAATAATGCCACCGGTTACCGGCTCAGGAATACTAAACTCCTGCAACAATTTTGATGAGCTATTAATGCGTCGTCCAACAAACAACACAATAATGCCAAGCGTGACGGTGAAAAAAGAGCTTAGGCTTAATACGCCGTCCACAATCGATAAAGTATCGTTCATTGAAAGTCCTTTTCGTCTTTATTGTTAAATTTTTTCATTAAAAGTAAGTTGATATTCACCTAACCCAGCATATTTTACCGTTGTAGCCACACCAAAGTCCACTTCCACAACACCTGCATAGGAACCAGTAATGATAGCTTGTCCCGCTTTAAAGCTCACACCACGCTTAGTCATAAAGTTAATTAACCAATACAGCGCTTTTTGTGGCAAGCCATTAGGATGTATGCCATTAAAGCTTTGTTTATTACCAGCCTGCGAGATCTCTATTTTAAACTCACTAGCTAGATAAGCTTTTTGTTTGTCTATTTCAGGGCCAATAAACAGACCTTGATTCACTAAACAATCTGCAAGTTTCTCATAGAATGAAGGAGTTTCACCTTCAGCAAAGCGATCTTGCATCAATTCCAATGCCATATGACAGCCTTGAACTGCATCATCAATATCGTCTTCACTGTAACCAGTCTGTTTTGCAGGTACATCAATCGCGAGTACAAAAGCGATCTCAGGTTCAATGCGCGCTCTATTTTTATCAGCAAATAATTTACATTGCTTACCCGATTGAACTGTATCTGCAAAAATAGGGGCAACAACAAGTTGATCTTCATTTAATGGCAATAAACACTTCCAG
>Ga0209292_1001488_pt1 | contig 28581 bp, 24 predicted proteins | sample GOMGulsemesocosm_2_FD_184634 | JGI IMG/M metagenome (GOLD analysis project Ga0209292, IMG submission 184634) | Methane-oxidizing microbial communities from mesocosms in the Gulf of Mexico - GOM9C Gulf of Mexico (SPAdes) (version 2) | ecosystem: Environmental > Aquatic > Marine > Cold seeps... | reverse complement strand
GCTAGAAGAAACAAATAAAGACAATTATTATTTCAAAATTTGTTCTGCTTGGAGCGCTAGTGAACAGAATTATAAAGCGTTTCATGCTTTAAAATACAAAAACAAATTATCCTTCCATATTAACGAAAAAAGTACCGTAGAAACTCCTGGTCATATTAAAGTTATAGAACGCGAAAAAAACAAAAAAGATGAGATTGTAAATGGAGTAAAACTATTTAAATTGTCCTTTTTATACCTCGATATTTTTCACTGGTTACGCTACAAAGAAATTACCAAGTAAATTGTTTTTTTAATTATAAACTTTTCTTCGTACTTTTGCCAAAATTTAGAATATAATATGATTTTACCAATTACAGCACATGGCGCTCCTATTTTACGTAAAATAGGTGTGGATATTTCAAAAGATTATGAAGGCTTGACTGAGCTGATAGATAATATGTTTGAAACCATGGATAATGCAAATGGCGTTGGACTTGCTGCACATCAAATAGGAAAAGCGATCCGTTTATTTATGGTAGACGCTTCCCCTTTTGCTGATGATGACGAGTTAGACGAAAAAGAACGTGCTTTTTTAGCTGATTTTTCCAAAGTTTTTATCAATGCCAAAATAACAAAAGAAGAAGGAGAATTATGGGCTTTTAACGAGGGATGTTTGAGTATTCCTGATGTTAGAGAAGATGTGTTCAGACAAGAAACCATCACCATTGAATACCTTGATGAAAATTTTGAACCTCATACCGAAGTCATTTCTGGTGTTGCGGCACGTATCGTACAACACGAGTACGATCATATAGAAGGGATACTTTTTACCGATAAAGTATCGTCTTTAAAGAAGAGATTATTAAAAAAGAAATTAGAAAACATAGCCAAAGGAAAGATTGATGTAGATTACAGAATGAAATTTCCTAAGTTAAAAAGATAAGAATATATATGGATTTAAAAAAGATAGTTGCCGTAAGTGGTAAACCAGGATTGTACGAGATTAAAGCACAATCTAAAGGAGGAATTATAGTAGAATCATTAGTGGACGGAAAACGTTTTCCTATTACTGTAACACACAATGTAAGTGTTTTAAACGATATCGCTATTTACACCTACGAAGAAGAAGTACCACTTAGAGAGATTTTCAAAACAATTTTTGAAAAAGATGGTGGAAAAATCAATGTTACTCACAAATCTAGTAGCAAAGAACTCACTGCCTTCTTTATCTCAATTTTACCAAATTACGATGCAGAACGTGTTTATGCTTCTAACATCAAAAAAGTGGTACAATGGTATAATTTATTAGCTGACAAAAACTTTGATTTTTCTGTTATTACAGAAGAAGAGGAAACAGAAGAAACTGCTCAAGCATAATGAATAACCGCAAACAACAACTCGATGCATTTGAGCGTTTGTTGGATATAATGGATGAATTGCGATTGAAATGTCCGTGGGATAAAAAACAGACTTTTCAATCGCTTCGCCATTTAACCATCGAAGAAACATATGAACTTGGTGATGCCATTTTGGATAATAACCAAGAGGAAATCAAAAAGGAATTAGGTGATTTGTTGTTGCACATTATATTTTACGCAAAAATAGGTTCTGAAACAGGTGATTTTGACATGGCTGATGTGGCCAATGAAATATCTGAAAAACTTATTTTTAGACATCCTCATATCTATGGTGATGTAAAAGTTACTGATGAAGACGAAGTAAAACAAAACTGGGAAAAACTAAAATTGAAAGAAGGAAAGTCTTCTGTATTAGAAGGAGTTCCTAAATCCCTACCTGCACTTGTAAAAGCAGCTAGAATTCAAGAAAAAGTGGCTGGAGTTGGTTTTGAATGGAACCAAACCGCTCAAGTTTTAGCCAAAATCAAGGAAGAAATCCAAGAACTAGAACAGGAAGTTGCCCACAAAGACCAAGACGCCATTGAAGACGAGTTTGGCGATGTATTATTTGCATTGATTAACTATGCTCGCTTTTTAAAAGTTAATCCAGAGAATGCCTTAGAACGTACGAATAAGAAATTTATCGGTCGTTTTCAGTTCATAGAAAAAAAAGCGAAAGAACAAGGACTAGAAATTACAGACTTAACCTTGTCAGACATGGAAAAATTGTGGATTGAAGCTAAGAAAGACATCAAGTAACTTATAGTCTACTTGTTCCAAATCCCTACTTATTTTACACAATCAATAATTTACCCCTGAATATCCTTCTCAAATTACAGAATACTCAATAAATTTAATTAAATTAGTTCCTTTATTAAAGAATTGATTTATGCCAAAAACACTCATTATAACCGGCGGTAGTCGAGGACTAGGACTCGGTATTGCCAAACGTTTTCACAAAAAAGGATTTCGCGTATTTTCCATAGCTCGTAGCAAAGTAAAAAAATGTTATGAAATAGAACAAGTAGCATGTGATATTTCTGATCCTTCAGCTTTAAAAACTGCTTTTGATACTATTTTTAGCAGTATTAACGAACAAACTACGGAATCTATTATTCTCATAAACAACGCTGGAATGCTCGGTGATGTTGACACTATCGGAAATATTTCTCTAGAGAACATCCAACAAACTTTACATGTAAACCTTACGGCTCCTATGCAAGCTAGTGCGCTTTTTATTAAGCAAACAGAGCACTGGAAATGTCGCAAAAATATCATTAACATCTCCTCTGGAGCCGCTCATAACGCCTATGGAAGTTGGAGTATGTACTGTGCTTCCAAAGCAGGATTGGACATGATGGCAAAGGTTATTTCCAAAGAACAAAAAAAGAGGGAATTCCCCATTAAAATAGCCAATATATACCCTGGAGTCGTGGATACAGATATGCAAGCAGAAGTACGCGCCGTACCACCTGAAAAATTTAAATCTTCGCAGCGTTTTATTGAGTTTCATTTAAAAGGAGAACTCTTAGCCCCAGATGATGTCGCCAAAATAATATATAAATTATATAAAAAGAAAAAATTAAACGGCGGTAAGGCTATTGATGTAAGGAAGGTATAATACGAAATGTAGTGCCGAACAACTGTTTAGCAATAGTATTATTGATATTTATAACTCCCTTTTATAATTGCCATTAAAACCAGAATAAAATAAAAGAGACACTACTTTCTCTAGTATTCAAAAAATAAGTATTAAAAAAGCCTGTAATCTTTCGATTACAGGCTTTTTATAAAAATATGTATTCCTTATTATAAGGCCGCTAAACTAGACTTTAAAGTCTCTATTTTAGCTTCTGCGTCTGCTTGTTTACTGCGTTCAATTTCAATCACTTTAGCAGGAGCATTGTTTACAAAACGCTCATTACTCAGTTTTTTCTGAACAGAAATCAAGAAACCTTGCGTATATTTAAGTTCTTCCTCTAATTTTGCTTTTTCAGCCTCTACGTCTACTGCTCCAACCATCGGAATAAAATATTCGTTTGATTTTACACGGTAACTTAAAGCGCCATCTACTTTTTCTGAAACATAACTCAATTCAGAAACATTCCCCATTTTTTGGATTACCGCATCGAAATTCGTCGTTGCTTTTTCGTTGTTCATCACAAACAATTCAATGGTATCTTTAAAGGCAATATTTTTGTCTTTTCTGATCGTTCTAATTCCAGAAATCACCTCTTTTGCTACTCCAAATTCTTTCAATAATACCGTATCAATATCCTTAGCCGTTGGGTACTCTGCTATAATCAAAGCTTCCTCTGTAGTTCTCGGTGTAATATTTTGCCATAATTCCTCTGTAATAAAAGGCATATATGGGTGTAATACTTTTAAGTTATCTTCAAAAAATCCAATAATAGCTTTATAAGACACAGCGTCGATAGGCTGTTGATATCCTGGCTTCACCATTTCTAAGAACCAAGAAGAGAAATCGTCCCAAAATAATTTATACAAACTCATTAATGCCTCACTGATTCTGTATTGCTCAAATGATTTATCAATGTCAGCAATTACTTCTTGAAATTTAGAAGCATACCATTCAATGGCTATTTTAGCAGATTCAGGTTGCGCTATTGTTCCAGAAACTTCCCATCCTTGTACTAAACGGTAGGCATTCCATATTTTATTAGAGAAATTACGTCCTTGTGCACATAATTCTTCTTCAAATAACAAGTCGTTTCCAGCTGCTGCACATAATAACATTCCTACACGCACACCATCTGCTCCGTATTTTTCCATCAATTCGATAGGGTCTGGAGAGTTCCCTAAAGATTTAGACATTTTTCTACCTTTGTTATCTCTAACAATTCCCGTGAAATAAACATTACTAAATGGCTTTTGGTCTTTAAATTCATACCCTGCAAATATCATACGAGCCACCCAGAAGAAAATAATATCTGGTCCGGTTACTAAATCATTTGTTGGGTAGTAGTATTTAAAGTCTTCGTTTTCTGGATTGCGAATTCCATCAAAAACAGAAATAGGCCATAACCAAGACGAAAACCAAGTATCCAATGCATCTGGATCCTGTTTTAAGTCAGCTACAGCTACTTCTTTTCCTAATTTTTCTGAAGCTAATTTACTTGCTTCTTCTATAGTTTCAGCAACTACAAAATCATTCACACCATCGTCATAAAAATAAGCAGGTATTTGATGTCCCCACCATAATTGACGAGAAATATTCCAATCACGAATATTTTCTAACCAATGTTTATAGGTGCTATTATAATGTTTTGGGTATAATTTTATTTCTTCGTCTTCCAATACCGCTTTAAGGGCTGGCTCGACGATGGTATCCATTTTTAAGAACCACTGCGCAGAAATTTTAGGCTCGATGACTGCCTTTGTACGCTCTGAAGTCCCTACTTTATGCATATGTTGTTCAATTTTCACTAAACAACCTAATTCTTTTAATTCAGCAGTAATTTCTTTACGAACCACAAAACGGTCTTTTCCTTGGTAATGCAATCCGTTTTTATTAAGACTAGCATCATCATTTAAAATATCAATCACTTCTAATTGATGTTTCTCTCCTAAAACTTTATCGTTTTGATCATGTGCAGGAGTTACTTTTAGACAACCTGTACCAAATTCTACATCCACATACTCATCCTCAATAATAGGAATAGATCTGTTTGCTATAGGTACAATGGCACGTTTTCCTTTTAAATGTGTAAATCTTGGGTCGTTTGGATTGATACAAATAGCGGAATCTCCCAAAATAGTTTCAGGACGTGTCGTTGCAATAGTTAACACATCTTCGGAACCTTCAATTTTATAAGTCACATAATATAAATTCCCAGGCTTCTCCTCAAAAATAACCTCTTCGTCAGACAAGGTAGTTTGAGCAGAAGGATCCCAGTTTACCATACGATAACCACGGTAAATCAATCCTTTTTTGAATAAATCAACAAAAATGGTATTTACGGCTTCACTCAAATCAGCATCCATGGTAAATTTGGTACGTTCCCAATCACAAGAAGCTCCCAACTTTTTAAGTTGTTCTAAAATGATACCACCATGTTTATCAGTCCAATCCCATGCGTGTTTTAAAAACTCGTCTCTTGTTAGATCCGCTTTATCTATTCCTTCCTCCTTTAATTTAGCAACTACTTTTGCCTCTGTAGCAATAGAAGCATGATCTGTTCCAGGAACCCAACAAGCGTTATAGCCCTTTAAACGAGCACGTCTAATTAATACATCTTGGATGGTGTTATTTAACATATGTCCCATATGTAATACCCCAGTTACGTTCGGTGGAGGAATTACAATTGTATAGGCCTCTTTTTCGTTAGGTGTAGAATGAAAATAATCATTTTTCATCCAGTAGTCATACCATTTATCTTCAACCTCTTGCGGGCTGTATTTTGTTGCTAAATTCATTTTGGTCTAATATTTGCAAATAGAATCGCAAATGTACAATTATAGTACTGAACTAAAAATTTTTTGAAAACATAAAAAAAGACTAACTTTACCATCTAAAAAAAGACTAAAAACATGAAAAAATTATTCACCCTTTTGTTTGTCGGAATTATTACTTTGACAGCAACAGCACAACAAAAAGCAACAACTACAATTGATCCAAATGCTCCAGCGTTCGAATTCGAATCTGAAGTAATTGATTATGGTAAAATTGAATATAAAGCAAACGGGGTAAGGACATTTAAGTTTAAAAATGTCGGTAAATCTCCTTTAATAATTTCTAGAATCCAATCTAGTTGTGGATGTACTACTCCAAAAAAACCAGATGGACCAATTATGCCTGGAAAAACAGGTGAAATTGACGTGAAATATGCGACAAACCGTGTTGGAGGTTTTTCTAAAACGATTACTGTATATTCAAATGCTACAGAAAAAATGAAGCGTTTACGTATCAAAGGAATTGTAGGAAAAAACCCAGCCTTAGCAAAAAAGAAAGCGTCTAAATAAGCGCTACTTCATATAATAAACAAAAAAGACTCCGATGTATCGGAGTCTTTTTTGTTTATTATCATACCGTTTAAACTAAATCACCTTTCTTAACCTAAAAGAAAATTCATATTCAAGCCCACCTCTATCAACTTTAAGCTTAAACTTCCTATTAGGTTTACTATAGAACCAATGCACAATTTCTTCCAATTTATAATGATGTGCTGCTTTATTATTAATAGCCAACAATACATCTCCTTTTCTCAGTCCGGCTTCATAGGCAGGCGAATTTTTACGAATAGAGAATATACTATAGGAAGGTTTGAAAACATAATTGTAATTATAATTCATCACAACTGCTATCCCTTCATCTTTATTTGTCAAAGAATTAGAATCTAAGTTTAAGGAAGTCGATTTTTCTTTGACCAATACCTGACCATTGTATACCAATTCAATTCCACTCATATTATAATTAAAAGGAGCATTAAACTTCCCTCCTTTTTTCAGATACATGGATGCATTCTCATAATCAAATACAATTCTAAACCTCCTTAATACCGTACCTCCTAAACTCCCATTTCTGTCCAATTGCTTACGAGCAATTACGATGGCAGATGAATCTGGATAAGACACAGTAGGCTTCATTAATTCATATTTCCCTAAAGAAATACTATGAACCTTACTACGTTTCCCTCTAATAATTCCACTGAGCCCCTCTCCTAAGTAATCATCAAAATAATCCGTTGGCTCTACAATTAATTTATTACTCTGTTTAAACAACCATAAGGCATCACTACCTCCAGAATCAATCAATAATTTTGCTAAAAAAGGATCTTGATCTTTTTTTAGCTTAACATTTACATGGACATAAGGTTTATTATTATGAAACACCAATGGTATTTTTTCATACTTCCGCAATCTCTTTCTTGAATATTTTTTTGGATTATAAAACGTGATCCTCTTTTTAGAATAATTAACTTCCACAATGAAATCTTTAATTACTTCATATCCAATAATTCCATGAATAGTAACCCCCAATTTTGCAGACAAATCAAAATCACCATCAAGAATAAAAAATAAATCTTGGTGTAAACCAATGATGTTTTTCAATCGGAAACTATTGTTTCTAGACATTAAGGCATTCACTGGTTTATTTGACCCCAAACCACTTATTCTTATTTTTTTAATATCCTTTAGATCCAAGGAATCAATTTGGTTCAAATTGAATAAAATAGTACGACTTACTCCAGTATCAAGAATAAAATTTAATGATTTTCCATTGACCTCAACAGGAATAATAATCAAATTATTTTTATGGATAAAAGAGAGCTGCTGCTTCTGTTTGTTGCCAGTTAAATGAAACTTCCCTTGTGCGGAAACAGCAAAGGAGAACAGAAATAAAAACAAAATAGAGTTGATGTATTTCAAATGCTAGAATTTTAGATATCTAAGATACAAAAGGAGAAAGAAATACCCTAATATTTATGATTTATTTAACGCAGTAATTTCACATAAAAAAAGTCATTAAATTCAAAAATATTTTGCAATTTTGTGTGATCATATTAATCGATTTTATCATGCCAAAGATATCTACAAAGGGCTTCAACATGCCTGAATCACCAATTAGAAAATTAGTTCCTTTTGCAGAAAATGCTAAGAAAAAAGGAGTAAATGTATATCATTTAAATATAGGCCAACCAGACATACAAACACCAGAAGTTGCGTTAAAAGCAATTCGTGAAAACGAGGTAAATGTGTTAGCATATAGCATGTCTGAAGGTTCTGAGCAATACAGGAACAAACTTGCATCTTACTATCAAAAAAATAATATTGATGTGAATGCTCAAAATATTATTGTAACCACAGGAGGCTCTGAAGCGTTGTTATTTGCTTTAGGAACAGTGTGCGACCATGGTGATGAAATAATTATTCCAGAACCTTTTTATGCAAACTATAATGGTTTTTCTACCGCATCTGGTGTTACTATAAAACCTATAATGTCCAGTATAGAAACAGGGTTTGCATTACCCGCAATTTCTGAGTTCGAAAAACTAATCACCCCTAAAACGAAAGCTATTTTAATATGTAACCCTGGAAATCCAACTGGTTATGTATATTCTAAAGAAGAATTGGAGAAATTAGCGGAAATCGTAAAAAAACATGATTTATTCTTAATTGCTGATGAAGTGTACAGAGAATTCATATATGATCAAGAAGTAAAACACCACTCTGTATTGGCTGGTTTTGGATTGGAAGAACATGCGATCATCATAGATTCTGTTTCTAAAAGGTACAGTATGTGTGGCGCACGAATTGGATGTATCATCTCTAAAAATAAGGAAGTAATGCAAACAGCAATGAAATTTGCCCAAGCACGCCTTAGTCCTCCAACCTATGCTCAAATTGCAAGTGAAGCTGCCTTAGAAACACCTGACAGTTATTTTACCGATGTGATTGTAGAATACAAAGCACGTCGTGATATTTTAATTAATGAATTACAAAAAATAGAAGGTGTAAAAGTAGCCACTCCAAAAGGGGCATTTTACTGTGTGGTAGAATTACCCGTAAACGACGCCGATGATTTTGCACAATGGCTACTAGAAAGTTTCAGTCTTAATAACCAAACTGTAATGGTGGCACCAGCCGCTGGGTTTTATTCTACTCCAGGAGTTGGAACCAACCAAATACGTATTGCTTATGTTCTTAAAAAGGAAGCATTAGTGAGATCTGTAGAATTATTAAAGGAAGCACTAAAATTATACAACGCTTAAATTGAAAATACAACATAACATTTCTTTAAAACAATACAATACTTTCGGCATTGACGTCAATGCCGAAAGATTTGTTGAAATTACTTCTGTAATAGGACTTAAAACGCTTTTAGCAACAGAAAAGGAGCTATTTATTATCAGTGGAGGAAGTAATATGCTTTTACTATCTGATATAAAAAAACTCGTAGTTTTATTAAACATTGAAGGGATTATTATCCAAGAAACACAAGAAAACGATGTTTTTGTAACTGCCAATGCCGGCGAAAACTGGCATGACTTTGTACTTTGGTGTATTGACCAAAATTACGGTGGTTTGGAAAATCTTTCTTTAATCCCTGGAAATGTAGGCTCCTGCCCTATTCAAAACATAGGTGCCTATGGCGTGGAAGTAAAAGACACGATACACCAAGTAACTGCGGTAGAAGTAGCTACTGGAAAAACTCGTCTTTTCACTAATGAGGAATGTAATTTTGGCTATAGAAACTCTATTTTCAAAAACGAATTAAAAGGAGCTTATATTATTACTACTGTTGCTTTTAAATTGACAAAAGCGAATCATAAAATCTACGATGGTTACGGTGCCATTCAAGCGGCATTAAAAGAGGAAAACATTACTTCTCCTAGTATTTCAGATGTATCTAAAGCAATTATAAAAATAAGGTCTTCAAAATTACCAGATCCAAAAGAGATTGGAAATAGCGGTAGTTTCTTTAAAAACCCTGTAGTAAACGCTACTATTTTTGAAAAAATACAGACCAATTATCCGACAATGCCTTTTTACAAAGTAAGCGAAGAAGAAATTAAAATTCCTGCAGGCTGGCTTATTGAAACTTGTGGTTTTAAAGGAAAACGCTACGGAGATACAGGAGTTCATAAAAATCAAGCTTTAGTGCTTGTAAATTATGGAGATGCATCAGGAAAAGAAATTTATGAATTGGCTCAAAAGATCCAAGCAACCGTTTTAAGTACTTTTGGAATCACATTGGAAATTGAAGTGAATATTGTGAAATAAACTTGAATAAAAGGGATGAAACTCATCTGATTTTACCCCCCTAATTTCCATATTAAACTACAGCATTCTCATCTAACATTCACTGATAATTTACAGGCTAGATGAGGCTGCTTTTTCCTAAATTGAGAATCTTAAGACAAAGTAGATTCTCAAACAGCCTTATTATAAGAACACTTCCTTACAACTCATTCTTCCTTAAACACTTCCTTTTATAAAGATACCTGTATTTTTAACTCATCAAACGCAACAAAAACATTCTCTGGCAACGATTTTTGTAGGTCCTCATGAAAACCTAAATAGTGACTTATATGTGTTAAATAAGCCCGCTTAGGTTTTAGATACTTAATAATACCTAGGGTTTCTGATAAACATAAATGAGAATGATGTTCTTTAAATCTTACGGCATTTATAACTAAAACATCTAAATGTTTTAATTTTTCTAATTCCGAAGAAACAATTGATTTTGCATCCGTAATATACGCAAAAGCATCACCAAATTTAAAACCCAAAATTGGTAATTTACCGTGCATCACTTGAATAGGAGTGATAGACATATCTTTTAGCTTAAAATTATCATTAGCTATCACATGTTCCTCAATATAAGGTGCCCCTGGATATTTATTGACATCATTAAAGATATAGTCAAACCTAACTTTTAACTCCTCCAAGACTCTGCGTTGCCCATAAAAAGGTACTTTTCCCAACTTAAAAGAATATGGTCGAATATCATCCAAACCAGCGGTATGATCGGCATGCTCATGGGTAAATAAAATTCCATCTATATGTTGTACATTTTCTCGGAGCATTTGATAACGAAAATCTGGTCCACAGTCAATAATATAACAAGCATTTTCCCATTCCACCATAACGGAAACCCGCAACCGTTTATCTTTTTTATCCGAAGACAAAAAAACAGGATGGGCTACTCCTATCACTGGAATCCCAGTAGAGGTCCCAGTCCCTAAAAATGTTACTTTTAAACTCTTCATAGTTCAAAAATAAGCGGTTTACTTTAGAAATCATCTGTATTTATGCGATAAAGTCTATTTAAAACCGAAATATTATGCTACTTATATCACAAAAAAGAGGAAGGTTCATACTGTTTTATACGTCTTGAGATCTTCTAAATATTTAAAAGACACTAACAGTCAATAAGTTGATTTTTGTCATACAAATTTTAAGTAAAACTCTTTATATTTGAGAAAGAACTAATCAACTTGAAACAGCGGTTTTACATATCCATCACTATAAATCAATCCATGTCCCGCTGCGCAATAGATTCGTTAAATACACTGAAGACTTTCTGAATAAGACAAGTCTTTTTTTATGTCCAATATTTGCAAATAATTTCTAAATAAGTATATATGAACATAGGTTTTTTAAAAGAAAGTAGGAAAGGTGAAAAAAGAGTCTCCATCACTCCTTCTATCGTAAAATTGTTTAAAGACAAAGGTTTTGATGTTCTAGTGGAAAAAGACGCTGGAAACGGTTCTAACTTTAAAAATTCAAAGTATGAAAAATCGGGTGCAAAAATTGTAGATCAAGCCGCTATATTCGAACATTCGGATATCGTTGCAAAAATCAACCCTTTTGAGGAATTAGAAATCAATCAATTAAAAGAAGGACAGACCACCGTAAGTTTGTTATTTCACTTATCACAACCAGAAACAATAAGTGCTTTGGCCAAACAAAAAGTATCTGCTTATTCTTTGGACGCTATGCCACGAATTTCCCGGGCGCAAGACATGGATATATTAAGTTCTCAAAACAATTTGGCGGGTTATAAAGCAGTAATTCTAGGGGCCTATGAAATGGCTAAGATTTTTCCACTTATGATGACTGCAGCAGGTACAATAACACCTTCTAGAGTTCTTATTTACGGTGTAGGAGTTGCCGGATTACAAGCCATAGCCACTGCAAAACGACTGGGAGCAATTGTAGAAGCTACTGATATCAGACAAGACACAAAAGAGCAAACAGAATCTTTAGGTGCCAAATTTATTAGCGTTGATAATTCTGGTGAGAAAGAAGAAGGCGGTTACGCTAAAGAAGCCTCTGATGACTACAAAAAAAGACAAAAAGAAGCCGTAGACAAATCTCTTTTCGAAGCTGACTTAGTTATTACTACTGCATTTGTCCCTGGTAAAAAAGCACCAATATTAATTTCCAAAGAACAGGTCGATCAGATGAAAGAAGGTGCTGTTATAGTAGATTTAGCCGCTGGTCAAGGAGGAAATTGCGAACTCAGCAAACTCAATAAAATTATCAAGAAAAATGGTGTTAAAATAATTGGGACTACCAACTCTCCAGAAAGTGTTTCTAACAATGCCAGTGAGTTGTTTGGTAAAAACATCTTCAATTTTGTAAAACACCTTTCCAATGGAAGCAACCAATTGGCTTGGGACTTAGAAGAAGAAATCACAAAAGCAACATTAATCGTCCATAACGGAATTATAAAACATTAAAAATGACAGAAATTATTCAATTTATAACTGAAAATCTTCAAATGATATACATCGTTATCCTGATGATATTTGTTGGAGTAGAAATTATAGGACACGTACCAGCCGTACTGCACACACCTTTAATGTCAGGTGCAAATGCCATACACGGAGTGGTAGTTATTGGTGCAATATTAGTTATGTTAGGCTCTGATCCTAGCAATATTCTTGCGCTATCCCTTGGGTTTGTAGCCGTATTATTAGGAACACTTAATGTAGTCGGTGGTTTTGTAGTTACAGACCGCATGTTAGAAATGTTTAAAAAGAAAAAATAATGGAATTTATACTTACACTTATATATTTAGTTGCGTCAATTACATATATTCTCGGATTAAAAATGCTTGGACATCCACAAACCGCGCGTAGAGGAAATTTAATCGCTGCTTTTGGAATGGGGATTGCCATCGTAGGAACCATCTTTATTTACCCAAAAGAAGTACCTATGCTTATCTATGCACTCATTGGGTCCGCAATTTTAATAGGAACTATTATAGGATGGCTTGTTGCAAAAAAAGTTGCCATGACAAAAATGCCTGAACTAGTTTCTATATTTAACGGAATGGGAGGCGCCAGTGCTGCGCTGATAGGATTGATAGAATTTCATCATTACCATGGACAAACACTCTCTATTGTAACCATATTAGCGGGTTTAATAATCGGAAGTATTTCCTTCTCAGGAAGTATGATTGCATGGGGGAAATTAAATGGAACTTTTAACAAACCTATACGTTTGCCTAAATACAATATCATCAATAATCTATTTTTTATCGGTTTGGTTGCCTTCGCTTCCTTTATAGCTTACCAAGGAATAGATAGTCAATTGTATTTGTACATATTGTTTGCTGGTGCATTGGCCTATGGAGTCCTATTTGTTCTACCTATTGGAGGAGCAGATATGCCAGTAGTGATATCACTACTAAATTCATTTACTGGATTAGCAGCAGCCCTTGGAGGTTTCTTATATGGAAATATGGTGATGTTAACTGGAGGTATTCTTGTGGGATCCGCAGGAACCATCTTAACATTTGCGATGTGTGATGCCATGAACAGGTCTTTAACTAGTGTTATTTTTGGTGCCTTTGGTGCAAGTACCACCACTAATGAAACCACCAGTGAAATAAACGGAACTATCAAGGAGACCACTCCAAGTGATGTGGCCATTTTAATGAATTACGCCAACAAAGTAATTATCGTTCCTGGTTATGGATTAGCTGTAGCACAAGCCCAACATATCATCCACGAATTGGAAGAATTACTTATAAAAAAGGGAGTAGAAGTAAAATACGCCATCCACCCTGTTGCTGGTCGTATGCCAGGACACATGAATGTATTATTAGCCGAAACTAATGTATCCTACGACCGCTTGGTAGAAATGGACGATGTGAACCCTGAATTCCCAAATACCGATGTCGTATTTGTAGTTGGAGCGAACGATGTTGTGAACCCTGCAGCCCATAACGACCCTAATAGTCCAATTTATGGAATGCCTATTCTAGATGCTGAAAACGCCAAATATATTGTCGTGAACAAACGAAGCATGAAACCAGGATACGCAGGTATAGAAAACGAACTTTTCTTTAATCAAAAAACATCCATGCTTTTTGGTGATGCTAAAGATGCCTTAGGGAAATTAGTTGGAGAACTTAAGAATATGTAAACTCCCTATTTGCTATAAATTAAAAACGAGCCGTAAATGGCTCGTTTTTTTTTAAACACAAGCAACTTCTATCATTCTCACAATATGTCACCTATTCAACAATGCAAAATTAAACGATAGAAACAAAAGCATATCCATGACTGTTGATAATTAAAAAACCATGAAATTTATCAGTTTTTTAAAAAAGTCCCCTTAAAATTTGCTAAATTTGCTATGAATCAAAAAAAAAGAAAATGGCTATCGTTTTAAAAGGAGACACTGTAATTATTGACGTTCCCTCAGCTAAGTCTAAGGCGTTAAAAATCAATTTGAACCAAAACATTTACGGAACCTTTGCCGAAATAGGTGCTGGACAAGAAACGGCTAGACACTTTTTTAGAGCTGGTGGAGCCTCAGGAACCATTGCCAAAGCGATGAGTGCTTATGACAAAGATTTTTCCGATGCTATTTACGGAATTGAAAATGACGGTCGCTATGTCACCGAAAAAAGATTAAAAGGAATGCTCTCACATGAATTAGAGCTCATGGAAGACAGGCTGAGCAGAAAAAAACATCCTGAAAAAATATTCTTTACCTATGCCAATACAGTAACTACCATAGATTTTGTTAAAAAATTTAAAGGACATGGATGGTTAGGACTTAAATTTCAATTAGATCCTTTAGAACCATATAATGAAATAGTATTGCATGTTCGATTTAAAGAAAATGATGCCAAACAACAACAAGAAACTTTAGGTTTACTAGGAGTCAACTTAATTTATGGTTGTTTTTATTTACACGACAATCCTAAAGAATTATTAAAATCGCTTTACCACAACATAGAAACGGATCAGATTGAACTTGATATGATCAATTTCTCTGGTCCTCGTTTTTCATATGTCGACAATAGATTGATGAGTTTATTATTGGTGAAAAATGGATTTACAAATGCTGTAATGTTCGGCCCTGACGGAAATAATTTATTACCTGCTCAACAATTATACAAAGCAAATATATTAGCCTTACGAGGAAGTTTTAGACCCGTTACTAAGGTAAATATAGAAATGTATGAACTTGCCCGAGCATTATTTTTAAAAGAAACAAAAGTAGACCCAGATCGTACAAAAATAATATTTGAAATTACCTTAACAAATTTAATTTCTGGAGGTAAAATTGATGAAAGAGATTTTCTTGACCGTGCGGAACTACTTTGCTCTCTAGGTCAAAATGTAATGATTACCAACTACCAAGAATATTATAAATTGGTTGAGTATTTTTCTGAATTCACAAAGAAACGTATCGGATTGGCAATGGGAGTTTACAATTTTGTACAAATTTTTGACCAAAAATACTATCGTAATTTAAGTGGTGGAATCTTAGAAGCTTTTGGCAAACTATTCTTTAAAGACTTAAAAATTTACTTGTACCCTTTAAAAGATCAACGTACAGGAGAAATTAAGACTAGTGAAAACCTAAAAGTACATCCTCGTATGAAAGAATTGTATAAGTTCTTCAAATACAATGGAAAAGTAGTAGATATTAAAAATTTCAACCCAGACATATTAGATGTTTTTTCACGGACCATCTTAAAAAAGATTGATAACGGAGAAGCAGGATGGGAAGAAATGCTTCCGTCTGGGATTGCTGAAATAATTAAAGAGGAGCGTTTGTTTGGATATTCTAAACGTAAATTTAAAACGAAATAATAATTTACTTCATCCTTTTAAACCTTTAATAAGAAACGCAGTCTAAACTAAAATTAAAACTGTGACAGAAGAAGGACAACTCATAGCGGCGCTACAAAACAATAAAACGAAAGAAAAAGCTTTTCGTAGTCTAATGACGCTCTATAAGGAACGCCTGTACTGGCATATCCGGAAAATAGTACTATCACATGACGATGCCGACGATGTGCTTCAAAACACCTTTATAAAGGTATTTAAAAGCATTCATAACTTTAAAGGAGATAGTAAACTTTTTTCTTGGATGTATAGGATTGCCACCAACGAGTCCATCACTTTTATAAATAAACGTGCCAAAGAGAAACATATAGATATAAGCGAATTGCATTCAGAACTCGGTTCTTCCTTACAAGAGGATGTTTATTTCTCAGGTGATGAAATTCAATTATTGCTACAAAAAGCAATTCTGACACTCCCTCAAAAACAACAATTAGTTTTTAATATGAAATATTATGAGGAATTAAAATACTCAGAAATTTCGGATATTTTAGACACCTCTGTCGGTGCCCTAAAAGCTTCCTATTTCCATGCCGTAAAAAAAATAGAGAAAATAATTAAAAACCATTAAACCAAACAGATAAACCAGAGTCTTACTAACAGAATGAAACCTAATAAAAACAAACATAGCATCCGGTTTTTGAGTGATATACCTCGAAAAAACAATTTTGAAGTTCCTGAGGGTTATTTCGAAACAATGGAAGATACTGTGTTTTCAGAAATGAAATTAAAAAAGATTCATAGCAACGAGCAAGAACGATTTGAGGTTCCTGAAAATTATTTTGATACTGTAGAGGATGTTGTAATAGCGAAAATACAAGCTGAGATACTTTCTACAAACAATGCAATAGACAGTGCTATCCCTGTAGGGTATTTTGACAATCTCGAAGATAGCGTATTCGAAAAACTACCTAAACAAGGAAAGCTTATTCAATTAAAAACGCTTTTAAAAAGTAAAATTACTCCAATTGCCATAGCCGCTTCCTTATTACTTATATTTACAATAGGGAATGTAAACACAGCTAATGCAGTAACATTTGAAAATATTTCAAGTACAGACATAGAAACATGGGTAGAAAATGGAGACCTTGTATTTAGTGTGGAAGATTTTACAGAACAAGTAACTGATACGGACTTAGAACTCGAAAATTTCAGTAATATGTATACCGATGAGCAAGCATTAGATTTCTTAGAGGAAACTGAACTAGAAAACATACTCTTTAACGATTAATACTACGATTAAATTCGCAGATTATCCAATTAAATTAATAGCCCCCTGATTATAACACCCGTGAATAAAACGATAAACAAATGAAAAAACAATTCCTACTTTTATTCTTATTGACTTTTGGTTTGTTCAGTACAGTACATGCACAACGACAACACAGAATCAGTCATGAAAAATTTAAAGCATTAAAAACTGCCTTTATTACTGACGAACTTGATTTAACAGTAAAAGAAGCCGAAAAATTTTGGCCTATCTATAACGAATACCATATTGCGTACAAAAAAATAAATCATCTTTTAGAAAAGGACATAAAAAAACGTGTAGATGAATTAGGCGGTATTGAAAACATTTCCGATAAAGATGCTGCAAAAATACTAGATAGAATTATTGATTTAAATAAACAGAAAGCAAGTATTAGTGAACGTTTATACCCTGATTTAAAAAAAGTAATTTCTGCTAAAAAAATCATACGGCTTACAAAAGCAGAACGTGATTTTAGACATCAGATTTTTAAAGAGTACCGCAAACGAGGACCAAAAAAAAAGGAAGCTAATTAGCTTCCTTTTTTTATATCTCGTATCCTTTTTTAAGAATACAATTTAGCTCTTAATTCTTTAACTTTTGGATCTTCTAAATATTCATCAAAGGTTGCATATTTATCAATCACACCATTAGGAGTAATTTCAATAACTCTATTTGCAACTGTTTGTGCAAATTCGTGGTCATGCGTACTAAATAACACCGTCCCTTTAAAATTTACTAACGAATTATTAAATGCCTGAATAGATTCTAAATCCAAGTGATTTGTAGGTTCATCAACCATTAAAACGTTGGCTCTAGTCATCATCATACGAGACAACATACAACGTACTTTTTCACCTCCAGAAAGGACATTACATTTTTTCAATGCTTCTTCCCCACTAAAAATCATCTTTCCTAAAAACCCTCTAATATGTACTTCTTCGCGTTCTTCTTCTGTTTGTGCGTATTGACGTAACCAATCTACCAAATCTAAGGATGCATCATCAAAAAAGGAAGCATTATCAACTGGTAAATATGCCTGTGTAGTAGTAACTCCCCAATTAAACTTACCAGCATCTGCTTTTACAGCACCATTTAAAACATCGTAAAATGTAGTCACTGCTTTAGAGTTTTTAGAAAAAATAACCACTTTATCTCCTTTATTAAGATTAAAGTCAATGTTTTTAAACAATACTTCTCCTTCCTCGCTTGTTTTAGCCAAGCCTTCAATATTTAAGATTTGATCCCCTGCTTCACGGTCACTTTCAAAAATAATGGCAGGGTATCTTCTACTTGAAGGTTTTATAGAACTTACATCTAATTTATCTATCATTTTCTTACGACTCGTTGCCTGTTTAGACTTGGCCATATTTGCAGAAAAACGACGGATAAATTCTTCTAATTCTTTCTTTTTATCTTCTGCCTTCTTATTTTGTTGTGCACGTTGTTTTGCAGCTAACTGACTAGACTCATACCAAAATGTATAGTTTCCACTATAATGATTGATTTTTCCAAAATCGATATCAGAAACATGTGTACAAACAGCATCCAAGAAGTGACGGTCATGCGATACCACAATTACCGTATTATCAAAGTTCGCTAAAAACTGTTCTAACCAACCAATAGTTTCAAAATCTAAATCATTGGTAGGCTCATCCATAATAAGTACATCAGGAGAACCAAACAATGCTTGCGCCATCAACACACGTACTTTTGTTTTTCCGTCTAAAGACCCCATTAAAGTATAATGTTGCTCTTCTTTAATCCCTAAAGAAGATAACAATGTTGCCGCATCACTTTCTGCGTTCCAACCGTCCATTTCTTCAAAAATAACACCTAACTCGCCTACTTTTTCACCATCCGCATCCGAAAAATCTGGTTTGGCATAAATTTCGTCCATTTCCTTTTTAATAGAAAACAGTTCCGTATTTCCCATCATTACGGTTTCTAAAACCGCAAATTCATCATGAGCAAAGTGATCCTGAGATAACACAGACATTCTTTTTCCTTTTTCCAAAGAAACATGTCCAGAAGTAGGATCTATATCACCTGCTAAGATTTTTAAAAAGGTTGACTTCCCTGACCCATTTGCGCCAATAACGCCATAACAGTTCCCTTGGACAAATTTTGTATTTACTTCGTCAAACAATACACGTTTTCCAAATTGAACAGATAAATTAGATACTGATAACATTCTACTATTTTTAAATTTTGTGCAAAAATATGAAATTAGCTTCATTAAATGGTTTTTAATTGTAATTATTAACTTTTAACAACACGTTAACAACATCACAACCGAAAAGAAAGTATTTTTGTATGAAAGCAAAATAGCAATACATTGATACCAAAAACATATCATACCTTAATCCTTTGGATACTCGTATTTCCCTTCCTATTTAGTTGTACTACTAGTGAAGAAAAAGATACTTTTGCCTATTTTGGAGGTCATATAAAAAACCCTAAAAGTGATGTAATTATCTTTTTAAAAGACAACCAGTCATTAGACACCATTCGTTTAAATAACCATAACACCTTTCTTAAAAAATTTAAAAATTTAGAAGAAGGCTTGTATACATTTAAACATGGTCTAGAATTTCAATACGTCTATTTAGAACCAACCGATAGTATATTAATCCACCTCAACACATGGGATTTTGACGAGAATTTGGTTTTTAGTGGTCGCGGAAGTGAAAAAAATGAATTTCTAGTAAACTCATTGCTCGCTATTGAAAATGATGAAAAGTTAATCGGTAATTATTATCAATTTAAAGAAGATCAATTTATATTTAAATTAGATTCAATTTTACAATTAAGAGCAACAACACTTTCTCAATTTAAAACTTCCGTAGAAGAAATATCAACTGGTTTTATGCATTTAGCCGAAGCCTCCGTAACATTTCCTTTCTTAAGAAGAAAAGAAGCCTATAGCTATTTTCACAAACATGCCTTAAAATTAAATGATTTCCCCATCTTATCAGACACCTTTTATGATTATAGAACAAGTATCGATTTAAACGATAACGCACTCGTTTCTTTCTACCCTTACACAAATTATGTAACTAATTATATTTATAATGCTGGTTACAAAAAAATAGCCACGCATAAGGAATGCCAAGTACTTGCAACAAATATGCTTTCTATTATTGCAGAAAAAATAGAGGAAGGAGATTTTAAAGATAAATTACTTAAAAGTGTTTTGGTAAATGATTTTTTAAAAGGAAACAGTAGTTGTTCTTTTTCTGATCAAAACTTAAAAATATTTTTGGAAAATTGTAAAAACGAAGAATACATAGCAGAAATTAAAGTTCTTATAAAAGAAAGTAATCTCATAAAAAACAACAAACCATTAGCTCCTTTTAACTTAATTAATTCAAAAAATGAGCTTATATCAGTAGGAGATATTATCAAAAACAAATCCACTGTATTGTATTTTTGGTCTACGGAATTTATGAGCCCCAAATATTTATCAAAACGATTATCGTATTTAGAGAAGCGATTTCCATCAATTTTGTTTGTAGGAATCCAAATAAACGACGATTTTACAAATAGTAATAATCAAAAAAAAATAAATTTAGGAGTCCAATATAAAATACCTAAAAACGGACTGGCCAATGCATACTTCTCTAGCAAGTACCCTAGAAGCATCATTATCAACAAGAAAGGAACCGTTATCAATGGTTTTGCTTATTTTAATTCTAAGTTTTTCTCTCCTCAACTTGAACAATTAATAAATTAGTCAATTCACAGAGACTTATTAAATTAATTTGTACCTTTGCCCGCTGAAACCGATTTACAGGAACGCAGGACGTCTGTAAATCAAAAAATTTACAGAATGTCGATATTTAAAGAATTAGGGCTGAATGATGAAATTACAAAAGCCTTAGCCGATTTAGGCTACAAAGAACCAACACAAATTCAAGCAAGTGCAATTCCACAGATTATAGAATCTACGGATGATTTAAAAGCTTTTGCACAAACAGGAACAGGAAAAACAGCTGCTTTTAGTTTACCTATTTTACAGTTATTGGATACCAATAGCAACCAAGCGCAGGCTATTATTCTATCTCCAACCCGTGAACTTGCAGTTCAAATTGGTAATAACATTAGAGAATTTGCTAAGCATCAAAACGGTGTTAAAGTTGCCACTGTTTATGGTGGAGCTAGTATAGAAGACCAAATCCGTCAAATTAAAAGAGGTGCTCAAATTATTGTAGGTACTCCTGGTAGAACTTGTGATTTAATTAAGCGTAGAGCTTTAAATCTAGGTCAAATCCAATGGTTAGTATTGGATGAAGCAGATGAGATGTTAAACATGGGATTCAAGGATGAATTGGATCGTATTTTAGATTCAACTCCAGATTCTAAGCAAACATTATTGTTTTCTGCTACTTTCCCAAAAGAAGTAGAATCTATTGCTCGTAATTACATGAGCAATCCTGCTGAAATTACTTCAGGAGAAAAAAATAAAGGAACTGAAAACGTAAGTCACGAATTTTACATCGTAAATGATCGTTCTCGTTATTTAGCCTTAAAACGTATAGCAGATATAAATCCTGATATATACAGTATAATTTTCTGTAGAACTCGTAGAGAAACACAGGAAGTTGCTGACAAGTTAATCAAAGATGGTTATAGTGCAGAAGCGTTACACGGAGATTTATCTCAAGCACAACGTGATTCTGTAATGCAAAAATTCAGAAAAAAACATGTACAATTATTAGTTGCAACTGATGTTGCCGCTCGTGGTTTAGATGTAAATGAACTTACACACGTAATCAACCATAAATTACCAGATCAAATAGAATCTTACACGCACCGTAGTGGAAGAACCGGACGTGCTGGTAAAACAGGAATCTCTATCGCCTTAGTTACAAGACGTGAAAAAGGAAAATTATTCCCTATAGAGAAAAAAATTGGCAGAAAATTCGTTGAAGGAAAGATACCAACAGGAGAAGAAATCTGTCAAATTCAATTGATGAAATTGATTGATAAAGTAAAGGACATTGATGTAAATGATACTCAAATTAACGAATTCTTACCTTCTATCAACGAAAAATTGGAAGGAATGGATCGCGATGAGTTAATCAAGAGATTTGTATCTTTAGAATTCAACACTTTCTTAAACTATTACAAAAACGCACCAGATTTAAATAACGAATCTGCAGGACGTGACCGCGATCGTGATGACCGTGGAAGACGTGAAGTTGATGAAAACATGTCTCGTTTCTTTATTAACATAGGACGTAGAGATGGTTTAAGACCAGCAAATTTAATTGGATTAATTAACGACCAAGGAATTACTAATAACATTCAAATTGGTCAAATCGAAATATTGGATTCATTCTCATTTTTCGAAGTAGATAAAGGATTTACACAAGAAACTTTGACTTCTTTCCAAGAAGATAAAGCGGACTATAACGGTCGTACCGTAAATGTAGAAATTACTGAAAAGAAAAGATCTGGACGCGGAGGCGGCGGTGGCGGTAGAAGTCGCGGACGTAGAGACGGTGGTAGAGATCGTAATGACCGTGGTGGAGACAGAAGAAGAAGCCCTAGAAGTGATGGTGATCGTAACGATAGAGGAGCTGGAGCTAAATTTGGTCGTAACAGAAGTGATCGTTCAGATCGTGGAGGTGAAAATCGTGGTGGTGACAACAGAGAATTTTCTCAAAGAAGACGTCGTAGAGACTAATCTTAGCAATCATATATTAAAAAAGGCTCGCAATTTGCGAGCCTTTTTTTATGCGTATAAAAAAACAATAGCTATTAAAATTCAGACAATGTTTTTTTAATGATGGCAATACATTCCATTAATTGCTCCTCTGTCATTACTAACGGTGGTGCAAAACGAATTATATTTCCATGTGTAGGTTTTGCTAGTAATCCATTATCTCTTAATTTGATACATAAATCCCAAGCTGTAGAACTCTCTTCTGTGTCATTTATTAAAATGGCATTTAACAAGCCTTTTCCTCTAACAGACAATACTAAATCACAACTTTCTGCAAAAGTTCCTATTTCTTTTCTAAAGATTTGACCTAAATATTCGGCGTTTTCTGCCAATTTTTCTTCTTTAACTACCTCTAAAGCGGCAATAGCCACAACAGCAGCCATAGGATTCCCACCAAAAGTAGATCCGTGTTGTCCAGGTTTTATAACATTCATGATGGCATCATCAGCCAATACCGCCGACACTGGGTAAACCCCTCCTGAAAGTGCTTTTCCTAAAATAAGAATATCTGGTTGAACATTCTCATGGTTTACCGCAACCAATTGCCCTGTTCTTGCAACTCCTGTCTGAACCTCATCGGCTATAAACAATACATTGTATTTTTCACATAAAGCTTTGGCTTTAGTCAAATACCCCTCTGTAGGTACATAAACTCCAGCTTCCCCTTGTATAGGTTCAACTAAAAATCCTGCAATATTTTTTTCTGTTTTTAAAGTTTCTTCTAACGCCTCAATATTATCGTAAGGTATTTTTAAAAAACCGGGTGTATACGGTCCGAAATTTTTACGAGCATCTTCATCATTTGAAAAGGAAATGATAGTCGTAGTACGTCCGTGAAAATTGTTTTCACAAACAATAATTTTTGCTTCGTTTTCTTGAATTCCGTTTACTTCATAAGCCCATTTACGACAAAGTTTGATAGCCGTTTCTACAGCTTCAGCTCCAGTATTCATCGGTAATACTTTATCAAAACCAAAGTATGAAGTAACAAATTCTTCATATTTCCCTAATACATCGTTATAAAAAGCACGAGAAGTTAAGGTTAATGTTTGCGCTTGCTTTGTTAAAGCATCAACAATTTTCGGGTGACAATGCCCTTGATTTACCGCTGAATAAGCTGATAAAAAATCGTAATATTTTTTTCCTTCAACATCCCAAACATATACGCCTTCCCCTTTAGCCAACACCACTGGTAACGGGTGATAGTTGTGGGCTCCGTACTTGTTTTCTAATTCAATTGCTTGTTCTGATGATAATTGTGTAGTACTCATTATAGAAATAAGTTTTAAATATAATAGTTTCCAATTCCTTCTTATGGAGAGAAATCATCCAAATATGGATGCAAAATACAAAATATATCACGTATTAATTCCCAATTTCAACGAATTGATAGATAATAAAAATAAAAATGTTGTTTGCTCCTGTTTCTAAATGCCTAAAAAGGGTTAAAATATATGATCAGCCTCCAAAATAATTCAATACAAGGGACTTTAAACTTAAAAAACACCACTTATATTCGTTTAAACAACAGTAATACAAGATTTCTGCCAAGCTATAACCCATTCAGTCACCACGTTAGAATAAATATTTAGAATCGTTCAAAATAACACTATTTATATTTGGTCTAAATAAAAATAGAATATACATTTGTACTACAATTATATCCTAACAAATTTATTACATGAAACGGCTTACACTGTTATTTACATTACTTACCATAAGTATTTCCCAATCTCAAGACTTAAAAAAAATAGAATACAAGGCTTATGGGGTTGTCAATTACTATAACTTTAACTGGGACACCGACACAGAAAAGCGCAACGTATTTGATACAGAACGATTAAATATCTATTTAAAATATAATTTTAATAACAAGATTCAATTAAAAACAGAATTCGAATTTGAACATGGAGGGACTGGTATCTCCATGGAGCTTGATAAATTTGAGGAATTTGGGGAATACGAAACTGAATTAGAAGCGGGTGGAGCCGTAAAATTAGAACAGCTTAACATCTTATTCAAATATAAACCATGGTTAAATGTACGTATAGGACGCGTAAAACTCTATATGGGAAATGCCTCAAAACTAGACACACCTACACAGTATTTCACCGGTTATAGATCGGCCATGGAAAGTGCTTTATTACCAATGGGCTGGTACGAAAATGGAATAGAATTGTTAGGTGATATTGGAAAAAACAAACAGTTTAGTTATAAACTTTTTCTAGTAAATGGATTATCAAGTGTAGGCTTCACTTCTGCCAACTGGATTAAAAGAGGCCATCAAACTAGGTTTGAAACCATCAATACAAACAATCTTGCTTTTTCAAGTAGACTCGATTACAATCTAAAAAACAAGGGATATATAGGTTTTAGTACCTATATAGGTGATGCTAATGACAACAGACCCAAACCAGATTTGGACCAAGTGAAAGGACTGGTAAGTATCGTAGATCTACATACCAATATAGAAACTGAGCACTTCAAGTTCCGAGCCATGATTTTGTACGGAAACCTTCAAAACTCAGATAAATTAACAGCCGCCAATAAAAAACTTTCTAATAACCTGAACGTCAAACGCACACCAGTTGCAAAAAATGCATTGGGGTATTATGCTGAACTAGGCTATAATATTTTTGCGCTATCAAAAAGCCCCTCCACAAAAAAACTATTTCTATTTGCGAGATATGACTATTACGACAGTATGTATAAAACTGTAGGAGATGTTTTTGACAATCCGCGTTGGGAACGCAGTGTAATAACTACAGGAGCCAATTATATGATACACCCTAGTATCAATCTAAAAGCACATTATGCCGTAAACACTTTGGGCTTAGCATCAGAAAACAAAGAAAAAACCTTCCTCTTAGGAATGGGTTTCACGATTAATTAATAACTATTACTAAATACCATGAAAAATTACAACACCATTGCCAAATTAGCCTTTTTGGCTGTAGTATCAATAAACCTAATTTCTTGTAATGATGACGATCCAACTCCGGTTATAGAAGAGGTTTCGTATACATCAGAATTAAATAACATTGCAGATAATGTAATCGTAGAAACCTATACCGATTTGGCCAATAAAGCCAGCGTATTGTACAATGAAGTTTCTGATTTTAAAACCAACAGAACCGTCTCTAATTACGACGAAGTAAAGCAAGCATGGAGAGACACTAGAGCTCCTTGGGAACAATCAGAAGGATTCCTATTCGGTCCTGTAGATACAGATGGTGTAGATCCTGCCATAGACGCATGGCCTGTAAACGAAGTAGATCTTAACAATGTATTGGCTTCTTCCGATATCTTAGATGAAAGTTATATTGAAAGTGCTATTGACGAAATTAAAGGTTTCCATACCATTGAATTTCTATTATGGTCAGTAGACGGGAATAAGCAATTGGGAGATTTTACAGACAGAGAATTTGAATACTTAATTGCTGCCACAGAAAATTTAAAAAACAGAACGTATCAATTAGCAACTGCATGGACATCGACCTATGCAAACACGCTTAAATCGGCTGGAAGTAACAGTGTTTTTGTATCACAAAAAGCGGCCTTAGAAACATTGGTAGCAGGATTAATTGGTATTGCTGACGAAGTTGGTACGGGGAAAATTGAAGATCCTTTAAATGGTAATGCTGGGGCAGCAGACCAAACTAAAGAAGAATCAAGGTTCAGTCATAATTCAAAAACTGATTTCTCAAATAATATCAAGAGTATTGCCAACATTTATAACGGTACTTATTTTGTTGATGGTAAAGGTCTTTCTGACATTATAAAAGTAGCCAACAGTGATTTAGATACGGCATTTAATCAAGCATTGATAGATGCTATTCAAGCTATTGATAATATTCCTGGAACGTTTACTACAGCAATAGTATCTAACCGTACTCAGGTTTCAAATGCACAAGAAAAAGTACTTATTGTGTTAGAGCTCTTAAGAAGTGAAATAGCCCCTATAATAAAAGCACTATAATTATTAAGTCCGTTAAAAGGTGCTCTTTCAAAACAACGTTTTGGAGGGGTTCCTTTTATAAATAACCATTTCTAATCATGCCAAATTATCACTTTTGTCTCTCAAAAAATACTCATTATTACTAGACCTCGCGTTCAAAAAAAAGATTAAAAACATGAAAGCATCAGCCATACTCGTACTATTCATTTTCCTTATTTCTTCCTGTTCAAAGGACGATACCACAGATATATTAACAAATATCCCTGATATGGAAGAGCGACTCTATGCCGGAGGAGAAACCACCATATTTGCAAACACTTCTTTTTCTTTTGACAACCCAGCTCCTAATTTAAATAACAAGAATCTAGACCTACACTTGGCAGGAGACATGCAGTTTGAACAAGCCTTCGTTACAGCTCCATCTCTCGTAAACCCGGGATTAGGCGCTCAATTTAACAATACTTCATGCATCGCATGCCACCCTAAAGATGGAAGAGCTGGTTTTCCAACAGACATCAATTCTAGAAGTGGTTTTTTTCTTAGAACAAGTATACCAGGAACCGATGCTCATGGCGGCCCTAACCCTACTCCTGGATTTGGTGGCCAACTACAAAATCATGCCATTTATGGCAAACAACCTGAAGTGAAATTTACGATTACTTATCAAGATTTACCCGTCCATTTTAAAGATGGAAGCACTGTGATACTAAAAAAACCAATTTATGGCGTAGCTGATAGTTACATTCCTATGCCTTCCAACACAATGTTTTCTCCAAGAATAGGTCCTCCGGTATATGGATTAGGATTATTAGAAGCCATCACAGAAGTAGATTTACTCAAAAAGGAAGATGTATTAGATGTGGATGAAGATGAAATTTCTGGAAAAGCCAACCGCGTTTGGGATCCAGTTTCAAATACACATAAAATAGGTCGTTTTGGATGGAAAGGTGGTGCTCCTTCCGTTATGGTTCAGAGCGCAGGAGCTTATAATGGCGACATGGGGATTACCAGCCCATTGTTCCCTATAGAAGCAGATGCAGGCCAAACAAACGGAAGTCCTTCTGAACAGAAAGCTCCTGAAATAAGCCAAGAAATTCTCGATCAAATAGAAGTGTATTGCCAAACATTGGCCGTTCCTGCCGCAAGAAATTTAGATGATCCGCAGGTAATTCAAGGGTTTCAACTTTTTGAAGATGCCAATTGTATCGCTTGTCATACCCCCAAACATATTACAGGAAACATTTCAGGAGTTCCTGCCATCTCCAATCAAACTATTTATCCATATACCGATCTTTTATTACATGATATGGGAGATGAATTGGCCGATAACAGACCTGAATTTTTAGCTGATGGAAACGAATGGCAAACGAGGCCTTTATGGGGAATAGGATTGACAAACCTTGTAAATGGGCATACCAATTTTTTACATGATGGACGCGCGAGAAACTTAGAAGAAGCCATCTTATGGCATGGAGGAGAAGCAAAAAAATCACAAGAATATTATACTGACTTAAACAAAAAAGACCGAGATGCACTACTTGCCTTTCTAAACGCCATTTAAACATTATGTACGAATTTATCATCACTTTTAGAGAAACACTGGAAGCCGTTCTTATCGTAAGTATTTTTTATACACTTGCCAAAAA
>Ga0209292_1001484_pt1 | contig 28601 bp, 33 predicted proteins | sample GOMGulsemesocosm_2_FD_184634 | JGI IMG/M metagenome (GOLD analysis project Ga0209292, IMG submission 184634) | Methane-oxidizing microbial communities from mesocosms in the Gulf of Mexico - GOM9C Gulf of Mexico (SPAdes) (version 2) | ecosystem: Environmental > Aquatic > Marine > Cold seeps... | reverse complement strand
ATTATAAATGCAGCTACAGATAAAGGTTTAAATTTTGTGATTGAAGAAGGCGAAGCTGCGTTTTACGGACCTAAATTAGACTTTATGGTTAAGGACGCTTTAGGCAGAAGTTGGCAATTAGGAACGATTCAAGTTGACTATAACTTACCTGAACGTTTTGATTTGACTTATAAAGGCGCAGACAACCAATTACATCGTCCAGTAATGATTCACCGTGCACCTTTTGGTTCAATGGAACGTTTTATAGCTGTATTACTGGAACATACGGGTGGTAATTTTCCTCTTTGGTTGACTCCAGAGCAGGTTATCTTATTGCCAATCAGTGATAAATATCAAAAATATTCAGAAAAAGTTTTAGAATTGCTAGAAAATGCCGAAATTCGCGCTCTGGTAGATGACCGAAGTGAGAAAACTGGTAGGAAAATTAGAGATGCAGAAATGAGCAAAATCCCATTTATGGTGATTGTAGGCGAGAAAGAAGAAGGTGAAGGAACCGTATCAGTTAGGAAGCATGGAGAAGGAGATATTGGAACATTTACAATTGAAGAGTTTATCTCTTTGATACAAAAAGAAGTAAGAAGCACATTAGTGCCGTTTTAAAGAACAAAAATAAAACAGTGAAAGCTGTATAATGTATAATTAAAATTTATTAGTCATAGCAATTAGAAGAAATAGGCCGAGAAGACCTTTAAGAGTAATTAAAGAAGATCAGCATAGAATTAATCATAAGATTAAATTTGTAGACGAAGTTCGTTTAGTTGGTGATAATGTTGAAGTGGGTGTTTATCCAATTCAAAAAGCAAGAATTTTAGCTGAAGAACTAGAATTAGATTTAGTTGAAATTTCACCTAAAGCGATTCCTCCAGTTTGTAAAATTATTGACTACAAGAAGTATCTTTACGAACAGAAAAAACGTGAAAAAGCGTTAAAATCTAAAGCTACTAAAGTAGTCGTTAAAGAGATCCGTTTTGGACCTCAAACAGATGAGCATGATTATGAGTTTAAAAAGAAACATGCTATAAAGTTTTTAAAAGACGGAGCTAAATTAAAAGCATTTGTTTTCTTTAAAGGAAGATCTATTATCTTTAAAGAGCAAGGACAAATCTTATTATTAAAATTAGCTCAGGAATTAGAAGAATTTGGTAAAGTAGAACAATTACCAAAGTTGGAAGGTAAACGTATGATTATGTTTATTGCTCCAAAGAAAGTAGGAAAGTAATTTCATTATTATAAACAATCTTATAAGCAAGATAAAAAAGAAGGAGAAATGCCTAAAATGAAAACCAAATCTAGTGCCAAGAAACGTTTTAAGTTGACAGGTTCTGGGAAAATCAAAAGAAAGCACGCGTTTAAGAGTCACATCTTAACAAAGAAGTCTAAGAAACGTAAGCTTAAATTGACGCACGCAACATTAGTTCACAAAGCTGATGAAGCGAACATCAAACAACAATTAACTTTAAAATAGTTAATTAGGGAATTTAATTATTAACCATGGAGTTCGGCTTAATAAAAGTGTTTGTTTACAAACCGCCAACTACAAAAAACCATTTGAATTATGCCAAGATCAGTAAATTCAGTAGCCTCAAGAAAAAGAAGAAAAAAAATCTTGAAGGCAGCAAAAGGTTACTTTGGAAGACGTAAAAACGTTTACACAGTAGCAAAAAATGCGGTAGAAAAAGCGATGACATATGCGTATCGTGACCGTAAAAACAATAAGAGAAACTTCCGTTCATTATGGATTCAACGTATTAACGCTGGAGCTAGAGAGCACGGAATGTCTTACTCTCAGTTTATGGGTAAAGTAAAAGCTAACAATATCGAATTAACCGTAAGGTTTTAGCTGATTTAGCGATGAACAATCCAGAAGCTTTTAAGGCAATTGTAGAGAAAGTAAAATAATATAATAATCCTTGCTTATATATAAAACCCAAACGTTTGTTTGGGTTTTTTTTGTTAATTTTACATTTTAAAATTCGCTATAAACACCACAAGAAACCATGAAATCAACCATCATCTTTTTATTGTCAGTATTTTTTACTGTTACTACTTATTCTCAGGAAACAACTGTACAAGAAAAAACAATTGACTACCAATTTAGAACCCTCTATAAAAACTCTAATAATTATCAAGAATACAAAGTTGTAGCAAAAAAAGCATATGGTGTTTTGCATAACAATGTTTTAGATAGTCTAAAAAAAACAAACTCTCAAATACAAGGTAAAAACACGTTAATTGATTCTCAAAAATCTACTATTGATACATTAGAGAAAGACAATAAAAATTTAAACACAGAACTTGCTACAGCTGTAAACAATGAAAGTTCAATTTCTATATTTGGTATACAATTCGCAAAAAAGACCTATTCTTTAATTCTGTTTAGTTTCATTTTACTTTTAATAGTAGCTCTGGCTATTTTTATTTATAAGTTTAGAAGCAGTAACGTAACTACTACTGAAGCAAAATCTAACTTAGAAGACATAGAAAATGAATTCGACTTATTTAGAAAGAAATCGATTGAAAGAGAGCAAAAAATCCGTAGAGAACTTCAAGATGAAATCATTAAAAACAGAACCAACTAACCATAAATGGGTATTGTATAGTCTGTAAAACCACTATATATTTGATGTACACCATTACAATGAACACGTCGTTGTTCAACTGACATAAATTAATTATTAACTTAAAGCGATTAAAACTTTCTCCTAGATTTTAATCGCTTTTTCTTCTCACTAAACATCCGTTTTTTTTCTTAACTCACCATAAATGGTGAGTGTAATACCACCATAAATGGTGAGAAAAAATACCCCATAAATGGGTATTGCACAGTAGGTATATCTACCTTAAATTTGATGTATACTCTTACAAAGAGTTAAACAGTTATTCATTGTTATAAACAAATAAATTCCCCCAATTATTTGTTAACTAAAAGCGGTTAAAACTTCCCCCTAGATTTTAACCGTTTTTTTAAGTATTTTGAAAAAGAGATTTTCATTAATCATGAAAATGAAAAAGCACCCAATTGGGTGCTTTCATTTTTTACATCTAAGAAACTAGTTTTTAAAACCCGTCCCCTAAATCTTTTAATTTCTCTGTATTCTCAGCAAGTTTTAATTGATCTATTATTTTATGAATGTCTCCATTTATAATATTAGACAAATCATATAATGTTAAGCCAATTCTATGATCTGTAACACGTCCTTGCGGATAATTATAGGTTCTAATCTTAGCAGATCTATCTCCACTTGTAACCATAGAACCACGTTTTATAGCATCTTCTGCTTGCTTTTTTGCCAACTCCATATCATACAAACGAGAACGCAAAACTTTAAATGCCTTCTCTTTGTTTTTATGTTGCGACTTCTGATCTTGACATTGAGCAACCAATCCGGTTGGAATATGCGTTAAACGCACTGCCGAATATGTTGTATTTACCGATTGTCCTCCTGGACCTGAAGAACAGAAAAAATCGATACGCACTTCTTTTGGGTTTATGACTACATCAAATTCTTCTGCTTCTGGAAACACCATTACAGTTGCTGCAGATGTATGCACTCTTCCTTGGGTTTCGGTTTGAGGAACACGTTGCACACGATGTACACCAGCTTCAAACTTCAATGTTCCATACACATCGTTACCAGTAACTTCAAACTGAATTTCTTTAAATCCACCATTAGTTCCTTCAGAAAAATCTACTGTAGAAACTCTCCATCCTTTATCAGAACAATATTTAGAATACATTCTAAACAAATCACCTGCAAAAATACTCGCTTCATCACCACCTGTTCCGGCACGTAATTCCATTACAGCATTTTTAGAATCTTCTGGATCTTTAGGAATCAACAAGAATTTGATTTCTTCTTCAATTACAGGGATACGAGCGTTAGACTCATTCATTTCCATTTTTGCCATTTCTACCATTTCTTTATCAGAACCATCAGCAATAATTTCTTTTGCTTCTTCAATGGTATTTAATAAAGATTCGTATTCTTTGGTTTTTTCAACAACAGAACCCAAATCTTTATACTCTTTACTTAAAACAGCATATCGTTTTTGGTCCATAATGATATCTGGCTGGATAATTAAATCTGAAACCTCATCATAACGTTGCTTAACAATTTGTAATTTATCTAACATCTTCTTGTCTTTTCTTGGAATGCGAATTTACAATTTTTTATCGGAATTATTTTTAAAATTCATTTAACTATATTTGGATAAAACTTATTGGTGGCTATGAAAAACCTAAAGATTTACTTTCTATTTTACAAGACAAAATTTCTTCCTCCATTAGCTCTTGCCCTATTTACTTTATTAAAGTTTAAGGTGATACAATTAGCAGTATTAGCATTGCTAACAACAACCATTTTAATTTGGGTTTATCAACGTTTAATTAATGATAAAAAAAAAGAGTCCTTGTATTTCTATTATAATTTAGGGCTAACAGAACTGAAACTTTATGCATTCATTTTCTTTATCAATTTAACTTTAATAGTTTGCACAAATACCCTTATTAAATGAATTGCTTAGAAATTGATAATGTAGAGTTAAACTATGGCATAGTAGCAGTTTTAAAAGCAATCTATTTTAAAGCCGAAAAAGGAAAAGTAACAGGTATTTTAGGAAGCAATGGTTCTGGAAAAACTTCTTTATTAAGAATACTTTTTGGTGAATTAAAACCACATAATAAACTTATAAGAATAGATAGTAAACCTGTTTTAACTCCTTTATATAAAAAAAGGTTTATAAAATATCTTCCTCAATTTCATATTATTCCTGAAAAACTGTCTTTAGAAAATGCTTTTAATTATTTTGAATCTTCTCTGAGTGATTTCCTTATTGATTTCCCAAACTTTACAGGCCAAGAAAATGTTCGTTTCTCTAAGTTTTCTGGAGGAGAAAGGAGATTGATAGAAACCTATATTATTCTAAAATCTAATGCAAAAATCATATTGTTAGATGAACCATTTTCTCATTTAGCTCCGTTGTACATTCAAAAATTAAAAAAATTAATAAAGATCGAGAAGAAAAACAAAATCATTATTATTACCGATCATTTATACAACCATATTTTAGATGTTTCTGATGACACCTATGTACTAAAAGATGGCTGGAGCAGAATCATAAAATCACCTGATGAGTTAATTCATCATAAATACATAAACACATTATGAAAAAAATTATAGTACTACTAACAATTATCTTGATCTCCTCTTGTAAAACTGAAAACAAAACTCAAAAACCAAATTTTCTTGTTGGTAATTGGGAACGATTGGATGATACAATAGGAAAGAAAACCTATGAGGTTTGGAATAAAGACTTTACTGGCTTAGGAATTACACTTCAAAATAACGATACTGTTTTTAAAGAAATACTGAGTATTGTTTCTATTAATGATACGCTGACTTTAAAGGTTGAAGGTGTAAATGAAACTCCCTCTCTTTTTAAGTTCACTTCTCAAACCGACACTTCTTTTGTTGCCGAAAACCCGACACATGATTTCCCTACAAAAATAAAATATTGGCTGGAAAACAAGCAATTGAAAGCACATGTTTCAAATGCAGAATTCGGAATTGATTTTGTTTTTAAAAAGCAGTAGTTAACACACGTTAACATAGAATTATGATTTTTCACAAAAAAATTCAGTAGTATTACATGTACTAAATCATACTTCATGAAGAAAATTATCTTAATTCTATTTGTTGCTCTTGTTTCTGCAACAAATTTACAAGCACAACAAAAAGAGAAAGCAGTAGAAAAAGCAGTATTGACTTATATCGAAAATTTCTTTGAAAATAACTTTGAGGCAATGAATGCTGTTTTGCATCCAAGACTTTCTAAACGCGGCTTGAACCCGAATGGAAAAATCAATGAGGATTTACCAGCAAATAAATTAAAAGAAATAATGGGAAAGAAAAAGGCTTTTCCGGTTTCTAAACAACAAAATAAAGTAGAAGACATTGTCATCTTTAATAAAACTGCAAGAGCAAAATTAACTACAGGTTACCCAAATATGAAATGGCTGGAATATGTGACGCTAGTTAATACTGATGGAAAATGGCAAATCATAGATATTTTCTGGGAATATTATCCTAGAAAAAAAGGTTCTACTAAACGAAAAAAGAAAAATTAAGTTTTCAAATATAAACTCACTAGTTACTAGTGAGTTTTTTTTATGCCTTGTTTTGATTCAACTCCAACTTATAACCAACCCCGTGGATATTGGTAAACTTAATTGAAGAATCTTCTTTTAATTTTTTACGCAATTTAGAAATATAAGTATCTAAACTTCTACCAACAAAAACACCTTTGTCTTCCCAGACTTTTTTAGTTAGCTCATCTCTTTTGATAATTTGATTTGGGTTTGCAACAAAAATTGCTAGCAACTCACATTCCTTTCTAGAAAGACTAATTTCAGTAGCTTGTTTTACTAATTTATTTTGCTCTGGATAAAATTGAAAAACACCTATTTGAGTAGATTGAATATTGTTCTCTTTTGATTTCTCTACTTTCTTTCTTTTTGAGGATTTAGCATCCAATAAAAAAACAATTAAAAGAACTAACAATCCAACTAAAAGTAATTGTTTGCTGAAAAAAGTTGACAACGTGTTTGTGAACTTCAATTCTATATAATAGCAACTACTTGGTAAAAACCGCTCAGAGCAAGGAATAATTGTATCCTCTTTTTCCACACTCATTTGATAGCTATATCCTACTTCTCCATCAGAACATTGAATTACTTCAACTCGATAACGATTTGGAAGCGCTGCTTTTTCAAGGCTATTCTTGACAATAGTAACTAATGCACTCGGCTCAAACGAAAGTTTATGCTGAAACGAAAGTTTATATTGATACGGATTCATTTCAATAATCGGTAACACCAATGATGTAGAATCTTTATTGGTAAGCAATAATTGATGCCCAACTTCTCTTAAAGAGACTTTAACTCTTTCAGAAAAGTCTTCGTTATTCTTGTTTGAATCAGAAAAAATCCAACTAAAAAAAAGTAGTCCGGTTAAAGTAACATAAATAAGAATCTTTCTTTTGCTCATAATAGCTGCTAATAACATACATTTTCATGACATTTTACATCTGTTGACAGTTCTTTTACATTTTTTTGACACTTTTAAACGCATCTCAATATAGTTTTACTCAAAAATAAAAAATCATCATGAGAAAAATTATTATTACCATTATCTGTATTGCATGTTTATCTACAATAAGTAATGCACAAGAAAAACTACACATCAACACGTCAAAAAGTTCCATAAAATGGAATGGCGAACTTACATTCCATTTTGGTGGGCATGATGGGTTCATCCAGTTCAAAGAAGGTTATTTTATTAAAACCAAAGATGCACTTACTGGTGGAGAATTTATTATAGACATGAATTCTATTACTAATACAGATATAAAAACCAAGAAAGGAAATGAAAGTTTAGTTATGCATTTAAAAGATTCTGATTTTTTTGATGTTAAAAAGTACCCATTGGCAATAATAGTATTTACTTCTGTTGAATATTTCGAAGACAAGTCTATGAGGATTCATGCCAATCTTACAATTAAAGGCATCACAAAACCTATTCGGTTTAACGCAACACCTAATTATCAAGAAAAAAGTTTAAGAGCAAAATTTAAAATTGATAGAAGAGAATGGAACGTTAATTATAAAAGCAAAATTAAAAACAGTGCCATTTCTGATGCAATTGGTTTTGAAGTCACTTTAAATTTATAATCTGATGAAAAAATCAATAGTCCTTTTTACGCTGCTCCTTTCTTCAATATTTTCATTCGGACAAAGAAATGAATTTAATTTAATACAACTTGATTCCACTTGGGGGCAAGAAGTGCTTCGTTTTCCTGCAAGAAACATGAACTACAAAGGTGTTGGAGAAGTAAGATTCCCTCCAAAAGGCTGGATACAACCAGAGCACAAAAACTTTTGGTCATACATCTATGCTTGGGACATCAATGTAAATAGAGAAATTCTAGAAAAAGAGCTGGCACTAGATCTAGTAAAATACTTTAATAGTTTAAACAACGTTGATATGGATAACAGAAAAAACAAACGATACACTTCTGCAACCGTCACTAAAACGAATATAAAAAAATCAACTACTTACTTTAAAGGAAAAGTAAAAATATTTGATCGTTTCGCAACAAATAAACGAATTACGTTGAATGTAAAAATAGAAAGTCATCATTGTAAAAAAAAGAAAAGAACAGTGCTACTATTTAAATTTTCACCAAAAGACTTTAATCTTAAAACTTGGGAAATGCTAGAAAAAGTGAAGTTACTATCAGATGTTTGTGATTAATAATAAAAAAGCCTCAGAATTTTCTGAGGCTTTTTTTATTTATATATTATTTTCTACTAATATTCAAAAGTTCCAAACTCACTAGTAATCGTTAATTTCTTCGTTTCAGAAGCCTCTACTCTACCAACAATCTGAGCATCTACATTGTACGATTTAGAAATTGCAACAATATCTTCTGCAACTTCTGGAGAAACATAAATTTCCATTCTATGTCCACAATTAAATACTTGATACATTTCTTTCCAATCTGTTTTAGATTGTTCTTGTATCAATTTAAACAAAGGAGGAATTGGAAACATATTATCTTTTACAATATGTAATTCATCTACAAAATGTAAAATTTTTGTTTGTGCACCACCAGAGCAATGAATCATACCGTGAATGGTATCAGATTTGAATTTTGATAAAATTTCTTTGATAATTGGGGCATAGGTTCTTGTCGGAGACAATACTAATTTACCTGCATCAATTGGAGAATTTTCAACTGCATCTGTTAACTTTGCTTTTCCAGAATACACTAAGTCTGCAGGAACTGCAGCATCAAAACTTTCTGGGTATTTTTTAGCTAAGTAATTATCAAAAACATCGTGTCTTGCAGACGTTAATCCGTTAGATCCCATTCCGCCATTATACTCCGTTTCATAAGAAGCTTGACCGAAAGATTCCAATCCAACAATTACATCACCAGCTTTTATATTTGCATTATCTACAACATCTGTACGTTTCATACGAGCCGTAACGGTAGAATCAACAATAATCGTTCTTACCAAATCACCAACATCAGCAGTTTCGCCACCAGTAGAATGAATCGTTACTCCAAACCCTTTAAGATCTTCTATCAACTCTTCAGTTCCGTTGATAATTGCCGATAATACTTCACCTGGAATTTTACTTTTATTACGTCCAATTGTAGATGATAACATGATATTATCTGTAGCACCAACACACAATAAGTCATCAATATTCATGATTAATGCATCTTGAGCAATTCCTTTCCAAACAGAAATATCTCCTGTTTCTTTCCAATACATATATGCCAAAGAAGATTTTGTCCCTGCTCCATCTGCATGCATGATTAAACAATAATCATCATCATTTGTTAAGTAATCTGGAACAATTTTACAGAAAGCTTTTGGAAATAATCCTTTGTCTATGTTCTTAATCGCATTGTGAACATCTTCTTTAGATGCAGAAACGCCACGTTGGGCATATCGTTTCGAAACTTCTTGATTCATGTTGTTGTGTTGTTGTTTTGTTGTTTTGTTGCTGCGAAATTACTTTAAAAACAGCAAACATTCAAAGTTATTGATACTTTTTACTTCGTCGTTCAAACAGAACTGTATCTCTCCAAATTCCGTTTTGTTGTGCGATTTTTTCCCTAATTCCTATTTTCCGAAAACCATTCTTCACGTGTAATTTTACACTGCCTTCATTTTCTGGAAACAGACTAGAATACAAGGTCCAAATTCCATTCTCTTCGGATGCTGTTATCATTATCTCTAGCAACATATTTCCAATTCCTTTTCCTAATGAATTTAAAGAAACATACACACTCACTTCTGCTACTCCTTTATAGGCATCTCTTTTTGAGACTGGACTAATTGCGCACCAACCTAAAACTATTTCATTTTCTAATAGGACAAACCTTGAATGTTGATGATGGGTTTCATTCCATTCTTTCCAATCAGGAACTTGAGTTCTGAAAGTCGCATCTTTCGTATCAATTCCATCTTGATATATTTTTGCTACTTCTTGCCAATGATTTTCTGTTAGTTTTTCAATTTTCATGATAAAAAATCCCACAAAAGTGGGATTGATATTTTATTAACGTGTAAACAACAACTCTCTATATTTTGCCAATGGCCACAATTCATCATCGACCATCATTTCTAATTTATCACAGTGGTAACGGATTTCATCAAAATAAGGTTTTACCTTATTACAATACGCATCCGCAGATTCCTGCCCTTTTAATTTGTTAGCTTTTCTACGTTGGTCAGTCATTTCTTCTACTTTAGAATTGATGCCTTCAATGTGAGAAGATATTTTTTTAATTAAATCGATTTGCTCTTTACCAAGTTTCTTAAACTCATCACCAAAGATATTTTTCAATCCACTTACATTTTCTATCAATGTATTTTGATATTTCACAGCAGTCGGAATTACATGATTTCTTGCAATATCACCCAATACTCTTCCTTCAATTTGAATACGGAGCATGTATTCTTCTAATTTAATTTCATGTCTTGCTTCAATCTCAACCCTACTCATCACATTCATTTCTTCAAAAAGCGCAATTGATTTTTTAGAAACCTTCGCTTTTAAAGCCTCTGGAGTTGTCTTATTATTACTCAATCCTCTTTTGTCTGCTTCTTTTTCCCACTCAACTCCATAGCCATTTCCTTCAAAACGAATTTTCTTTGATGCTTTGATGTATTCTCGTAATACATTAAAAATAGCTTCATCCTTTTTCAAGCTTTTAGAAGCAATTAATTCATCTACTTCTATTTTAAAATCTTTTAATTGCTTTGCTATAATTGTATTTAAAGTTGTCATTGGTCCAGCGCAATTTGCCCAAGAACCAACAGCTCTAAACTCAAATTTATTCCCCGTAAAAGCAAAAGGTGAAGTTCTGTTTCTATCTGTATTATCTAGTAAAATCTCTGGTATTTTACCTACTATATTTAATTTTAAATCTGTTTTTTCTTGAGGAGACAACTTCCCTTTGGTTACATTTTCTAACTCATCTAATACTGCTGATAATTGCGAACCAATAAATATAGAAATAATTGCTGGCGGCGCTTCATTAGCTCCTAATCGATGGTCATTACTTGCACTTGCTACAGAGGCTCTAATTAGCTCTTCATAATCATGAACTGCCTTGATTGTATTCACAAAAAATGTTAAGAATTGTAAATTCTTCATAGGTGTTTTCCCTGGACTTAATAAGTTTACTCCAGTATTTGTAGCTAATGACCAGTTGTTATGTTTTCCAGAACCATTAATTCCCGCAAATGGCTTTTCATGAAACAACACTCTAAATCCGTGTTTTCCTGCCAATTTTTCCATCACATCCATTAATAAGGAGTTGTGATCTACCGCTAAATTTGCTTCTTCATAAATTGGAGCTAACTCATACTGATTTGGAGCGACCTCATTATGACGGGTTTTTACAGGGATTCCCAACAACATAGATTCTTGCTCTAAATCTCTCATATAACTCATTGCTCTATTTGGAATAGAACCAAAATAATGATCATCTAACTGTTGCCCTTTCGCTGGAGAATGCCCTAACAGCGTCCTTCCTGTTAAATATATATCTGGTCTAGAAATTGCCAATGCAGAATCAATTAAAAAATACTCTTGTTCCCAACCTAGTGATGCATTTACTTTTGAAACATTTTTATCAAAATACTTACACACAGCAGTTGCCGCATGATCTACCGCTTGCAAAGCTCTTAATAAAGGTGCTTTATTATCTAAGGCTTCTCCAGTATATGCAACAAAAATAGTAGGAATACAAAGTGTTGTTCCATAAATAAATGCGGGCGATGTTGGATCCCAAGCAGTATATCCCCTAGCCTCAAAGGTGTTCCTAATTCCACCATGCGGAAAACTAGAAGCATCTGGTTCTTGTTGCACCAATTCTCCACCTCCAAATTTCTCCATTGCACTACCATTACCTAAGGTTTCGAAAAAAGCATCGTGTTTTTCTGCTGTTGCTCCTGTTAACGGCTGAAACCAATGTGTATAATGTGTTGCGTTTTTTGATAAGGCCCAATCTTTCATTGCAGCAGCAACTTGATTTGCTATCTTACGGTCTATTTTTGTTCCAAACTCAATTGCATTCATAACACTTTCATAAGCTTCTTTGGTCATATACTGACGCATAGCATGCTCATTAAACACATTTCTACCAAAAATCTCTGACTTTCTTTCTGTTTCAAAAATTTCAATTGGCTTCCTATTAACTGTTTCTTTTAATGCATTAAAACGTACACTAGACATATTCTTTGTTTTTTATCAAAAATAAGTATAAAATACTATTAATTCAATAACAACCCCTTGATTTATTAACAATAACATAAAAATATTAACATTTCTAATTTTAACCCCCATTTTTTTAGGGGCATATCTTTTAATTTACATATTTTTGCAATGTATTTATATTTTTGCTATATCACAAACAAAAAAAACAACACCATGAGTAAAATTAAGTTAGAGTACATTTGGTTAGATGGCTACAAACCAACACAAAACCTTAGAAGTAAAACAAAAGTTGAAGAGCATGAAGATTTTCAAGGAACTTTAGAAGAGTTAAAAAATTGGTCTTTTGACGGGTCTTCTACAAAACAAGCTTCAGGAGGTTCTTCTGACTGTATTTTAAAACCTGTCTCTATCTTTAAAGATCCTGCTCGTGTTAATGGATACTTAGTAATGACAGAGGTTATGAATTCTGATGGAACACCACATGAATCTAACGCACGTGCTACTATTAATGATGATGATAATGATTTCTGGTTCGGGTTTGAGCAAGAATATTTCATTATGGATAACGCAACACAACTTCCTTTAGGATTCCCAGTTGGTGGATATCCTGGACCACAAGGAATGTATTACTGTTCTGTTGGAGGAAGAAATACACATGGTAGAGATTTTGTTGAAGAACATGCTGACTTATGTATTGAAGCTGGATTGAATTTTGAAGGAATCAATCAAGAAGTTGCTTCTGGACAATGGGAATTTCAATTGTTTGCAGTAGGCGCAAAAAAGGCTGGAGATGAAATCTGGATTGCTAGATATTTATTAGATAGACTAACTGAACGATATGGATATTATATTGAGTACCATCCAAAACCTGTAAAAGGAGATTGGAATGGCTCTGGAATGCATGCTAATTTCTCTAACGAAATCTTAAGAACCTGTGGCTCTAAAGAAATTTTCATGAAAGTCTGCGAGGCTTTTAGACCCGTAACCAAAGAACATATTGATATTTATGGTGCTCATAATGATCAACGCTTAACAGGATTACATGAAACTGCGTCTATTACAGATTTTAGTTATGGTATTTCTGATAGAGGCGCTTCAATTCGTATTCCTATTATTACTGTAGATAACGGCTGGAAAGGATATTTAGAAGATAGAAGACCCGCATCTAACGGAGATCCTTATAAAATTGCATCAAGAATTATACGAACTGTAAAACCAGTTTGCGAAGCTCTATAAAGAATTCCACAAATAACACAACAAAAAAAAGCTCTCGAAATTCGAGAGCTTTTTTATTATGTTAATGTTGTAATTATAAATATGGCATATAACGCCAATAGAACAATACCATGCCTCCAATCTAATCGTAATTTTTTTGGAAAGAATACCAAAGGTAATACCAAGAACGAAATTCCTAGCATCCAAAATATATCGTAATTCAATAATGCTATATCTTTTAGCTCTATTGGCGTAATCATAGAAGTAATTCCTAATACTGCCAAAATATTAAACACATTAGAGCCAATTAAATTCCCCAAAGAAATCGCTTTCTCTTTTTTCAAAACCGCAATAATTGAAGCTGCCAATTCTGGAATACTTGTTCCAACAGAAACAACAGTAACTCCAATAACACGTTCACTTACTCCAAAATCTGTAGCTAAAGCAACTGCTCCTTTTATTAATAATTCAGAACCAGCCCACAAACCTACTCCACCTATTGTTACAAATAACACAATTTTGACTGCTGACAACTGGTCCTCATCTTCTGGAATTTCATCTACCACTATGTTTTTTTGAAAGCGAAATAGATACACCAAGAAAATAATTAAAAATAAAAATAAAATAGCACCTTCATAAAACTCTATTTCTCCATCATGAGCTAAAAAATAATACAACAAACCAGAAGCCACCATCATTACTGGCCAATCTGTTCTGTAAAGACTTTTCTCTACATCAATTTTTGATAAGACAACTGTAATTCCTAATACCAATCCTAAATTTGCAATATTTGAACCTATAACATTTCCCAAAGCCAAATCAGGAAAACCATCTAAAGCCGATCTTATACTTACAATTAATTCTGGTGCAGACGTAGCAAATGACACTACTGTCATACCAATAACAATTTTTGGAATGTTTAGCTTTAAAGACAACCCAACAGCAGCTTTCAAGAGCCAGTTTCCTCCAATAATCAATAAGAAAAGCCCAGAAATGATGTATAAAAAATTCATTAATTATTGTTTTTTGCGAAGATAGATAAATTAGATTTTAATATTTAATTATGCTTCTCATTCATTTTAATATTTTATTTTTATAACCACAATACCATCGATCTAATGCGGTTTAGAAAAAAAACATATTATATCTTCTTTTCAGTAGCTCTTTGTATTGCTTTTACAGTTAAAACTTCCAATGTTTATAGTCAAGAAAAACTACAATTTCTAATACAACGATTTGATAGTTTTAGTGAAATAATCACAAAGAAAACAACAGAAAAAGAATTAAAAGCCATCAAATACAATCTTGAAAGACTAGGTGTTTCTTTTAATTACAGTAATTTAAAATACAATTCAAAGAAAGAGATTATAAGCATCAATATTAAACTTAGAAATCGAAAGAGTGAATTCTCTAGCAAATGGATTCAAAAAAATATTCCGATTCCCGATATTCAAATTGCGGAAATAAACGGAATAGTTAGTATTCTTACTAATGTTAAAAAAACAAACTTAAGACTACACAACAACACCCCCTAGTACTTGCTTTTATCACCTAATTTTTGTATATTGATAACAATGAAAAAACGTATTTTTAAAATAGTTGCGAAAGCAAATAAAACACTTTTACCTTCTTATACAAAGAGGCAATTAGACATCTCTAAAGCTTCAAAAATTCAGTTGGCAATAATTGGATGGAGAGCATACATTACTTTAAAATCATTGAACTAAAAGAACACATTATGGAAAAAGAACATATTAAAGTATTTACAGGAACCTCAATATTAGTAAACCGGTTGAGCTTCTTATTAGATGAAGCAGAAATAGCTAGTTTAATAAAAAATCATCACGAATCTGCTAGGCTTGGCGGCTTTGGTTCACCCATGAATGCAGTCGAATTATTTATCTACAAATCTGACACAGAAAGAGCTACTACAATTATTGAGGATTTCAAAAAAGAAATAGCAGAATAGGTTTTATAATTTAAAAAACATCTTTATATTTGCACCCGCTTAACGGCCTCGTGGCGCAACTGAATAGCGCACTTGATTACGGCTCAAGAGGTTACTGGTTTGAATCCAGTCGAGGTCACAAAAAAGCTCATCTTAATTGATGAGCTTTTTCTTTTTACAATAGTTTCAAATCTCTATTTTATCTTTTGTAGTTGATTTTCTTTATATTTATCAAAAAACTGATTTTCAACTAACTAAAACCATGCGATCATGATTCGAAAACTATTAATTTTACCCGCATTACTTTTTATCTCACTTTCCTTTAGTCAAGAAATCTTTGATGCAACCACAATTGAGAAAATAAAAAATGAAGGATTAAACAATTCACATGTTGAAAAAATAGCTTTTGAATTGATTGACAAAGCTGGTTCTAGATTGACAAATTCTCAAGGGTATAAAAGAGCTGCAACCTATGCAGTAAACCAACTTTCTAAATGGGGACTAAAAAATTCTAACACTGAGGTTTGGGGAGAATTTGGAAAAGGCTGGGAAATTGAAAAGAATTATGTAGCAATGACAAAACCCTATTATATGGCTTTTACTGCGGTTCCAAAAGCTTGGTCAGACGGAACTAATGGTCCAATAAAAGGGAAAGTAATTATTGTAGATATAACATCTGAAGAAGATTTCGCGAACTATAAAGGAAAATTAAAAGGCGCAATTGTTCTTGTAAAGGCACTTGGAAATCAAGGCCCTACTTTTAAAGCAGATGCTTTGCGCAAAACAAATGAGCAATTAAATAAAATGGAAATTCCTGCTAAGCCTAGAGCAAGAAGAACAGGAAATACTAATGATAGAGCTGCAAGAATAGCAGCATGGAGAAAGAGAAGAGCTTTCACTCAAAAAATTAATACTTTTTTGATGAAAGAAGGAGTTGCTTTAAATATTGTTGGAAAAAGAGGTCGACACGGAACATTATTTACTGGTGGCGGAAGAGGCTATTTAAAAGATGCCCCTAAATCTATAAGTGAACTAGAAATGATACCTGAACATGCAAATCTTATGGCACGCTTGATAGAAAACGGTGTTGAAGTTGAAGTTGAAGCTGAAGTAAAAACTTCTTTCAACTCAAATAGCTTGAATGGATATAATGTGGTTGCAGAAATCCCTGGAACAGACAGAAAGTTAAAAGCAGAAGTTGTTATGTTAGGAGCACATTTAGATTCTTGGCATGGTGCAACTGGCGCAACTGATAATGCAGCTGGCTCTATTGTTATGATGGAAGCAGTACGAATTTTAAAAGCAATTGGAGTTACACCAAGACGTACTATTAGAATTGCACTTTGGGATGGAGAAGAGCAAGGATTACATGGATCTAGAAATTATGTAAAAAATCATTTTGGAGATCCAGCAACAAAAAAGTTCACCAAAGAGAATGAAAGAGTGGCAGGATATTTTAATATCGATAATGGAACAGGAAGAATAAGAGGAATTTATACACAAGGAAATAAAAAAGTTGTTCCGATTTTTAAAAGTTGGTTTACGCCTTTTAGCAGTATGATCGATAACACAACTGTTACAACTAATAATACTGGTGGAACTGATCATTTAGCCTTTGATGGAGTTGGGATTCCTGGATTTCAATTTATTCAAGACCCTATAGAATACAATTCAAGAACACACCATACAAATGCTGATACTTTTGAGCGTTTAGTAATTGAGGACTTAAAACAAATGGCCGTAATTGTTGCTTCTTTTGTTTACAACACAGCTCAAAGAGATGCTAAACTACCGAGAAAAGAAACAAATAAAACAAGATAAAACTTACTATCACAAAAAAAATGCGCACCAATTTGGTGCGCATTTTTTTTATAAATTATTCTTTTTTTATTCTATATACCTTCTTATTGCTACTCGATGTTCTGGAATACTCTTGTCGTAATTTTCTATCACTAGCTCTAGTATAACTGGTTTTTGTAGACCGATGTCTTTTTTTGAATTGAATTTAGACACATATAAATTGTAAGTGTCATTTGATTTTTCAAAAATTAAAAAGTGTTCTGTATTTAACTCAGTAAAACTGATTTCATTTCCAGAAAAAGCGCCTGATGCATCTTTTACAAATGGAGAGAAATTATAATATAAAAATACGTTTGTCATGTTATACTAATTCAGCCGAAAGGCCCAAAGATAATAATTTAGAACATTGAGATGTCAATTCTTTAAGTTCTCCTGTTTTCACAGTACACTTTCCTTTATAATGAACTAAAATAGTACATTGCTCTGCTTGTTCTAACGAATGCTCGCAAACATCCATCAAGGAATCCATTACAAAATCAAATGTATTTACATCATCATTAAATAAAACAATTTCATGCTGATTTACCTCCTGTTCAAGGACATCAACTTCTTCTTGTATTTTTTCTTTTGTGCTCATCATAAAAAATAAATATACAATTAACCTTTAATATATTTTAAAGATACCCAATTATTTCTTTCTATAGTTTTTACCAATGACAATCCATACTTAGAAACCTCAGCATCTATTACAGGAATGTCTTCTTTATAAAACCCACTTAATAGCAACACTCCCTTATCCAATATGCATTTTGTATAGGTAGCCATATCATTCAATAAGATATTTCTATTGATGTTGGCAATAAATACATCATACTTCTGAGTAGTAAGCAACTCTGCTGTACCTTCGAAAAAAGTAATATTCTTACAGTTATTTCTTTCTGCATTTTCAATCGAATTCAAATAACACCAATTATCAATATCAATTCCGTCAATAGGATTTGCTCCTTTCATTTCAGCAAAAATCGCTAAAATCCCCGTTCCGCAACCCATATCAAGAGTTTTCTTATTGGTTAAATCTAAATCGATTAAATGTTGCACCATCATATGTGTTGTTTCATGATGACCAGTACCAAAACTCATTTTTGGCTCTATTACAATATCATATTTCAGGTTTGGGTTTTTGTGAAAAGGCGCTCTAATACTCACCAAATTATCCACTTGAATTTGTTCGAAATTCTTTTCCCACTCACTATTCCAATTGGTTTGTTCAATTTCTTTTTCTGAATATGTAATGTCGAATTCTTTTGATTTCAAAACAGAAATATCATTTAAAATATCAGCATTCCAATCTTCTTTTTGAATATAAGCAATGACTCCATTCTCATTTTCTACAAAACTCTCAAAACCCGCAAAACCAAGTTCAGCGATTAGAATTTCTGTTCCAGGTTCATTTGGAACTACTGTAAAATTATATTCTATATATATATTATCCATTAAATAGCTTTAATAATTGCTGTGAAATCTGCAACATTTAAAGAAGCTCCTCCAATTAATCCTCCATCTACATCTTGCTTTGAGAAAATCTCTTCAGCATTTGCTGGCTTAACACTTCCTCCATATAATATTGAGGTATTGTCTGCCACACTTGTGTTGTATTTTTCTTGTAATAATTTCCTAATAAAGGCATGCATTTCTTGTGCTTGTTCTGGCGAAGCTGTTTCTCCTGTTCCAATAGCCCAAACAGGTTCGTATGCTAATACTATTTGATTCCAAGCCATAGAATCTAAGTGAAATAATCCATTTTTCAATTGGCTTTCTACTACCGAAAAATGATTTTCTGACTTTCTATCTTCTAACAATTCTCCAAAACAAAAAATAATTTCCAACCCATTTTCTAAGGCTGAATTTACTTTTTCTGCAAGAATGGCATCCGTTTCACCAAAGATAGAACGTCTTTCTGAATGCCCTAAAATAACAGTTTTTACACCAATACCTTTTAGCATATCTGCAGAAATCTCACCTGTAAATGCACCGTTTTTTGCTTGGTGCATATTTTGAGATACCACTTCTAAATTTGATTTTTTTGCTCTTTTAATAGCTGAAGTTAAGTTGACATATGCTGGTGCAACTATCACTCTTGTATTATCTAACTGCACTCTTTTTATAGACTTTTTAATTCCCTTAACAAGGTTTTTTGTTTCCTTGTTATTCATATTCATTTTCCAGTTACCCGCTATAATTTTACTTCTCATTATCTACATTTTGAATCTGTTTTATCAAAAATAATCCTTTTAAAAACAGCAATTAATCTAACCACAAAAATAAGTTATTTTTTTAAGGCATTTACTATTCTAGCATCGGTAATCTTAGTTGATTTAAATAAATCTACGAAACCGTTTTCATTAACAACCATATATCTAGGAATCCAATTTAGGCTTAAAAACTCTCCAAAATCACCATCCCAACCAGATTTCATATAGTAATGTTCTCCAACAATATTAAACCTTTTAATCCCCTTTTTCCAGCGGTGAGTTGATTTATCTAATGATAGAAACAGATATACTACATCTGGAAATTCTTTTTGTAATTCTTTTAGATCTGGTAATGTTACAATACAGTCTTTACACCAAGACGCCCAAACATCTATCAGCACTTTTTTTCCTTTATACGTATCTAAGATCTCCTTAAAAACAATGGGTTGATTCTCTAGAGTTAGAAATGTATCTTTCATCGCTTTTTCTGAAAACTCTGTAGGTGCTTCAAATGTACAAGCAGTAAAAACAACCAAAATTAATAGAAACCTTTTAAACATGTCTTTTTTATTTTTGTCTAGGTCAATGAAACCCATATTTTCTTACAAATTACTCCACTTAAATTTAATGAGCTATAAAAACAACTATAAATAAACTACCAAATTTAAGTACCTTTGTGCAACAATATTATTGATTGAATGACAACTACACAACTTATTGAACAGATTCATCTAAAAAAATCATTTTTATGTATTGGATTAGATGTAGATTTAACAAAAATCCCTGCCCATTTACTAAAAGAAGAAGATCCTATTTTTGAATTCAACAAAGCAATTATAGATGCAACACATCACTTATGTGTTTCTTACAAACCTAATACTGCTTTTTATGAAGCTTATGGTCTTAAAGGATGGGAATCTTTAGAGAAAACAATTATGTATATCAACGAAAAATACCCAGAAATTTTCACAATTGCTGATGCAAAACGTGGCGATATTGGCAATACATCTAGCATGTATGCAAAGGCTTTTTTTGAAGATTTATCTTTTGATTCTGTAACAGTTGCTCCTTATATGGGAAAAGACTCTGTTGAACCTTTTTTAGCATTTGAAAATAAACATACAATTATGCTGGCTTTAACCTCTAATCAGGGAGCTTTCGATTTTCAAACTAAAAAGATAGACGGAAAAGAAGTATACAAACATGTATTAGAGACTTCTAAATCTTGGGAAAATTCAGAAAACTTAATGTATGTTGTTGGAGCTACGAAAGCTGAGTATTTTAAAGAAATCAGAAAAATAGTTCCTGATAGTTTTTTATTAGTTCCGGGTGTAGGTGCCCAAGGAGGTAATTTACAAGATGTTTGCAAATATGGAATGTCAGAAAACATTGGTTTATTAATCAACTCTTCTCGTGGGATTATCTATGCTTCAAATGATAAAAATTTTGCAAATGCTGCTGCCCAAAAAGCAACAGAGTTACAACAAGAAATGGAAGCAATTTTAAATCAGTAATTTGAATCAAAACAATACTTCTAAAATATTAAAAATCATTTCGCTAGTTCCTTCTCAAACCGAATTGCTATATGATTTAGGTTTAGAATCATCTATTGTAGGCATTACTAAGTTTTGCATTCACCCATATCATTTAAAAGAAACCAAGATGATAGTTGGGGGTACAAAAAACATCAACTTAGAAAAAATAAAAAGACTGAAGCCAGACATTATTCTTTGCAATAAAGAAGAAAACTCTAAAGAAATAGTTGACCAATGCAAGCAAATTACTAAAACTCATGTGTCAGAAATCTACGATATTCAAGATTCTATAGATTTAATAAAAACCTATGGAGAATTCTTTTTTTGTAAAAAAGAAGCATCAAAAATCATTGCAGAAATAAATTTTAAATGGACAGGTTTTAAATCCTTTATTGCAGATAAGGAAACCAGAAAAGCAGCCTATTTTATTTGGAAAAATCCTTGGATGGTTGCTGCTAACAACACCTTTATAAATTATTTATTAGAACTAAATAATTTTGATAACATCTATAAAAACAAAGAACGATATCCAGAAGTTGAAATCAAGAAGATGCAATTAGAAGGAAATCCTGATCTTATATTTTTATCCTCAGAGCCATATCCTTTTACAGAAAAGCATGCTTTAGAATTGGAAGAGTTTATTCCAAACGCAACAATACTTCTTGTTGACGGCGAAATGTTTAGTTGGTATGGAAGCAGATTGAGATATGCTTTTGATTATTTTATTGCTTTACAAAACCGTCTTTGAAAACTCTCTATTTAAGTAACTTACTTTATTCAGTTTTCCTAGAATCTTCATGGCTTTATAAGCAGCTCTATCACTTTTAATCTCATCAATGTATTTATAATCATTAGATCTTTCCACCAACCTATCATAACGCTCTTCTAAGTGTTTTCTATATCGTGAAAGTTGATTTAATCGAGACATTTGTTGGCATATATACTCATAAATATACCATAATTAATTGATTCACAAAGAATTAATCTAAACAAAATTTATACTTCCGTGTATATCAGTGTTGAAAAAAGACTACTAAAATAGAGCTATCTGATATTTTAGCATATCCATAAAAAATTTACAACAGAATATTAAATCTTCACTACTTTTTTCATATGCATTTTTCCTTCAACTACAAACTTTATAAAATAAACACCTCTTTTTAAAGTAGAAAAATCATAAGTAGCATACCCTTTTTTAAAAGTAAACCTGTCCACTTCTCTCCCTAAAACAGAATAAACCCTTAGCTCTTTACCTACTAGTTTAGCATCAACCTTAATTGTCAATTTATCTTCTATTGGGTTTGGGTATAAATGAATTAAATCTGGTTGATTAAAACTTGTGGTAGACAATGTACTCTGCTGATAGATTCTCACATAATCTATTTCCATTGCACTTTCTGTAAACCCTGCACTTATACCTGGTTGAATTGCTATATTTAGCAATAAGTATTGTGGAGCATCAAATGGCCAAGTACTCGCATCTTTAGTCACTGGGTTATAAGTGTAATGCTCTATACCATCCACTTTAAAAACCATTTTCTCTGAAGTCCATTCTAAAGTATAAATATGAAAATCCGTTGACGCTGTTGAAACTGTTTGCCCTCCTAAATTTACTGTCCCCCCAAAACTTGAAGGAGTGTGCATCGCACTTTGAACAAAATTTTGATTGCTTCCCCAATGCTCCATAACATCTACTTCACCACAACCTGGCCAATTTACAGAACCATGAGTAGCATCCCAATAACCTCCATTTTCATTAATATTTTGTCCCAACATCCAAATAGCAGGCCAAGTACCTACTCCAGCAGGTAATTTTGCTCTCACTTCAACTTTCCCATAAGTAAATGCAACCTTAGAGTTTAATCTAGCAGATGTATACTGTTTAATTTGCCCTTGATCTGAGAAAGACTCTTTCTTGGCTAAGATTTTTAAAATTCCTGAATCTACAAAAGAATTATCGGTTCTATTGGTATAATGCTGAATCTCACCATTAAACCAACCTACTCCATCTGGAAGTAATGTTTGATGAAACCACTTATCTGTGTCAATAGCTCCGTCTGTATCAAACTCATCTGACCAAATCAGTTGGTCAAAAATTGCACTTGCAGCCCCTACAGTACCATTATACAAAACATCATCAACATAAGCTGTAACTTGATCATTATTATTTTCACCATTTACTTGAATTAACACTCTATTAAAATCGGTTCTTGATGTTGGAGCATCAGAGTTTGGATCTAAATTGATATATGAACCATTAGCAAAATCAAATGTAACTTCTTGCCATTGGTCTAACACAATGCTTTTAATAATTTCACTTTGAGTTGCCCAAGGCTGACCTGACTTACCATCCTGCAACTTAAGTGACACTTGATTTGCTTGGCTTCCTGTTATTCCTGAAGAAGAAACATAAATTTTAAATGAAAACACACTATTGGTAGACAAGTCAAAATTTGAAGGTACATCAAACCTAACATTGGCATATTGACCTCCTGTGTCTGAATATTTTAAAAGGGTTGTTGAGGTATTAACCCCCTGCTGGAACACATTTGCGAAATTTGTATCTAAACCACAGTCATCTCCAGTCCAGGTTGAAATTGTTCCAGAACCCTCAAAGTCATCTTGAACAGTTGTTTGTGAAGAAATTGAAAGCGTTAAGAATAAAGATAAAAGAAAGTATTTTTTTTGCATTTAAGACACAGATTAATGAGCTTCAAATTACCTTTTAATTATTCTGAAAAACAAAATATACACCCATACAAAAACCATACGGTCTTTAATTTTATTTAAAGCTGTCTGATTTTTTATCATATCCATACGGACAATGTTTGCATCCACTTTTACAACAATGCCCTCTTTTTAAATGGTACTTCTCAGTAAACACTTTATAGCCTTGTTCATTTAAGTAAAAATCATCTGGCTCTAACTCAACTCGTGGTTTAAACATCTTACAAAATTAACATAAAAAAACGCCACAAAAAGGTGTTATTATTTTTAATTTATTTTATTTTTTGAAAAGAAATCATTTAACAGCTATGTTTACAAACGTCAAAAACACACCCTAAAAGAGCATCATTTAAAACACCTTCTTTATTAAATTTAAAAACTAACTAAAGAATCTGAATCTTTTTTAAGAATTCCGTAAATTGCACTCGCAAAAAACAAGATTCATTACGAATGGAACAAATAACACCTTACAAGCCCAAACATAAAGTACGAATTGTAACTGCTGCTGCACTATTTGACGGCCACGATGCCGCTATCAATATTATGCGTAGAATCATACAATCAACAGGAGTTGAAGTGATTCACTTAGGTCATGACAGAAGTGTAGAAGAAGTAGTAAACTGTGCAATACAAGAAGACGCAAATGCAATTGCGATTACCTCTTATCAAGGTGGTCATAATGAATACTTTAAATACATGTACGACCTTTTACAAGAAAAAGGTGCTACTCACGTCAAAATTTTTGGTGGTGGCGGTGGTGTAATTCTTCCAGATGAAATTAAAGAATTGATGGACTACGGAATTACACGTATTTATTCTCCAGATGATGGTCGTGATCTTGGTTTACAAGGAATGATTAATGATTTGGTAGAAACATCTGATTTTGCAATTGGAGATGTGTTGAATGATGAAATAAATCATTTAGCAAAGAAGGAAATAGGAAGTATAGCTCGTATTATTTCTTCTGCTGAAAATTTCCCTGATGTAGCTAAAGAAACGTTAGAGAAGATCCACGAGAAAAATAAAAACTCAAAAACACCTGTTCTAGGAATTACTGGAACTGGTGGTTCAGGAAAATCGAGTTTAGTAGACGAATTGGTTCGTCGATTTTTAGTTGATTTCCCAGCAAAAACAGTTGGACTGATTTCTGTTGATCCATCAAAAAGAAAAACTGGAGGTGCATTATTAGGTGATCGTATTCGTATGAACGCCATTAATAATGACCGTGTATATATGAGATCGTTAGCAACACGTCAATCTAATTTGGCCTTATCTAAATATGTGAATGAAGCGGTACAAGTATTAAAAGCAGCTGAATTTGATCTGATCATTCTAGAAACTTCTGGTATTGGACAATCGGATACTGAAATTATAGAACATTCTGATACTTCATTATATGTAATGACTCCAGAATTTGGAGCAGCAACACAGTTAGAAAAAATTGACATGCTTGATTTTGCTGATTTAGTTGCTATCAATAAATTTGATAAAAGAGGCGCTTTGGATGCCATTCGTGATGTAAAGAAACAATACATGCGTAATAACAATCTCTGGGACATCCATATGGATGACATGCCGGTTTTTGGTACAATTGCCTCTCAATTTAATGACCCAGGAATGAATACGTTGTACAAACGTATTATGGATAAGTTAGTAGAAAAAACGGGTGTTGATTTAAAATCAGACATAGAAATCACAAAAGAAATGTCTGAAAAGATATATGTGATTCCACCAAGAAGAGTTCGCTATTTATCAGAAATTTCTGAAAGCAATAGAGCATATGATCAAAAAGTAGACAGTCAAGTATTTGTTGCTCAAAAATTATACGGTATTTACCAAACAATCCTTTCTGTCATTTCGAACGAAAGTGAGAAATCTCTTTTTAATAAATCTGGTCTTGATGAGGATGAGATCCTGAAACTAGTTCAGGATGACGAAATCCCATTTACAAAACTTCTAGTTGCTCAGTTTGATAAAATAAAACTAAATCTTGACCCACATAATTGGGAGACCATTCTTAATTGGGACCAAAAAGTTCTGAAATATAAGAACCCAATTTACACCTTTAAAGTACGTGGTAAAGAAATTAACATAGAAACACATAGCGAATCATTATCTAAGACTCAAGTACCTAAAGTTGCCTTACCAAAATACCAAGCTTGGGGAGATTTATTACGTTGGAACTTGCAAGAAAATGTTCCTGGAGAATTCCCTTTCGCTTCTGGATTATATCCATTTAAAAGAACTGGTGAAGACCCAACAAGGATGTTTGCTGGAGAAGGAGGCCCAGAAAGAACCAACAGACGTTTTCATTATGTGAGCTTAGGAATGCCTGCAAAGCGCCTTTCAACAGCTTTTGATTCTGTTACTTTATATGGAAATGACCCTGAACTTAGACCAGATATTTACGGAAAAATAGGTAATGCAGGAGTTTCTATTTGCTGTTTAGGTGATGCGAAAAAATTGTTTTCTGGTTTTGATCTTACACATGCATTAACATCTGTGAGTTTAACAATAAACGGTCCTGCACCAATGTTGTTAGGATTCTTTATGAATGCTGCCATTGATCAGAATTGTGAAAAATACATCATAGAAAACAAGTTAGAAAAGCAAGTTGAAGCAAAATTTGCAGCAATTTACGATTCGAAAGGTTTAGAAAGACCTGTTTACCAGGGGCAATTACCTGAAGGAAATGATGGTTTAGGATTGATGTTATTAGGTTTAACCGGAGATCAAGTGTTGCCTGAAGAAGTATATCAACAAATAAAAACAGATACATTACATCAAGTTAGAGGAACGGTTCAAGCAGATATTTTAAAAGAAGACCAGGCACAAAACACCTGTATTTTTTCTACAGAATTTGCCTTGCGCTTAATGGGAGATGTACAAGAGTATTTCATCGATAAACAAGTTCGTAATTTCTATTCAGTTTCAATTTCTGGATATCATATTGCAGAAGCTGGTGCCAATCCTATTACACAGCTTGCTCTTACACTATCTAACGGATTTACGTATGTAGAATATTACCTTTCTAGAGGAATGGACATCAATAAATTCGGACCGAATTTATCTTTCTTTTTCTCAAACGGAATTGATGCAGAATATTCAGTAATTGGTAGAGTTGCTCGTAAGATTTGGGCAAAAGCGCTGAAGTACAAATACGGAGCAAATTCAAGAGCTCAAATGTTGAAATATCACATTCAAACTTCTGGTCGTTCTTTACATGCACAAGAAATTGATTTTAATGATATTAGAACAACGCTTCAAGCATTATACGCTATTAATGACAACTGTAATTCACTGCATACAAACGCATACGATGAAGCAATTACAACACCTACAGAAGAATCTGTGCGTAGAGCAATGGCAATTCAGTTAATCATCAATAAAGAATTAGGCTTAACCAAAAATGAGAATCCTATTCAAGGTTCATTTATTATTGAAGAACTAACAGATTTAGTTGAAGAAGCAGTATTAACAGAATTTGATAGAATTACCGAAAGAGGTGGTGTTTTAGGCGCGATGGAAACCATGTATCAGCGTTCAAAAATACAAGAAGAAAGTTTGTATTATGAAACACTAAAACATACAGGAGAGTTTCCAATTATTGGTGTAAACACTTTCTTAAGTTCTAAAGGATCTCCAACAGTACAACCTGCTGAAGTAATTAGAGCTACAGAAGAAGAAAAGCAATTCCAAATTAAAACAAAAGACTTATTGAATGCTGCAAATACAACTAAAGTAAAAGAGCAATTAGTAATTTTACAAGAAGCAGCTATTCAGAATGAAAACTTATTTGACAAACTGATGGAAGCAACTAAATTCTGTTCTTTAGGACAAATTACAGAAGCCTTGTTTAAAGTTGGTGGACAATATAGAAGAAACATGTAGAAGGCAATGCCTTCAGATAATTTAAAAAGCCTCACAAATTGTGAGGTTTTTTTGCATCTATTTATTACTGTTTTTTGTCTACTTGAGAAAATCATGACAAATCAACAACTAAAATCAGAATTCTACAGACAACTTCAATTAGGCAAAGAAGCTTTAATAAAGAAAGAATACTCAACTTCATTTTACCATTTAGAAAACGCACACATACTTGGTCAACAACATTTGTGGCGACATACACTTAGTCACTATTGGATGTTTGTATTTGGAATCAAAACCAAAAACGCAAAAGAAATAATAGGGCAAGTTTTTAGAATTATTGCTTCTCTCCTATTCACTTTAATTTGGGTTCCGAAGGGAAATACTGGCGGCACAAACATATCTCCAATCAAACCAATTCCAATTCGAAAAGAAATCCTGAAATATTTCTCAAAATAGTTGCATCTTTTTCGTACCTTTTTTGTCTATTAAGTGAACTTAAAATTTACTATTATGAAAAATCAATGTACTTGTAATTGCGACGGATGTAAAACAGGAAACTGTGCTAACTGCACTTGCGAAAATTGTTCTTGCAACAATTGTAATTGTTAACTAATAAATGTCATTTCGAAATGAGGAACGATTGAGAAATCTTATCTTAATAGTTTGAGATTCCTCCTCATACTTCGTTCGGAATGACTGTTTTACTCCTATGACTACACAAGAAGTTTGGGCAAAATACGCCGATGACATCAAACGTTTTATCTTTAGTAAAGTAAAAGATGAAGCGGTTACGGATGATATATTGCAAGATTCGTTTATTAAAATCCATACAAAACTGCATACATTAAAAGATATCACGAAACTAAAATCGTGGTGTTTTACAGTTGCAAGAAATTCTATACTAGACTATTTCAAATCGAGTAACAAAACGTTTGAGTTTGCAAATTTCGAA
>Ga0209292_1001483_pt1 | contig 28603 bp, 26 predicted proteins | sample GOMGulsemesocosm_2_FD_184634 | JGI IMG/M metagenome (GOLD analysis project Ga0209292, IMG submission 184634) | Methane-oxidizing microbial communities from mesocosms in the Gulf of Mexico - GOM9C Gulf of Mexico (SPAdes) (version 2) | ecosystem: Environmental > Aquatic > Marine > Cold seeps... | reverse complement strand
CCTGTCACATTGTCACCGATCAACAGTTCTTCATAGAGTTTTTCACCGGGGCGAAGACCGCTGAATTCGATACTCACATCGCCATCAGGATTACTGTCATCTTTAACGCTAAAGCCACTAAGGTGGATCATTTTTCTGGCTAAATCGACAATTTTAACTGATTTCCCCATATCCAATACAAACACATCACCGCCCTTACCCATGGCACCAGCTTGAATAACCAGTTGCGATGCTTCGGGTATAGTCATGAAATAACGGGTTATATCAGGGTGTGTGACGGTTACAGGGCCGCCATTGGCTATCTGTTTACGAAACAGGGGCACAACAGAGCCTGATGAGCCGAGTACATTACCAAAACGTACCATGCAGAAACGGGTTTCATGCGCTTCTTTTGACAGGGCTTGTAAGCTCAATTCGGCCATGCGCTTAGACGTACCCATCACATTGGTTGGTCGTACCGCTTTATCAGTTGAAATCAACACAAAGGTTTCAACTTTAGCGGCAATTGCAGCTCGGGCGGTATATAAAGTACCAAAGATGTTGTTACGTACACCTTCAACGACATTGTGTTCAACCATAGGTACATGTTTGTATGCTGCAGCATGATAAACAGTTTGTACTTTAAAGGTTTGCATAATGGCTTGTACGCGGTTTTCACGCTGTACAGAACCCAGCATGGGTAAGATTTCGATATCTAACCCTTGCGCTTGTGCGCTCAGGCTTAGCTCACGCTCAATCGCGTAAAGAGCAAATTCAGAAAGTTCGAACAAGATCAGTTTTTTTGGTGCTTGCTTTAGGATTTGGCGACATAACTCAGCGCCAATTGAGCCGCCCGCACCAGTAACCATCACGACTTTATCTTTGATGTTGGCAGCCATCAGATCATCACGCGGTGAGACCGCTTCACGGCCTAAAAGATCATCAATTTCCACTTCTTTGATATCACTATACAGTTTATCGCCACTGACTAAGTCAACCATTGCCGGTATCGTCATGACTTGCAGTGCTAATGGCTCGAGTGTTCGTAATATTTCTTGGCGACGAGCTCGACTGACACTTGGCAATGCCAGTAATATTTTTTTCGCTTCTTTTTGCTCAATTAATTTAGCCAGTATTGAGGGCGAATAGACATGGATACCTTGAATACTTGAACCATGTAATGATTTATCATCATCGACAAAGGCACTCGGGTAATATTCATGACTTTGCATTAATGAAGTCAGTAATTGACGTCCGCTCACACCTGCACCGTAAATGATCACGGGTTCACCAATACGTTTAAGGCCTGTACCAACAATTGAACGCAATGCAACACGACTGCCACCAACGAAGATAAGTGCAAATGCAGTATAGATAATAGGGACAGTACGGGGAATATTCACATTAAAGAAATAAGCAAAGACAACGATACTGATTGCCGATATCGCGATACCAATGACCACTGCAGAAAATGCCTTAGAGCCCATATAGCGTAGTATTGCGCGGTATAAGCCTAATTTCATAAAAGTGAAAATGCTAATTGGGCATACTAATGTCACTAACATCCAGTACTGATTATTTAGAAATATATCAGCGCTATCTAGACGAACGAATAACGATAACCAGAATGCAACAAGGATGAATAAAATATCGATAGCGACACTGACAATACGTTTTTGGCTACGATTTAGGGAGAAGATATATTGCAAAAGGATCATTTTTCGCTCCGAATTGAAAAATAGATGACAATAAATTTAATTAGGGAAAGAGTTCTAAATAAAAAGATTATACGACTTAAAAATATGGCAATAAACTAAAGTATATGAGACTACAAGTAGTTCATTGCCGTCCACTAGATATTACACGATATAAATTATCCGTATTATTTAGATGCTTGAATTAATACATTACGTATAACTTCAGCTGTTTTAGCTACTTCATCTGATGTTAAGGTTGGATGAACTAAAAACATAAGACTCGTTTCACCAAGTTCAACAGCATTTGGTAAGCGCGTTTCAGGACGCCATGGCGTATTATCAAATGCTTTTTCTAAATAGACTTCAGAGCAGCTGCCTTGAAAAGCCGGAACGCCATTAGCCATGATGGTTTCAACAATGCGATCTCTTGTCCACCCATCAGCTAAATTCTCAGCGCGGACAAATAGATAATGCTTGTATTCGGCATGCTCACTGTATTCAGGTATATCAACGATTCTAACTACATCAAGATCATTAACTGCGTTATCAATTGCATTACCGTTAGCTTGGCGTTTAGCAGTCCACTCCAACATACGCGTTAGTTGAATACGACCAATAGTGGCTTGCATTTCAGTCATGCGCCAATTAGTACCAAAGCTGTCATGTAACCAACGGAATCCTGGTGAATGTTGACGCTCATAAATTGCTTCGTAGCTTTTACCATGATCTTTGTAAGACCACATTGCCGACCAAAGCGCCTTATCATTAGTCGTTACCATACCGCCTTCGCCACCAGTCGTCATGATCTTATCTTGGCAGAATGACCACGCGCCAATATGACCGATGGAACCGACTGATTTACCTTTATATTTAGAACCATGAGCCTGAGCACAATCTTCAATAACATAAAAATCATGTTTATCTGCTAACGCCATAATAGCATCCATTTCTGCAGGCATGCCCGCTAAATGAACAACTATTACAGCTTTAGTTCTTGGTGTTAACACAGCAGCAATAGATTCAGCGGTAATGCTCTGACTGTTTAAGTCAACATCTGCAAACACTGGTGCTGCACCACTCGTCACAATTGAAGATGCAGACGCTAAAAATGTACGAGAAGTAGTGATAACTTCATCACCAGCACCGATATTTAACGCTTTTAGCGCAAGATCGAGTGCTAAAGTGCCATTACCTAAGGCTACGGCATAATCACAGCCCGCAAAAGTGGCAAATTCTTTTTCAAATTCACGACCTTCAGTGCCAGTCCAGTAATTTACTTTATTTGATAAAATAACGCGGCTTACCGCATCGGCTTCTTCTTGGGTGAAAGAAGGCCAAGGAGAAAAAGAGGTGTTTAACATGTGAATTAACTCTATATGGAAAATAAATGATATTAAATATGAGGTTTAGCAGGTACACCAACAACAATACAGTCATCATCAATATTGGTAACAACGGCGGCACCGACGCCAACTACTACGTTACAGCCAATGGTCAGCCCCTGCTTAACATTACAACCTATGCCTAGCCAGCTATGCTCACCGACCTTAATATTACCAGCAAGGTGCGTACCAGGGCTAACGTGTACCCCGTCTGCAATAATACAATCATGATCAATAGTGGCCGCAGTATTAACAATACAACCTTGACCAATTTGCACCGCTGGGTTGATGACCGCATTTGCCATTATCACAGTACCTGAAGCAATATAAGCATATCTACTAACAACCGCACTAGGATGAATCAAATTAATAATAGTAGCGTTATATTTGTGTAACTCACTCAGCTTTTGTATACGAATAACATTATTACCAATCGCAACAATGCAAGCAGAAAACTCAGGTAGGCGTTCAATCAATTGGCTGCTATTACCTAATATAGTCCAGCTATCTAATTGTAACTTTTCAGGCCAAGCATCATCAAAGAAACTAATCTTTTTATAACCATTTAATTCAGCAATATCCGCAATAACTTTGCCATGGCCGCTTGCACCTAAAATAGCGAGATGAGACATGATTATTGACTACCTTTAAATTTTTCAATTGTGACATGACCATCAGCACTAATACCTTCACGTACAAATACCTTTTTGACTGTTAACAACAAAATTTTAAAATCTAACCAAAGACTTTGATTGTTCACGTACCAAACATCGTATTCGAACTTTTGTTCCCAACTGATAGCATTACGACCGTTCACTTGTGCCCAACCTGTAATACCAGGACGCACATGATGACGTGTAGCTTGTTCTTTATTGTATAAAGATAAATATTCGACTAATAGCGGACGCGGGCCAACTAAGCTCATATCACCATTGAGTACATTTAAAAGGCCAGGAAGCTCATCTAAACTAGCAGAACGTAAAAAAGCACCAAAGTTTGTCATACGCTGATCATCAGGTAATAGTTCACCATTCTTATCGGTTCCATCCAGCATTGTTCTGAACTTCATCATCTTAAACACTTGCCCCTTTAAACCAGGACGATTTTGCGTAAATAAAATAGGAGAACCTAACTTAAAGTGAATTAATACAGCGATAATAAAAATTACAGGCGATAAAATAGTTAAAGTCAATAAAGCTATAAAAAAATCAAATACACGTTTCATCAATCATTTAACTCCATAATTTTCATTAACTCAGCATTAACTTTATGCACATCAAATTTATCTTCTGCAATTAAGCGGCTTTGATTACCCATTCGTTGCCATTCATCTGGATTTTCAATAAACCAGATCATCTTATCAGCCAAAGCCTGCGGATTTTGTTTCAGAACTAAATAACCATTAATACCTTCGACTACCGTTTCCCTACACCCTTCCACGTTAGTTGTAAGAATTGGCCTACCAATACTCATTGCTTCAAGTACAGTCCTTGGCATTCCCTCATGGTACGAAGCTAAAACAAATATTTGACAATTTTTTATATAAGGTCTCACATCAGCTGTGCCACCACAATATTTAATAACATTGGAGTTATGCCACTTCATCACTTCATCCATAGGAATACCATCTGGAGACGGATCTTCAGGACCAACTAAGTGAAAATGAGCACTAGGATATTTCAACTTAACAATAGCAGCTGCTTCAGCGTATTCACGTAACCCCTTTTCCCCGAGTAAACGTGCAATCGTTAAAAATACAGGTTGCCCGGAAGGTAGAGGTGAATGTTCGTAACGAGAGACGTTAACACCAGAGCCATTAACCCGTTTAGTACGAGTTTCTGTTACTATTTTTTGATCAATAAATACTTGCTGGTTATCAGGGTTTTGGAAAATAACACAAGTCGCTTTAGCAAGAGCTAATTTATATAAGCTAGTGGCAATATTACCTAAAAGATTACGTTTAAAGCCTCCACGTTGAAATGCAAATCCCAAGCCAGTAATCAACCCATAAAATCGAGATTTACCGTAAAGCCGAGCAGCTAATCCTCCCCATATAACGGGCTTAATCGTATAAGATAAGATCATATCAGGCTTTTCTAATTTAAATATTTGATATAGCGATAGTAACACCTTTAAATCAGATAATGGATTCATCCCATTTCGTTCTATAGGGAACGACACAAAACGACAGCCTAGCGTTTGGATTTCATCCACTAATTTAGGCTTAGCACTCGCGGTCATTGCTACAACTTGATGCCCTTCGTTAACAAAAGAACGAATCAAATCACCTCTGAAGTTAATTAAAGATTCAGGTAAACCGCCGATAATGATGATTTTCATAATACTCACAAAATTGCATTAAACTTAAATGGAAAATAAAATAAGAGATATTCACAATGAAGTAACTTTAATTGTTATTCATTCGCCTTTTCTCAATCGCAACCAAAAAAGAAATAAGAAGAAAGATCAAAATAGGTACAAACATCCATTTTTGCCTCATCGCGATACCTAAGTTTGCCGTTGTCATAGAAAGAATTACCCAACTAATACCTACATAGCACCACATAAACACTCGATTACCATTAAACTGTAATTTTTTTATTTTAGCTCTAGCTTTAAAACCAACAAATAATAAATAGAGCAATAGCATATTATCAAGTGATGCCAATAGCTGAGTAACACTCCTCGCTTCAAATGGTAATGGTCTAAATAAATAAGTAAACATCTGCACGGGTAGCGACATAGAGGCAATATCCAACGAACTACCCCCACCAAGGTTAGAGTTAGCACGTTTATCTATATAGCTTTCCAAGTTAGAAGCATCTTCGGATACCCCTGCATAATTTAATGCAAAGGGCACCATAATAGCGGTAACCAGTAATGCTAAAATACCTATTGTTAAGCGAGGTAATAGTGATATATTTTTTTGCAATACAATCGATATAGATATTGCAATGATCATTATACCCGCCATATGCGGTCTGACATACAGCATTAATAGTATAGCTATAGCCATTAGCCATATTCTTCGGCTAAAATTTAGAGCAGAAAATAGAGCTAACCCCATTGCCATAAAAGATATTGCATCTTTACCCATCCCTGATGACCAAAAACTCACAGAGGGCAGAAAAACAACAAGTAATACTATACGTCTTATCTTTACACTTGAGTTAAACGTTATAGACCGTAGTGCTGAATAAAATGCACATAGGCCGATAAAACCAAAAATATTAAATATTAAAAACTGACCAAGAATAGATAAGTCCATCATATGCAATAAATTAACAAAATAAAGAACACCAATAGTGCCAGGCTTAAAAGCTTCTAACTCTCCTTGAGAACGATGATAATACATCGTTGCATCGCCGCCATAATTAAATACATAAAAAAGATAAACCATGCAAAATAATGTATGGTAAAAATATAAAACGCTCCCTATTTTTGTTCCAATAGTGAAATAACGACATAATGGAACAGTTAGAAACAAACCTATAATAAAAATTAACACTACAGACATAACATGCCAAGCGTTCTCAAATAAATCTATATAGTACATATAAACTACTTTATCATTGAGCTAAAAATAGATATGATTTTAGGTAATTGCTGCTGTAAAGAATAGGTTGATTCAACACCTTTACGCCCATTATCTGCATAACTATTTCGAATTTCAGTCTTCGTCGAAAGTCTAAACAATGAGTCAGTCCATTCTTTATCATTTCCCGCCAAAAAACCACATTGATTAATATTTACAATATCAATATTAACGCCAACAGGTGAAGCAACAACAGGTAATCCACAAGCCATGTATTGAATTAGTTTATAGCCACACTTACCTTTCTCCCAAGGACCATCAATTAATGGCATAATCCCTATGTCCATACGATTAATAGAATCGATTTCTGTATCTTCTGACCACTTCAATACCTCAACATTTACATTCGGCAACAAATCAACTACATCACTTGAAGCCCCAACCAATAAAAGTTTAAATTGAACAGTTTTGTTTAAATCTAAAAATACACGATGTAAGTCAACCACATACTTTTGAGTAGAAGGTGAACCGATCCAACCAATAGTTATGATCTCGAAACTCTGCTTATAAGTGAGGGGATATCGATAAATATCAACCACAGTAGGAATAACATAAATACTTTTAGCACCAGCTTTTTTAGCCCTTGCAGCCAAATAGTTATTCCCAACTATTACATTGGTTGATAATCTCATCACTGTATCAATTTTTTTTGATAGAAAAAATTTAATCAATTTATTTTTTGATAAATCATAATTATGAAAAATAGCATCATCAATATCAACAATAAACTTAATATTAAAAATACTAAATAATCTTTCAAAAAAAGCAGGGAAATAAGGAAATATCTCTTTTTCTATCCAAATAAGATCAAATTTTCTCGCCATAAACAAAACACAAAAACGAGCTAAAAATAACTTAAGGACATGTGCCTTTGACACACTTTTATTTAAATACAAAGCTTGTAAATAAACATCATCAAACAAAGGTGATACAGTTACATCTATATTATGCTCTGCTAGAGAAGGAATATATTGTTGAGTTCTAAGTCGACTACTGGCGCCTAATCGAGAATATTTTGATAAAAGTAAAACCTTTTTCATTATAAGCCTTTAAGTATTGTCATATAAGATTGAACACTAGATTCAACAGAAAAACTAGACATACCGACCTCCCCGTTCAACGCTCGGTCAAAGTCATTATTATTGAATTTCCTAACAAACCAATCTGCTGATTTTGACACGTTGTCAACATCGTTACTTGTTAATAAATAGCCAATATCCCCAGTTATCATATCAGTATCACCAATACCTTTTGTTGCAATAACCGGTAAACCACACATTAAATACTCACCTAATTTTATAGGCGCTACTCCTTGCATAGAAAAACTTGACTCTCTAATCGCTAAACCAATATCACAAGCACTTAAATATTCTCCGACTTGATCGGCTTCTACTGTTTTAAATATAATGTCATTATTAGATAAATCAGAATCGGTAAGTATTTCTTTTAAGGGCATATGCTGTCCGCTGAGAACCAGAAATCTAGATAATGGTAGATGCTCTTTAACTTCAACAAAAAATTGTAGCATCTGTTTCATACAATATTGCGGACCAAGTGAGCCTGCATATACAATAAGCGGCGCTTTATCATTAACACCTAGGCGAGTACGCATCTTCGATTTTGAATCATCAGAGTAATCCTTAAATAGTTCACTTGAGCGGCCATTCGATACAACATTAAATTTATTTAAAGATGTACCTGAGCCAGCCCTGTTTTGGAGAATAGTACAAGCGAGTTTAGAGCGAGTGATGACTGAATTAGCACGAATAATTGCTTGTGTTTCAACATCTCTTAAAAAACGATGAACAAAACTAGTTGGAACAGTATTGGTAAAGTCGACTCGCTCATCTAATGGTAAACCATCGGCATCAAATAATAGTTTAATATTAGGACTGTTCTTAATGCCTAATATAGATGAAAGCGCGGGCAAGGTACTTCGAGGCATAACAACATTGATATCCCAATCTTTAATTGCTTTACTAACATCACGCTTACCTTTAAATGCAGTCAGCATAGAACCGATAGAAACAGAAGGTTTACGCCATACATTAATATGTCGGTAGTTAATATTTTCTAAATTACAAATTTCTGTATTTTTTTCAATCTTCGAATTACTAGCCCAAGAAAACTGTAATATAGAAAAGTTATAACCGTGCTCAGTAAGTTTCGTAAATATAGGTAAAAATAAACTTTGAAGGTAATTAGTTTGTGGTCCATCCCACGTGACAAATAAAATATTCAAATATCAATCCTTATTATGCAGTAATTTTTCATATAAACCGTCTAAGTTAGTCATATACTGTTCCAAAGTAAAACGATTTATTACCGAGTTTCGCCCTGCAATACCGATACCTTTTAACTCAAAAGGTTCCAAATTATAAGTCGACTCCACCACATCTAAAACTGATGATACTGACAAATCTTCTAATAACCAACCAGTAGTTCCGTGATCAATAATTTCAGGAACACCACCAACTGATGATGCGATTACAGGCACTCCTAACCCCATAGCTTCTACTAAAGCAATACCAAATCCTTCTGAAATTGACGGTTGAACGTAAATATTACAATTAAATACAACTTCTTCTGGCTTATCTTTAAAACCATGTAAATATATATAATCAGAAGTTCCCTGGCTTTCTGCTAATTTAACTAAATCCTGTTTCAAACTACCATCACCGACAAAATGAACTTCTGCATCAATTCCTTTATCTCGTAGTAATTTTAATACTTCAACCAGTACTACAGGATTTTTTACTGGCTCTAGCCTACCTACAAAACCAATTTTGAATACATCAGTACTAAGTACAGCGCTCTCAATTGGACTCTTAAAATCGACAGGATTATAAATTCGAATGACTTTGCCAACAGGCACTTCATTGTTTACAACTAACCAATCCTTAACCGCTTCAGAGATAGCGATCACTTTACTTGCACATCGATATACCCATTTAAATATATATTTTGCTAGCGAACTATGATTTGGTATTCCTATTTCTTCACCAATTCGTACTTTAACACCAGCAAAATATGCAGCTATAAGAGCATGAAAACAAGCTTCTGCACCTCGAGCATGAACAATATCAGGCTTATGTAATTTAAAAAAATTATAGAGATATATAATTGTAAAAACAGAAGGAATCGTTGCTTTTTTATTTAAAATATAAACTTCAGAGTTGTTATTACGTAAATATTTTTCAGTAGCTCCCCCTTCAGTTAAGGACATAAAAGAGTGAACAAAACCAGAACCTTTATTTTTTTTGGAAAGAATCTTAGCGTGAGTTTCAACACCACCAAAATCTAGTGAAGTAAAAACATTAAATACTTTTTTCATCCTAAACGCCCAATTTTAAAAAGTAAAATAATTAGTATTGCCATGTTATGGCGTTCTTCACAATTACCGCAGGTATACCTGCAGACAAACTATAAGGATTATTAATTGGCTTATTGACAACACTCTTTGAAGCTATTATCGAATCATCCGATATATTAGCACCTTTCAAAACTGTGACGCCATTAGCAAGCCACACATGATCACCAATAGTTACACTTTTAACACCAACCTTACCATTTATTTTATGCCAATCAGAATCTGTTATACAACAATCCCAAGCAATGATAGTACCTAAACCAATATTAATTTCACTATATACTAAAATTTTCGAGTCTGCGGTAATAGTAGATATTCTATCGTCGGAACCTGCTATATGTAGTTTCGCGTTTTCATTTACATATAAATGAACATTAGGACCACAGTATAAATCTGAAAGTAAATCAAAAGTTGCATTCTTAGATACTTTGATAAATAAATTTCCATTCCTCCCCATCCAAGGTTTGACTATTAATCTCCCCTTAATATTTACATTACAATTATTATCAATATCCATGACAACATTCATACCTGGGTATAAAAACACTTTCATTGAAAAGTATTTCCCAGTTAATTTTTTATTGGCATAAATACTTTTCAGTATAGCAAATAGACCTATTACATGAGCTCTATAGCACCAACCTAGCATCATCCTAATATTAGGATTTTTATAAAACATTATTATAACTCGCAATAAAACAATTACTAAAAAAGCATATACCTTGCTAATAATAATTTATATTCACTGATATGATCTATTATTAGCAAGGTTACGTATATTACAGATTATCACTCTGGTAAATATCTAAATATTGTGCAGCAACTTTAATATGGCAATGATACTCTTCAGCAAACATTCTAGATTTTTCAGATAAATCCTGAATTAATTTTCTATCTATTATTAATTTTTCTATTTTATTATAGATATCTTGGACTTCAGGCTTGAAATTTAGTACAGGAGAATCCACATAATGTCCACTATTTTTTGTTACAGACTCTTGACCAGAAAGTACTACTTGTCCCTTTGCTAGGCCGATTGCACCACTCATTCCATAACTATATGAATACGTTTGGTCAACAACAATATCAACGGAGTTTGTAAATTCATTATATTCTTGGTGGGTCATATTACCTTTTGATATAAAATCAGCAATGTCAGAGTAATTTTCACGTAATAATTCAAACGCCTTTTCAATCAATAGGGTACCCTTAAAATCAAAGTTTAAATTAACTCTATTTAAAGGGTGATAAACAATGATTTTTGCATTAGAATTATTTCTTACAACTTGATGCTCAGTTAAATTTATGGGAAATGGAACTATGCGTTGGCAATTAATACCGGCCTTTTTCATAGCGTATTCATATTCCCAACATACAGGGATTACTTCATCAAACCTAAGTAATTGAGACTTAAAAACATTATAACCCTTAACCTTTTCATCCCAATTATGAGGAGGAAAATACTCTAATTCTTTAACATGATTTCGGTATATAGAATCAGAACCCGCTGCAATATATATTTTTTTTGCTCTTGATTTTAATAAACGCTGCTCTAAAAAATATTTCAAGCCTGTATAAAATGGTGAGGGAGAAATAGTTTGAATAACATCATACAAATCAAAGTTTGAGCTTAATTCAATTTGCTTTTTTGCTCTTTCCAAATGAGAGTTAAATCCACCATTGATCGAACCCAAATTAATATCTGAATTGTATCTTTTGAAGCCATCACCATTACACGCCAAATCAACATTAACACCTAATTCTCTCAATCCTGAAGCTAAATTGGTATGTACCCCACTCATTTCCTGTAATAATAAAACTTTCACTAGGACCTCTTAATAGTTATTTTTATTATGTGAAATTAGCTATTCTTCGCATTCTTTGAAATACGATTAAAAATCGTGATTAGTTTATTTGAAATAGGGTGTTTAAAGTCCATAATTTCAGATAAACGTAAAAATGATATCGCGCTATATATAATTATCGTGAAAAAACCAATTATTAGCCCTATATATTGATCATATTCACTTATCACGACTAACGTTAACGCAATAGAAAATAGTAGTAAACCATCACGAATGTTCTGATGCGTCCACTTGAATCCAGTGTGATAGCTAGCGAATAGATAAACCATTGGCAGATATATTACATACATCAAGAAAAAACCAATTCCTGTTGCTTCGACACCTAATTCATCAATTCCGAGCCAGGTAAACAATACAAATAGTCCCATAGCGACACATTCATAAATCATAAATGTTTTTCCAAATCCAGCCGCTAAAATTATAAAACCAAGAGGCCAGCTTAAAATTTTAAGCGCATCGCCTAATATCTGCCAACGTAGAGTAGAAGCTGAAGCGATAAATTCACTTGAATATAGTAGCTCGAGTATCCAAGGTGTGAAGGCTACCATCGCTAATAAAATAGGTGCGGACAACAGTAATACTATTTGCGTTTGTTCATTAACTAGTTTATTAACAGCCTTATTATCATTTATTATTCCCGTAAGCCTCGGATAATAATCACCAGACATAGCGCCTAAAACAAAACCGATATAAGTCATAGATATAGCCCAGGAAGCTTGAAATAATCCAAGAGCCTCAGGGCCTAACTTATTTTGCACAAGAGTTCGCACAGCAAATTGCCCTAAAGTAACCGCTAAGCCAGCAAGCATAAACGAAAAACCTAATTTTAATAACTTATTCCATTGTTTTATAAGCTCTCTTATTGCAGTAGGAGGTGCAACTATTTTTGACAATCCATTGACATAATAGAGACCAAATGCAAACGTCGCTAAGGGAACTGAGATTACAAAAAAAAGTAAGCCATCTTCACCATAAAAATATACCGCAACGATACCAGTTACTGTAGCGATTAACGCTGAGTAAATACGTAGTTTTGCCAGTTCTTTAATTTTACGTAAGCCATTTAACAATGCATTTTGTGACTGCGAGGCAACACTTAAAGCAATACCAATAGCTAGCCATCTAACCCAATCCGCTTTACTACTATCAGCCAGCAATTTTTCAGCTATTATATGACTAAATGACCATACAAACACACCTGCTATAATTGCTAATATTGATATCCCCCAAAATAGTAAGCGCCGGACATTACTTAACTCTTCTAAATCATCTTCACTAGCAGCTTCAGCAATTTGTCGAATGCCTATGGTACCTGTGCCCATTGCTGCAACGTTAGATACCATAGCCATTAAACTTTGCAATAACCCAACAAATCCCACTCCAGCAGGGCCAAGTAATACAGCTAGAACTTTCATCCTCAATAGACTAATTACAATATTAATCGCTGCAGCACTACCAAGAATCGATGTTGATTTTAATATCTGTTTATAAGATTTGTTTTGTCCGCTCATAATATTATTCGCACGTAAAGCTATTGCATGCGGAAATAACTCTCAGCGCATCTTCAAGTTGTAAAGTAGGACCCATCGGTAAACTAATCACCTCTTCATGTATAGCCTCTGTAATGGGGTATTCTGTTTGGCTCCATTCTTTATAAGCTTGTTGTTTATGAGGCGGCAAAGGGTAATGGATTAATGTATTTATACCTTGTTCTAGTAAATGTTTTTGTAATTCATTCCTATATTGCGTTCTTATCACAAACAGGTGCCAGACATGTGCACTTACACTCTCAGCAACCGGTAACTTAATAAATTGGTTATCAATTCCCTTTAAATAAGCCTGAGCAACAGTTTGTCTCGCAATTATTTCTTTATCTAAATAGCACAATTTAACGCGTAACATTGCAGCCTGGATCTCATCCAAACGACTATTCATACCTTTATATAAATTTTTATATTTTTCATGTGAGCCATAGTTTCGCAGTGCTCCGATTACATTAGCCAGCTCACTATCATCGGTCGTGACAGCACCGCCATCACCTAGTGCTCCTAAGTTTTTCCCCGGATAAAAACTAAAACCAGCCGCATCACCTAAACTACCAACCTTTTTACTTTGACCTTGTTTATTCGTATATATAGCACCGTGTGCTTGAGCGCAGTCTTCAATAACTTTTAAATGATGCTTTTTAGCTATAGAGTTAATCTCATCCATAGCAGTCACCTGTCCATAAAGGTGGACGGTTAAAATTGCTTTGGTTTTTTCTGTAATGGCCTCTTCAATTAATGCCGGATCTAAATTAAAGGTTTTAATATCTGGTTCAACTAACACAGGCGTTAAGCCATTTTCTGAAATTGCAAGAATTGAAGCTATATAGGTATTTGAGGGAACAATTACTTCATCCCCTTTTTTCATCACTCCAAGTTCAATATATGCACGTAATATCAGTACTAATGCATCTAAACCATTTGCAACACCTAAGCAATGTTCAGTTTCACAATACGTAGCAAACTCTTTTTCAAACTCAGTAACTTCTTTACCTAATACATACCAACCTGAATCAATAACACGAGAGCAAGCCTCTTTAAGCTCTGTTTGATATTGTTCATTCACTTTTTTTAAATCTAAGAATGGGATCATTTAATTATTTCTCTCGCAGGATTACCAACAACAGTGGTATGAGCTTTAACATCTTTAGTGACAACAGATCCAGCGCCAACCATAGCAAAGTCACCAATGGTAACACCAGGAAGAATTGTTGCATTCCCACCAATTGAAGCATTATTTTTAATAATTGTTTTCAAAAATTTATCCGGATATTTCTTTGAGCGTGGTGATTTATCATTGGTAAATGTTACATTCGGTCCGATAAACACATTGTCTTCAACCGTTATACCGTCCCATATTTGTACACCGCTTTTTATCGTAACGTTATTTCCAATAAACACATCATTTTCAATAAAACAGTGAGAGCAGATATTGGTATTAGAACCAATTAATGCATTAGGTAATACGACACAAAATTGCCATATATTTGTGCCTTCACCAATATTTATTGCCTGTACATCAGATAGATTATGAATCATGGTTAACCATCGTCTTAAACTCTTGATAATCTCGGATATAATCACTCTCATTATAAAAATCATCAGCTAATACTAGCAATACACAATCGTCTGAAAAATCGTACATTTCGTGCCACATAAATGGTCCAATGTATAATCCTTGCTTAGGGTTATCTAATAACAGATCGATTTTTTCTTTACCATCATCTAACATAAATCGGCATGATCCACGGACAACCAGAGCTAGCTGCTTTAACTCTTTATGTGCATGAAACCCACGACGAACTTCTCCTTTTGTATCAAACATATAATAAACGCGTTTAATGGTAAACGGGATATTCTTATGATCTTCTAGTGCTACTAAAGATCCACGTTCATCACCATGACTTTGAAACTGTATAAACTTAATATCCATAACTTATTAACTCATTGAATTGTATTTTATTTAACTAGATTAAATACTAGTTTTGATAGAAAATTCATTAGCGTTTTTATCTTTCTCCGAAAGTAACGGTTTTTTATCTTCCGTAATAGGCCAAGCTATATCTAATGTCGAATCGTCCCATCGAATAGATAATTCCGCATTAGGATTGTAGTAATCCGTACATTTATAAACAAATTCAGCGTCCTCACTAGTAACATAAAAACCATGTGCAAAACCTTCAGGAATCCACATTATTTTTTTATTTTCAGCAGATAAAAATTCCCCCACCCACTGACCAAATGTGGGTGAATTCTTTCGAATATCAACGGCAACATCAAACACTTCACCAGAAATAACACGTACTAGTTTTCCTTGGGTGTTTTCAGTTTGGTAATGTAGACCTCTTAAGATGCCTTTTTTAGATTTTGAATGGTTATCTTGTACAAATTGAGTTGGTTTCCCCGTTACTAACGCTTCAAATTTTTCTTGGTTCCAGGTTTCCATAAAAAAACCACGTTGATCGCCAAATACGTTTGGCTCGATTATTTTCACATCGGGAATACTGGTTTCAATTACATTCATTCAATATACTCTCAAAGTTTATAATGACGCGTAGAACTTAACGTCATTTAATGCATATTTCCAGTCACTTGCATTAATACCAAAATTATTCATAATCTTATCTGTAGATAATTTTGAATTCGTTGGGCGTTTAGCGGGTGTTGGATAATCACTGGTAGGAATGCAATTTAAAACTGGAACATTATTTAATACTTGTTGCGTTTTTGCTTCAGTAAAAATAGATTCTGCAAATTCAAACCAACTAACGTGCGGAAATCCAGAAAAATGATAAATACCATACTCGATATTCTTACCGTTCTCGATTTGAGTTGCGATCTCAATTAACGCAGCTGCAATATCGCCTGCATAGGTAGGGCCACCAAATTGATCACCAACAATACTCAACTCTCGATTATCCTTTCCAAGACGCAGCATTGTTTTTACAAAATTATTACCATGCTCACCAAATACCCAAGCCGTTCTTAGGATTATATGTTTATCACAAGCGGCTATTACAGCAAGTTCTCCTGCGCGTTTACTTTCTCCGTAAACCCCCAGTGGTATAGTCAGATCTTCTGGGTGGTACTGACCATCCTTATCACCAGAAAATACATAATCAGTCGAAATATGTAACATAGCAGCATCGATTTTTTTCGCTGCTTCAGAAAGATACTTAGGACCATTGCAATTTATTTTATAAGCCAAATCCACTTCTTTTTCAGCATTATCAACGGCCGTATACGCAGCCGCATTAATTATTACATTAGGATTAAACTTAAATACTATTTTTTCGACTGCATTAGCATCTGAGATATCTAAATCATCTCGAGTTAAAGCGAGTATGATCATATCTTTTGTTTTCTTTAACTGTTCAGTTAAACAATGTCCAACCTGCCCATTGCAACCTGTAATCAATACTCGCATAATTACGATTTACCTTTTCTTTACACTATCTATTAAGCGTTTTAAATATTGTCCATACTCATTTTTCATCATCGGTTTAGCTATTTCGATTACCTCTGCATCAGTTAACCAACCATTGCGCCATGATATTTCTTCTAGACAAGCAACTTTTAACCCTTGCACATGCTCAATGGTTTGAACAAATGAAGATGCTTCATGCAAACTCTCATGAGTACCCGTATCTAACCAAGCAAAGCCACGGCCTAGCAGTTCTACATTTAAAGAATCATCTTCAAGGTACATTTGATTAATACTGGTAATTTCTAACTCACCACGTTCAGACGGCTCTACTCTTTTAGCAAAATCTACAACTCGATTATCGTAAAAGTATAACCCTGTAACCGCATAATTTGATTTGGGTTTCTTTGGTTTTTCTTCAATAGAAATAGCTCGCATATTATCATTAAAATCTACAACACCAAAACGTTCTGGATCTTTCACTTGATAACCAAAAACAGTTGCTCCTGTTTCACGAGATGCTGCATTTTTCAGTATTTCAGAAAATGATTGCCCATAAAAAATATTATCGCCAAGCACTAAGCAAACATTATCATCACCAATGAACTCCTCTCCGATTATAAATGCTTGTGCTAAACCATCAGGGCTTTCTTGAATTGCGTATTCAATGTTAATACCAAAGTCACGGCCATCCCCGAGTAAACGTTTAAAGCCTGCATTATCCTCAGGTGTTGTAATTATTAACACATCTCGAATACCAGCTAACATTAATACTGATAATGGATAAAAAATCATTGGCTTATCATAAATAGGAAGTAATTGCTTTGATACTCCGCGTGTTAAAGGGTAAAGACGTGAACCTGAACCACCGGCAAGAATAATCCCTTTCATCTTATTTTTCCTCACTACTTTTTGATACGCCTAGACGTTCAAAACTATATGAACCATCTAATACACGAGACCACCATGTTTTATTATTTAAATACCATTCTACGGTACTTCTGATACCTGATTCAAAAGTTTCCTCAGGAGCCCAACCAAGCTCACGCTCAATCTTTGACGCATCAATTGCGTAACGAACATCATGCCCAGGACGGTCTGTTACATAAGTAATTAAATCTTGATAGTTAATTATACCATTAGGCTTATTTGGAACTAACTCTTCAAGTAAAGTGCAAATAGTTTTCACAACATCAATGTTTGCTTTTTCATTATGACCGCCAATATTATACGTTTCACCGACTATACCTTCAGTCACTACTTTATATAAAGCACGGGCATGGTCTTCAACAAACAGCCAGTCACGGATCTGCATGCCGTTACCATAAACAGGCAAAGGTTTACCCTCGACGGCATTCAAAATAACTAATGGGATCAGTTTTTCAGGGAAATGATAAGGACCGTAGTTATTAGAACAATTCGTTACCAAGGTTGGTAGACCGTATGTTCGCTGCCATGCACGAACTAAATGGTCACTTGACGCTTTTGACGCTGAATAAGGGCTACTTGGTTCATATGACGTTGTTTCGGTAAATAAGTCATCCGTTCCTTCTAAATCACCGTATACTTCATCAGTAGAGATATGGTGGAAGCGAAATGCTGCTTTACGGGTTTCTTCAAGCTTACCCCAGTAAGAACGAGTAGCTTCAAGTAATGTATACGTACCAACAATATTTGTTTCAATAAATGCGGCAGGCCCATCAATTGAACGGTCAACATGAGACTCCGCAGCTAGGTGCATTACCGCATCAGGTTGAGACTCTAAAAACACTCTATCAAGTTCTTCACGGTTACAAATATCAACTTGTTCAAATGTATATCGAGCGTTATTTTCAACTTCAACTAACGATTCTAAATTTCCCGCGTAAGTTAGCTTATCAACATTTACAACACTATCATTTGTATTATTTATTATATTGCGAATAACAGCTGAACCAATAAAACCAGCGCCACCAGTAACAAGTATTTTCATTATATTCTCATCAACAATCTAAGTAATTACAATCTAAGTAATTACAACGTAAAAACGTAAAAACGTAAAAATCAACTTTAATTCAATGCGAACTGAACAATATCATTTTAGAAATTTAATATACCAAGGCATAGCTTTATCGATACCAACCTGAATATTGAATTCAGGTTCATAACCTAATAACTCTTTAGCTTTACTAATGTCTGCTTGAGAATGGCGTACATCTCCAGCCCTGAAATCACGGTAAGTTGGTGATAATTCATTTACCACGTTGTTATCTTTTAAAGATTCTTGAATGCTTTTATACAACGTATTCAGTGTTGTTCTATCACCCACTGCAACATTGTATACTTGATCTTTTACTTCTTCAGATGAAGTTGCAGCCAAAATATTCATTTGCACTGTATTTTCGATAAAACAAAAATCTCGACTTGTTTCACCATCACCGTTAATAAAGACTTCTTCATTGTTGATCAAATCAGCTGTCCATTTTGGAATCACAGCCGCATAAGCACCGTTTGGATCTTGACGTTGACCAAATACATTAAAATAACGCAAACCGATGGTTTTAAAACCATAAGTACGGGCATATACCCCTGCATAAAGTTCGTTCACATACTTGGTTACAGCATAAGGAGACAGCGGATTACCAATATTATCTTCTACTTTTGGAAGCGCAGGATGATCACCATAAGTAGAACTACTAGCAGCGTACGTAAAACTTGATACGTCAGCTTCTTTTGCAGCTTGAAGCATATTAATGAAGCCAGTAATATTCGTAGCATTTGTTGTCAATGGGTAGGCTATTGAACGAGGTACAGAGCCTAATGCAGCCTGATGTAATACATAATCTACACCAGCCATAGCTTGTTCACAATCAGCGTAATTACGGATATCGCCGTCAATGAAATTAAAGCCATTCCATTGTGTATCCGTAACTAAACCACGGACTTCATCTAAATTATATTGATGGCCTGTATCGAAGTTATCTAATCCAACAACTTTTTGATTCAGTTTTAATAACTTTTCAAGTAAGTTTGAACCAATAAAACCAGCTACACCTGTGATTAACCACGTTTTGGGTGCGGCCAGTAATTCTTGTTGAACTTGTTCGTATTTAGTCATTGTGAATTCCTACATTACATTCTTAAAAACAGTACGATTATTAGAAGATACAGCAATAAATATATAGCTTCTAATTTCTAATTTCATCTTAGAGGCGAAGATCTGCCACACCAGTATCGAGAATGTATTTCAAATCATAAATTATTGATTCCGGCTTACCAAGTGCCTTTAATTCACTCGTTGGCATAGATTTAAACTCATCGTGCGCAACAGCCATAATGATACCGTCATATTGAGTAATAGGTTTTGCAGTTAATACGTCAATATCGTATTCTTTTTTAGCACCTTCAGTACTTACCCACGGATCATAAATATCAACTTTAATATTATATTCTTCTAGTTCAGTAATGATATCCACGACTTTAGTGTTACGTAAATCGGGGCAATTTTCTTTAAAAGTTAAACCCATAATTAATACTGTAGCGCCTTCAACATGAATACGTCTTTTCAACATTGCTTTAACGAGTTGTGATGCTACATAACGGCTCATGCCGTCATTAATTCGACGGCCAGCTAATATTACTTCAGGGTGGTAACCAATTGTTTCAGCTTTATGCGTCAAGTAGTACGGATCAACTCCGATACAGTGACCACCTACTAAACCCGGACGGAATGGTAAGAAATTCCATTTTGTTCCAGCAGCTTCTAGTACTTCTTCAGTGTCTATATCAAGTTTATTAAAGATAATTGCTAATTCATTGATTAAGGCGATATTCAAATCACGCTGTGTATTTTCAATTACTTTTGCCGCTTCAGCGACTTTAATAGAAGACGCTTTGTGCGTGCCAGCAACAATGATTGCACGATAAATAGAATCGACAAATTCAGCTATTTCAGGTGTTGATCCTGACGTTACTTTTTTAATTGTTGTTACACGATGTTCTTTATCACCTGGATTAATTCGTTCAGGGCTATAGCCTGCATAAAAATCTTGATTAAACACCATACCAGATACGCGCTCTAATACAGGTATACATACTTCTTCTGTCGCTCCAGGGTAAACGGTTGATTCATAAATAACGATATCATCTTTAGAAATTACTTTACCTAGCATTTCAGAAGCTTTAACTAAAGGGGATAAATCAGGTTGTTTATGCTCATTAATCGGGGTTGGGACAGTTACAATATAAACATTACACGCTTTTAATTCTTTAACGTGAGCCGTATATGTTAAATTTTTTGATTCAAACAGTTCCCCTGGCGAACATTCAAGTGTCGCGTCATGGCCAGTTTGTAACTCACCAATACGCTGTTCATTAATATCAAAACCAACTGTATTGAACTTTTTACCAAATTCGGCTGCTAATGGAAGACCGACATAACCAAGACCAATGATACCTATATTTAATTCTTTAAGTGAAAAACTCATTTTAGATCCCTGATTCAATTCTACTAATAAACACATTTAATCGTTATATTAAGACTTATCACTCTCATAGCTGTAGTTATAATAACCATACCCATAAGACGCACTTGCCTTCTTCTCAACGGCATTAAGAATAAAGCCTTTCACTTCAATTCCAGCCATTTCAAAACGATGACGTGCAACTTCAATTTCTTTCACTGTATTTTGACCAAAGCGGCCAACCATCAAGGTTGTACCAACCAATGCACCTACAATACTTGGGTCTGTTACTGCTAGGACAGGTGGTGTATCAATTAGCACTAAATCATATTCACTTGATGCCCACTCTACAAAGTCAGAAAAGCGTGGGTGCATTAATAATTCAGATGGGTTTGGTGGGATTTGACCACGGGTGATCACATCAAGGTTTTCAATCGCAGTCGATTTAATTACATCTTTAGTGTCTAATTTACCAGACAGCATTTCTGACAAACCACTGTCCCAGTCAAGGTTGAAGTGACGTTGTAAATAACCTTTACGCATATCACCATCGACCAGCAATACTTTCTGACCCGTCTTGGCGATCACGGCCGCAAAGTTAGCTGACACGAATGACTTACCTATACCTGGTGCGGGGCCAGAGATCATCACGACATTGTTCTTCGCTTCCATCATGGCAAAATGCATACTGGTACGTAATCCACGTAATGCTTCAATCGATAAATCCGCAGGGTTGGATTCCGCTAACAATGTTTCATGTAACTCAAAATTCTTTTTATGTTTGTTGTGCTTAACCTTAACGTCCATTCCCGCTTGCCAGTCTGACATGGGAATACTGGCATACACAGGTAAACCTAATGCTTCAATTTCATCTGGGTTTTCAACGCCCCGATGTAATACAGAGCGAATTAATACACCAGATAAGGCAAGCATTGCACCTAACAAGGTAGCCATTACCACGATTAACGATTTCTTAGGCTTAATTGCTGTCGAATATGCTTGTGCATTATCTAAAATGCGGACATTGCCAACAGTGCCGGCTTTAAGGATATTCAACTCTTGCACTTTATTTAATAGTTGAATGTAAATTTGCTGATTAACTTCAACATTACGTTTTATACGTAAGATATCTCGTTGCGTTTCCGGTAAGTTTTGAACTTGTTTGTTCAATATATCTTTTCTTGCCAGTAATAACTTACGTTTATCTAACAGCGCTTTATAAGTTGGGTGATCGGAAGTAAATCGTTGGTTTAATTCACTTTCTTCAAACGTTAAATCATTTAACTGTGCTTCAAGATCAATCATTAATTTTAGCGTCGACTGCGCTTCCAAACCAAGATCTATCGCATCATTGTTCTTTAAAAAATCATTTAAGACATCTTCAGAATTATTCAAATCATTTTTAATTTTAGGGAGGTGCGAGTTCAAAAAATCTAAACTTTTTGCAACTTCAGCTGAATTACGATCTACATTTTGTAAGAAATAGTTTTGGCTAATATCATCTAATATAGATTCTATTTCCGCTTTATTTTCACCTGTAAACGTAAGTTCTAAAACGCCTGTCTTAGCCCTATCACTAATAGACAACCCAGCTTGTAGATATTGAGTCGCAGCTAATTTTGATCGTTTCGATAGAAGGAATTCATCGCCATCACTTGCAGCTAGATCGCTAACAAATAACCGATAATCCTTATTCTCTGCTAACGCCCCCACTTTACCCGTGAATAGCTTTAATCCTTGATTATCATAAATTGAATAACTTCCCGCAGCACTGTTATCAACAACAAGTAATATAGAAGATTCAGCCTGTTTCAATACTTCGAAACGGCTTATATCAATGTATAGTTTTGTCCCTGTAATTCGAGCTAAACCTTTACCGATATATGGAATATATTTAGGGACTGCAACAGTCGTCAGGTCTAGATTATCCACGGTACGCCCTATCACCATACGTGAAGTTATAATTTGAACTTCAGTATTTGCAGACGAATCTTGTTCAACGAGGCTACCCATATCACCAACAAGTGCAGACATACCACTACTTTTACTCTCAACTTGAATTAAGGCGTCAGCTTTATAAATAGGTGTAGCTAAAAGTGCGTAGATTATACCGAAAACAGCAAAAATAGCGGTTATAGATATAATTAACCAGCGGTTATCCAGTAACACACCGAGTAACTTCCCTAGGTCAATCTCATCAGTATTATTTGTCTGACTTTGTGGATTATTGCTCATAATGATTAATCAAATTCCAATTTTAACTTTAATTTAAACTCTATTACTCGTTATAGATAAACACAACGATAGCGATTTAACTCAGTTTCTTAGCCCAAGCAGTTGCTGAAGCGTCAATCAGTTTGTAAGCATGATCAAACGCTTCTTTACCTTGACGATACGGGTCGGGAATATCTTGCTTTTGTAACCATTGACTAAACAACATAGTTTTACCACGCGCTTCCGGAGCAATGTTGGTTACCGCATTGATATGGCCTTGTTCCATCACTAAGATCAAATCAAATTCACGACACAATGAAGATGTTAACTGACGCCCTTGATGGCCAGCCAAGCTAACGCCATTTTCTTCTGCCACTAGGCAAGCAAGTTTATCAGCAGGTTTACCAACGAGTGCACCGACCCCAGCAGACTCAACATTCTTATTTGGCAGTAACGACTTAAGTAAATACTCGCCAGAGGGTGAGCGGCAAATATTACCAACACACACAACTAAAATATTATTAAACATAATTTATCTCTTATCATTACCAAGTACGAATGGTATTAACACTATTTGTTAATTCATCAAAACCGGTAATAGTCGGTAATATTTGACCTAACACGCGGTTCCAGCGAACAATCGGCGCAGCTGTAACATAAACAATATCGTAAGGTTTTAAATCAAATTCAGTGCCAATTACTAACGCGGCTGAATTGCTAATATCAAGCTGATAAATATCTGCAATTGTTGATTTTTCATTCTGACGATTAGCACGGACAACAAAAATACCCGTTGCATCAGCTGCCAGTTGGTTAATACCACCGACACTGCCTAGTGCTTCCGTTAGACTCATACCAGAACGATCTATTTTTAATACTTGAGGATTATTCACTTCACCCATAACAAATACTTTTTGGCCATCATTTCGTGGCACATGAACAATATCACCAGGTCGTAATAATCGATTTTGAGTTAAATCACCACGTTGCATTAAGCCATGCAATGATATTTCTTGTTCTTCGCCGTGGCGAGTCAAGGTGACATTACGCCATGCAGCTGCATCACTTAGACCACCGGATAAATTAATTGCATCAAGTAACGTTAAAGGCACATTAGTGATAAATTGTTGCCCAGGTTCTTCTACTTCACCTGTGATGTATGCTTTTTTAGATCGAAAGGCTGCAACATTTACATCCACTTGTGGGCTTTCAATAAATTTAGCTAAGCGCTTAGTCATGATTGCGCTAATTTCAGTTACAGTTTTATCGACAACGTTAACTTCACCAATGTAAGGGTAAAATATCGTTCCATCTGCTCTAACCCAGTTACCAGACTCGCTGGTACTACGGTAAGAACCTGCTGGAATCGTTAATTCAGGATGATCCCAAATAGTCACATTGAGAATATCACCGGCACCAACACGGTATTCATACGCCGCTAGCTTGGCATCTAATGCAGGATTAACTTGTGCTCTTTGCTGTGGCGCTTTATACGTCGCCATTTTGTCTGCAGTTAACGGATATAGATTAACGCGATCTAAAATATCAACACTTTCAGCGCTGTTAGCATCATCATTACTATTTGCAGTCGTTTGTTTATCGTCTACATTTAAACTATCTACATTCAGATAAGTGCCAGGTACAGTGCAGCCTGCTAAAATGACAGGTAAGGTAATAGCCACCAGCAATTTTTTATAATGCTTCATATGATCCATATATTATTTTTTGATTTTCGCGATTATACCGTAATGGTGAGAGAATAACTAAATTGAGCAAAGTAACGATATACCGCTCACATTTATAGGTATGTTTTTCTATTTTTGTTTTATTCTATTTCAAATAAATATGTTATGTTAGATACATACATATTTTCGTATGTATCTATACGACCTCAACTCACAATAACAAATACAATAATGAGGTACTCAGCAATGTTACAACAATACAGAATAGGGAATTTTTATGTTCAGACGCTATGCCATTTTCACTAACAACTACCCTATGCTGCATAATATAAACTTAATGATCGTTATATCAGTCATGCTGGTCAGTGTTTATCAGTTAATTGAAAACGAACAGCTAGCCTATGCTAATGGTATCGCCTTCGCGTTATTATCCGTGGCTATGTTTGCGCGTGCATCTGATTATAAGCGTAAATTTTTAACTAAGAATTAAATAGATGATTGTTACAAAAAGCACGCTACCGCCCTAGGATTGCAGTATCCCAAGACCGATATTTTTCGCCAATTATTTATTCTAAGCCATTGTAAAAAGAGTATTAGATAGTATGAATCGCTATCTAATACTCTTTTTGAGTTCAACTTATAAAGTGCGCCGCAATACTCGCACAAATAATAGGGCTGAGCAAGTAATGAACATACTCATTATTGGTTACCCATCACAATTATAAAATATAATAAAAAAAATTAAAAATAAACATCAAACCACAGATTTAATTAAAATTTAATTTTATTCATGCGTAAAAAAGCAGCTATCACTTATAATATAAGATCGTCAGCACAAAACATGTAAGCAATTGTAAGTAATAGACATATACCCACTACATAGTTTGGTTATCATTTTCATAAATTAGCCAATAATTGCCATGAGGTTTGACCACTCGCCCAATATTTACGTTCAAACGGTGTTGTTGCTTCTGCTGCCGTATAAGTCTGCAGGTCACTATCAACCTTAGCCAGCTCCAACGCACGCTGAAACTCTTGCAAGTATAACGCCCAGTTACTACGCAGCTCTAATTCACCACCCAACGCCAAGATAGACGGGAATACAGCAGCTCCATGCCAGCGACGCTGTAAGTGTTTGGCTTTTGGCCAAGGATTTGGATACAAAATATAGTGCTTGTGTAACTGCCAACCTGCATCAACCGCTAAACGCCATAAATCGTTAAGATCAACTTGGAATAAATGATAAACTTGACCATCCACTTGGTGGGCATGACGGTGCTGATCATTACGATCGAGACGGTCTGCAGACTTATCCATACCAAACACTAAACAATCTGGGTGTAGCTGCGCAATCTTAGCAGTACTTTCACCGACACCACAGCAAGAATCAAAAATAATTGGGCGTGGGTCAGCAGCGACAATCGCTTGCATCTGCTTAAATGCTTCTACTGTATGTTGACGATAAGGTTTACGAAACTTATGGGCTAGATGCTTTAATACCACCTCGTCAAGATGCTCATTCAAGCCTGTTTGGTTAGTCGTGATCTCGCGGGAATTACCTGCAGCTTCGTCTTGTGTTGCTTGTTGTTCTGTATTCATTGTATTACCGATTTTAATATTAGTAATGACCTCTCCTAGCCCCTCTATTCTTTATGAATAGAAATAAGGGGAGAAGCTAAGAGCAAGTCTTCTTTGTTAATTAAGCCATCGCGACAGCTCTTAACTTCTTAAGCCCACACCTTTACTGATCAAACGGTATACCAATGCGTAAAGCACTGCTATAAAACCGATGATGACAGTAAATGAATAGAATAATGGAATATTTTCGATACCTAAGAAACCATTGCGGAATACACTGACCATATAGATGATTGGGTTGGCGTGTGAAATAGTTTCCCATACTGGTGGTAATAATGACGTAGAATAAAACACACCACCTAAATAAGTTAACGGCGTTAATACAAACGTAGGGATAATAGAGATATCGTCAAAACTTTTGGCAAAAATTGCATTTAATAAGCCCGCCAGTGAAAATAAGATCGATGTAAGCAATAATGTAGTAACAATCACTAATATGCTATGAATTTGTAAAGGTACAAAAAACAGCGATACACAAGTCACGATAAAACCGACTAATAAACCACGGGTAACACCACCACCGACATAACCAGCAATAATGATATAAGTCGGTACCGGCGATACCAATAGCTCTTCAATATTACCTTGAAATTTAGCGCTGTAAAATGACGAAGCGACATTCGAATACGAGTTAGTGATCACCGACATCATGATCAAACCAGGTACAATAAATGCCATGTAACTAAAGCCATCCATCAGCCCCACTCGAGAACCGATCAGGTTACCGAAAATGACAAAATATAATGACATGGTGATCGCTGGCGGTACTAACGTTTGCACCCAGATACGGGTAAAACGGGTGATCTCTTTATTCAGAATACTGTTAAACGCAATTAAATAATTTTGTTTCATTTTAACTGACCTATTAAAATATTAGTGAAAAGTAACTCGTGATACGACATTGGCAGCCTTACATCACCTCTAAATATAACGAATTCATTAAAGAAAGAGAGCTGTTGTTGGCATGGATGCCAACGCAAGGCTACAGGGATGTATTCACGCCGAGCTCTCGTCTTTAATCAATTCGTGGAAAAACAAGTATCACGCTTGCTTTTCACGCCCCTGCTCCACTATATCCATAAACAGCGCTTCTAAACGATTTTCTTTATTACGAATACCTTGAACTTGAATATTCATAGTCGCTAATTGCGTAAATAACGAATTCAAACCACGGCTCTTAGCCACATCCACTTCTAAAGTATGATCATCTAATAATCGACAGCTGTAACCGTCTAACTCAGGTTTAATTAGCTGGCTATTGATATCTAACAGATAGGACTCACTATTTAGCTTTGATAACAGCGACTTCATTGAAGTATTCTCAATCAACAAACCTTTATCAATAATACCGATATTACGGCACAGCATTTCTGCTTCTTCCAAATAATGGGTTGTCAGAATAATCGTAATACCTTGCTCATTCTTACGTTGCAAGAATTCCCACATGGTTCGACGTAACTCAATATCAACACCAGCAGTCGGTTCATCTAGAATAAGCAGTTGTGGATTATGCACCAACGCACGCGCGATCATTAATCGACGCTTCATGCCACCGGATAAATTACGCGCCGCTTCATGACGTTTATCCCATAACTCCAGCTGTTTCAATAACGCTTCACAACGGATTAAGGCTTCTTTACGTGGAACACCATAATAACCCGCTTGATTGACGATAATATTCTCAATTTTTTCAAACGGATTAAAATTAAACTCTTGTGGTACTAAACCAATATGGCTCTTTGCCGTTTCAAGGTCTGTATCAATATCA
>Ga0209292_1001480_pt1 | contig 28623 bp, 30 predicted proteins | sample GOMGulsemesocosm_2_FD_184634 | JGI IMG/M metagenome (GOLD analysis project Ga0209292, IMG submission 184634) | Methane-oxidizing microbial communities from mesocosms in the Gulf of Mexico - GOM9C Gulf of Mexico (SPAdes) (version 2) | ecosystem: Environmental > Aquatic > Marine > Cold seeps... | reverse complement strand
AAAATACGATGTAAAGACTCTTGAGTCGCTTGTGCTGTGCGCTTATTCGTCGTCATACCTTGCCGTTGTAACCATGTTAGTAAGTAAACATAAAACGGCACTTTAATAAAAAATGACTAAAATGTCTTGTACTTTATTGCCTATCACATAAAAAGCGTGAGTCTTTAAGCATTAAATTACGGTTGCAGCATAAACCAAAGCTAGCTCAACTAGAGCTAAGGTACTTAGCGCCATCATTAATACATTCTTCTTAATTGGGTTGTTCATGATTATCATCCTTTGATATAAATTTGTGGTTCAATTAACAACTTAGTATCAAGAACCAAGCCAAAACTTTAAGCCACTGATTTATAAGAATTACACCCAAGAGGACTAATTAAAATTTGTTTAAGCAACAAACAAATTAGTAAATTTAACTTTATATTGGTGAAATTTACACATTGATAGGCGGTTAACTGAAGACAACTAGCAAACTTTCATCTGTGGATTAGATATGCATTTATGCTTGATGCCGTAATGCACCAAACATAAAACTGCTATTCATGCTATTTGGATATTAAAGGTAAATATTCACGGTTAATAAGTAACTGCCAACAAACTTGACCACTGGCGCGATACTTAGCTTCAAAAGGCGTTAAAGGTTCGTCATTAGTTATTTCACTAATATTCCCCAATACGCCAGCAATATCAGCAGCAAACTGGAATTCTTCTAAGTAGAGTCGCCAGTTACTTCGTAGAATAATTTGTTCACCAATAGTAATAATTTGTGGAAATACCGCGCTACCATGCCAGCGTCTTTGTATATGTTTTGCTTTAGGCCATGGATTTGGATACAAGATATAGTGTTTTTTTACTGACCAATTAGCTTGTGCAACTAAGCGATAAAAATCATTTAAATTAGCCCTGACTAAACGGTAGTTTTCGATAGCAGAACCGTCATCATTAACTATCTCATCCACATTACGATTAATACGATGAGCTGATTTATCAACACCAATGACTAAAGCCTGTGGATTTTGCTTAGCTAAAATCCGTGTGCTTTGCCCCACACCACAGCATGAATCTAGAATAATATCACCCGGATGCGCTTTAACTAACGCATCCATTTCTGCAAACGCTTTTTCAGTATGCGCTTGAAAAGGCTTTTGCGAACGATGCTGTAAATGTTTTTCAACTATTTCTTCAAGCTTTTCATGAATACCTGGCTGGTTGGTTACAATAACCCTTGAGTCACCAGCTGCGTCGTCTTCATTGTCAGTGCTATTGTTTAAATTACTCATTAACTGCGTAGCCCTATACCTTTAGTGATTAGTGTCATCGCGATAACATATAAGGTAATAATAAATGCACCTAATACCGAAAAGGCTAAAGTTATACTCACATCACTAATACCTAAAAACCCGTACCTAAAGGCATTAACCATATAAACAATCGGGTTTATTTGCGAAACACCTTGCCAAAATTCAGGTAATAAACTTATAGAATAAAACACCCCACCTAGATAAGTTAACGGCGTTAAAATGAAGGTAGGTATGATTGAAATATCATCAAAACTGCCAGCAAATATGGCATTAATTAACCCTCCTAAAGCAAACGTGGCAGAGGTTAAACTGACCGTTGCAATAATGATCCAAATATTATGAATTTGAATATCAACAAAGAGCAGTGAAACTAAAGTAACAATAGTTCCCACAAGAATACCGCGCGCCATGCCACCACCAACATAACCAGCTACAATAACCCAATTAGGTACTGGAGCCACTAGCATTTCTTCAACATTTCGTTGCCATTTAGCACTGAAAAATGACGAAGCGACATTAGAGTATGAGTTAGTGATAACACTCATCATGATCAAACCTGGCACAATAAACGACATATAATCATAACCGCCCATTTGCCCGATACGCGAACCAATTAATTCGCCAAAAATAACAAAATATAAACTGATAGTAATCGCAGGAGGCACTAACGTTTGTACCCAAATACGCATAAAACGATTTATTTCTTTATATAGAATACTCTTTAGGGCAATCATATTTCTTTTTGAAGACATACTATTTACTCTCCTGATTAACTTCTTGCCCACTACCTACAAGGCTAACAAATAGCTCTTCCAAGCGATTACTTTTATTTCGCATACTATGCACATTAATATTATTTTCATTCAATTGACTAAAAACCTGATTAATAAGTTGCGACTTTTTCACATCAACTTCTAAGGTATGATCATCAATTAATCGAGTGGTAAATTCATCAAGCTTAGGTGATTCACTAACCTTATCTATATCGAAAACAATCGTTTCTTGATCTAGCTTTGACAGTAACGATTTCATATCGGTATCTTCAACAATAACGCCTGAGTCAATAATGGCAATATTGCGACAGAGCATTTCAGCTTCTTCCAAATAATGCGTCGTTAAGATAATAGTAATGCCCTGCTCGTTCAATTCACGTAGAAATTCCCACATCGAACGACGCAGTTCAATATCAACACCTGCGGTTGGTTCATCAAGTATCAACATCTGAGGTTCATGCATAAGCGCTCGAGCTATCATCAAGCGACGCTTCATGCCGCCTGAAAGCATACGGCCAGCATCATTACGTTTTTCCCATAAATCGAGTTGCTTTAAATATTTTTCAGCGCGTTTAAAAGCTAACGAACGTTCAACACCATAATATCCAGCTTGATTAACTAATATGGTTAATAATGTTTCAAATTGATTGAAATTGAATTCTTGCGGTACTAATCCTAAAAAGCTTTTTGCTTTTTCTAGCTCTGTATCAATGTTGTGACCAAAGACTTTAACGCTACCTGCTGATTTATTTACTAAAGAGCTAATAACGCCAATCGTAGTCGATTTACCTGCACCATTAGGGCCAAGTAATGCAAAAAAGTCACCTTGTTTAACAGTAAGGTCGATACCTTTAAGTGCAGTAAAACCACCCTTATAAACTTTTTTCAAGCCAGAAATTTCTAATGCATTATCCATGGTTCAACCTTTTGTTTTTTGATGTGCTAAAGGTGAGGTCAAATATATTTTTTTCAACCACAAAACGATCATTTAAATACGTTAGATGTTACAAAATAATCGACTAACGCCATTGCCAAATAATTGTATACAATTTAAAGTGATTGCGCCCAAATTAAGGAAATACTATGCCGCAACTAAAAATAACTCGTTGGCTGAGCACTACCGTATTGACTACTGCTATTGCAGTGTCATTAATAGCATGCCAAAGCACTTCAACAGAAAATAACAGTAAAAAAGAAATTAACGCAGAAAAATCAACAGCATTAACAGTTGAGCGTATTTATAAAAACTATGAATTTAGCTCTGATTATATTTCTCGCCTGCGCTGGTTAGCAGACGGTAGCGGCTATACCGTTATTGAAAAATCAGCAAAAACAAAAACTAACGATAAAGGCAAAGAAGTAAGTATAGGCCGAGACATTGTTGTATACGATCCTGAAACACTAAAGCGTTCAGTGTTAATTTCAGCAGAGCAATTAACACCTAAAGATGCTGATAAACCTCTCGCTATTCACAATTACATATGGTCAGACGACCGCCAAAAGTTATTGGTTTATACCAACAGTAAAAAAGTATGGCGTTCAAACAGCCGTGGTGATTACTGGTTATTAGACATTAAAGCTAACAAACTTACTCAACTTGGTGGTAGAGAACCGGCCGAAAGTTCATTAATGTTTGCTAAGTTTTCACCTGACGCAAGCAAAATCGCTTATGTAGTTGCAGACAATATTTATGTTGAGAATTTAGCCGACAATAAAGTCAGTCAATTAACCTTTGATGCCGGTAATGGCAAAATCAATGGTTTATTTGACTGGGTCTACGAAGAAGAATTCACCATTAAAGATGGCTTTCGCTGGAGTCCAGACGGTGAGAAAATTGCATACTGGCAGCTAGACACCAGTGGTAGTAAAGATTTCATCATGATAAACAATACTGATGAGCTTTATCCTACGATAACAAAATTTCCTTACCCGAAAGTAGGTGAAACTAATGCCTTACCAAAAGTTGGCGTAGTTAACATAACTACCGCTAAAACGACTTGGGCAAACCTACCTAATAATTCACGCAATATGTACATTCCACGCATGAATTGGTCAGGCAACAGCCAGCAAATATTGGTTCAGCATGTTAATCGCAAACAAGACACTAACATTCTTTATTTAGCAAACGCTAATACCGGCAATGCTAGCCCGATAATGACAGAACAAGAAAAAACTTTTCTTGATTTTTTCGACGATGCACGTTGGTTAAACCAAGGTAGTAGCTTTTTGTGGACCAGCGAACGTAGCGGTTGGCGTCATGTTTTTAACATTTCTCGTGACGGCAAAACAGCTGTAAATCTAACAGAAGGTGACTTTGATGTTGTGAGCATTCAAACCATTGACGAAGAAAATGGCTGGTTGTACTACATTGCTTCACCTAAAAATGTTGCACAACGTTATTTATATCGCAGTAAACTTGACGGCAGTTTAAGTAACCAACGAGTGACTCCTGAAGAATTTTCTGGAACAAATCGCTACCAAATGTCAGCAGACGGACAATGGGCAATTCATTCACATTCAACTTTTACTCAGCCAACACAAAAGCGTTTAGTAAAAATTGAGGGCCATCAAACTAAGCATATGATGATGGACAACAAAGTGTTAATGGACAAATTAGCTAAATTACCAAAAACAGATCATGAATTTTTTCAAGTTAACGCTCAAGACGGTGTAGTGCTAGACGGCTATATTATTCGCCCAGCAGACTTTGACCCTAAGAAAAAATATCCAATTATTTTCTATGTTTACGGAGAATCTTGGGGACAAACGGTCAATGACAGCTGGCGTGGCAATGCTGCAATGTGGGATCAAATGCTAACTGAGCAAGGTTATATTGTTGCTTCAATTGATAATCGCGGAACACGTACACCAAAAGGTCGAGAGTGGCGCAAATCAATTTACGGTGCTGTCGGTGTACTTTCTTCACGTGACCAGTCAGACGCCTTAAAAGCGATGAGCAAACGTTGGGATTATATAGATACTGACAAAGTGGCTATTTGGGGACATTCTGGTGGTGGCTCAATGACATTAAATATGTTGTTCCGTTACCCAGAGCAATACCACGTAGGTATTTCACTAGCACCAGTACCTGATCAACGTTTATACGACTCTATATATCAAGAGCGTTATTCAGGATTATTAGCAGACTACGCTGAAGGTTACAAACAAGGTTCGCCAATTACTCATGCTAAGAACCTGCAAGGTAAATTATTACTTGTTCATGGTACTGGCGACGACAACGTACACTATCAAGGGGCTGAGCGTTTAATTAATGAACTGGTTAAGCACAACCGTCAGTTCGATTTTATGTCATATCCTAATCGTAGCCATGGTTTATATGAAGGTAAAGGCACAACCTTGCACCTTAAAACTATGATGACGAACTACTTTAATACCCATTTAAAACTTTAGTAGTTAAGTAGAAAAATTATACGCTCATCAATAATTAAATATTGATGAGCGTTTTTTTTAATAATCTAAATGTCATTTCGAACGTATCATCAAATAAGCTACCGCCAAATTCCAAATTCCCTGCAACATCACTACTTGAGTCATACCCGCGACATTAAGTGTTAATACACCCATAATAATCGCTGAGCTACAACCTAAACCAATGACCATGCCTATACCAGCAACAAGTTTCACAATACCTTTATCACGCGATAAATTTATTGACCAAAATAATATGGCAACAGACATAGTGATCACCCCTAACTTGCCAAACGTTTGATTCGCACTCCAAAGTAAGGACTTAAACATTGGCAATTGTGCTAGTTCTTGTGGTGAAGCAGTACTGTACCCGAGCAGAAAATCAGGATAAACAAAACCATTAATCAAAGCCGCGGTCACCATAGCTATACTACCAATGAAATAGAACAGATGCGCAACAGCAACAGTGAGATGCTTTTTATCTCTATGGTTTGAATAAATGCTAAATGCCGCCAACGTCATCAGCACGAAAAGAATAAGTGCTCCATGGACAATATTATTCAGCACAGACTCATGCTTTACTTCAGCCACTTGCGCAGCCATACCTGGTGCTGTCACTGTTGGATGATGCATCATCATAAATAGACTGGTTAACGTGCTAATAGCGATGATAATGCCAGGCCATTTTAAATTTTTATCGTTTGAAGAGTATGTCGATTCGATCATTTTATTCCTTATTATTTTTATGAGTTGTTGAAATGGTTAGTGGTAATTCAATCGCTTATTCTGCATATTCCTTTGCATTGATAAAAGCAAAAACCGACTAAATTTTCCGTTATCAAACAATCGCTACACATTGTTCGGAAACAGGGTAATATTTCTCTGCATCAAGATTAAATTGTGATATATCACCATCATTTATAGAGATCGCTATCTCGTACTATTGGAAAGAATTTCATGGATAAACGCAGTCAAAGTAGTCAGCAAGCCATTAGAGAGGCGTTTGTTGAATTGGTATTAAACCAGAGATATGACGAAATAAAGGCCAGCGATATTATCAAACTATCAGGTGTTGCTCGTTCAACCTTTTATCAACACTACGCGAGTAAAGAAGCAATATTAGCCAGTAGTTTACAGCCTCCGATGTCTTGCCTTGCCGATGCTATTTGTACTGAGACTCAAGTACAACCGATACAATCTATCTTACTGCACTTCTGGGAAAAACGCAGTTTTTGTCGATTAATACTGCAAGGTATTCCGGGCAAAGCGGTAGCTGAGTGTTTAACCGAATTGATTGAAACCCGCATAGATACGATTATAACTTCCAATAAGACAGCACTCATCATTGAACCGCATCACGCGGCGATTCAAATAGCCGAGGCGCAACTGGCATTACTAAGAACTTGGTTAACCGGAAAAGCTAAGTGCAATGATACTAATTTGGCGATGGCAATAAAGCACACATCCGTAGCTATATTTAATAGCTTAAAATCTTCTAGCAAACCAACATTAAACACGGAACCATAGCCTTCACTGAAAGTTTCAGCTTACTTTAAAGTCATTTCGCTAGCGTATAATAACTTTACAGCGTAAAATGTTCATACTTGACTAATTTAGTCGGGTATTAATATTTTCATTCTCTAAATTTTATCCAAATCTATAGAGAAATTTTGACAGCAAGCGTAGAGAGTAATTAAAGTGATGATCAATATTTCAGAAACAGCCCAATCGCATTTCGCTAAATTATTAGAGCAACAAGCAGAAGGCACAAGCATTCGTGTATTTGTTGTTAATCCCGGCACCGCAAGTGCTGAGTGTGGCGTGTCGTATTGTCCAGCTGATGCCATTGAACCTGAAGATATTGAATTAAAATTTGAAAAATTTTCAGCTTATATTGATGCCGATAGCAAACCTTTTCTAGAAGAAGCTGAAATTGATTTCACTACGGATCAAATGGGCTCACAATTAACGCTAAAAGCACCAAATGCTAAATTAAAAAAAGTAACTGACGATGCTCCATTATTTGACCGCGTTGATTACTTTTTGAAAACCGAAGTCAACCCACAATTAGCGGGCCATGGCGGCGAATGTACCTTAATGGAAATTACAGAAGATGCATACGCTGTTCTACAGTTCGGCGGTGGTTGTAATGGCTGTAGCCAAATTGATGTTACGGTAAAAGACGGTATTGAAAAGCAATTAATTGAAACTATGGGTGATGAAATAAAAGGTGTTCGTGATATGACCGAACATGAACGTGGCGATCACTCATACTATTAAGTCGTTATCTCTAAAAAACATTTATCGATAAAGTGAAAAAATTGCTCGAAAAACTAGGCCAAGATCCACAACGTAGCTTAACGCTATTTCTCCGTGGTCTTGGTCTTTTTGCGATCGGGGCTTGCCTTATTTTTTTGGGATATTTTTATCATCACTATTGGCAGATAGCCGGCATCGCTTTTTTAACTATCGGCGCTTTATTGTCAATTTGCGGCTACTGCGGCATCTTTGCCAACCGCTTACTTAATATTTTTGATCACCGCCGTAAATAAAAGCTGTGCTTTTACTGATTAATCGGTTGTTTCTCTATTACTCGATAATAATGCCAAGCCAGTGTTGCACCGCGCATTAATAAAAAAACACTAAACGCCGCCCATAAACCGTGATTACCAAAATCTTTTAATAACCACCATAATGGGAAAAAACAGCCGAAGGTCGCGATAATCATGCTATTTCTCATCGCTTTTGCTTTCATTAATCCTACAAATATTCCGTCAAACAAATAACACCAACAGCCTAAAATAGGCAAAAGAACCAACCAGTGAATATATTGCTCGGTCGAGGCGATAACATTTGGAATATTGGTAATGAAGCTAATAAGATAATCCCCCGCAAAAGCAAATAACAAGCTATATGCTAAAGCAAAAATCCCGGTCCAAAATAGAGCGAGTTTAATCACTAAACTGCGCTGGTTTCGGTCTTGTTGTCCTTGTGCTTTACCAACCAATACTTCTGTCGCATTGGCAATGCCATCTAAGCCAAACGAAATGAGTAAGACAAAGTTCATTAATATCGCGTTCGTTGCAATGACATCATCACCCAACCTAGCACCTTGAAAAGTAATAAAAACAAAGCACAGCTCTAAACAAAGCGTTCGAATAAGAATATCTCGGTTGAGCTTAAAATAATGAGCAAGTGCCGACTTTTCAAATAACTCTGCTTTTGTAGCCAATAATTGCAAAGCAATGCGTTGAAACAGCTCTTTAACTGAATGCTGATATTTTTGTTTATTCATAGCCGCAACATACGTTAAACCGAAAAGCATGCCTGAGTATTCGGCAATTAAGGTGGCTAAAGCAACGCCTTGAACTTGCCAGTTAAAACCTAAAACAAACAATAAATCTAGCGATAAATTTAGTACGTTAGTGAAAATTAAGATCCACATCACTGCTTTAGCTTTATGATTACCTAATAACCAGCCTAAAATAACTAAATTAGATAATGCGGCAGGTAAACCCCAAATTCGAATTGCGCAATACTGCTGGGCATAAAACTGTATTTGTTCAGAACCACCCGCCAAACTTAAACTAAATGATAAGTAGAATGATTGCAGTATAATTAACGTACCACCAATACAACAGGCCACTAATAAACCGCGTAATAAAACCAATAAGCTTTGTCGGCTATTTTGTCGTCCTAATGCCTGTGCTGTAAGACCTGTGGTCGACATTCTTAAAAAACCACATAACCAAGTAACAAAGGTAATAATCATCGCACCTACGGTACTACCACCAAGGTAATAGGCTTGATCCAAATGGCCAAGCACGGCGCTATCAACTAACCCGAGTAAGGGTACGGTAATATTAGAAAATATCATCGGCAAAGCGATGATAAAAAGCTGTTTATGTTGACTCAGGTAATAAAAATTCAAATATATCTTCCAGATTAAGAATTTATCTATTAATGATGTAGAAAAAGCGCTATTTTTAAGGCTCAGAATTAGCAAGGATCATTATCATGAAATTTCTACTCGTTGCATTATTGCTATCGTGTTTCCATTTCTCTAGCTTCGCGGCTGTTATATTACAATATCATCACGTAAGTGATAAAACACCGGCAAGCACGAGCATTTCGCCAGCACAGTTTGAAGCACATATGCAGTACTTAGCTGATAATAATTTTAATGTTGTGGCCTTATCAGATTTAATGAATTCGATTAAAAAGCAGCAACCGATTACTGACAAAACCGTGATCATCACTTTTGATGATGCTTACCTTGATATTTTATCAAACGGCAAACCGATACTCGACAAGTTTAATTATCCATTCACTATTTTTATCAATCCTGCCATTGTTGAACGTAAATCTCGCAACTACCTTTCTTGGGCACAACTAAAAGCAATGGCTGATGATGGAGTTATCATCGCTAACCATGGTATGGAGCATGACTCAATGGCTAGAATTTCAAAAGGGTTAACTGAGCAAGACTGGTTGCAAAAACAGGCTGATTTATTGTTAAATGCTGAAGCTATAATCAAAGAAAAAACAGGCCAAAGTTGGCGTTACTTTGCTTATCCATACGGTGAATATACGCCAGCTGTTCAACAGTGGATTAAGCAAAATGACTTCATTGCTTTTTCACAACAATCAGGGGCAGTAGGTTTAGCCACAGACTTAACCAGCGTACCACGTTTCCCTGCATCAAAGCCGTACGATAAAATTTCGAGTCTACGCGACAAGTTGAAATCGTTACCTTTCACTATGAGTTTAAATAAACAGAATGCAAACACGATATTTGAATACCAAGAGTCAAAGTCAGTTACTTTTAATGTGGTAGTTGATGATTTTAATCCATCTCAAGTAAATTGTTATATCTCTGGTTTAGGCCGACAAAAGGTTGAATGGCTTACAGACGATAGCTTTACCATTAATTACAGTGCTCCTTTGCCTATAGGACGCGTGCGTTGTAATTGTACGGCGCCAAGTATTAGTGAACCTGGTCGTTACTATTGGTATTCGAAACCTTGGTTTATTTTAAAAGAAGATAAAGAATGGTATGCACTTTAAGTAAGTAAAGCTGTCATTTTATAGAGCCGTCAAAAAGAATTTTAGACGGCCTCTGTTTATCTATTTTCTAACTGAACTATTTTAGCAAAATCATTAACTAACTTTTCACCGTCAATGGTTGGCAATACGCCCAATGCTTGTTTAGGTCTAAATATCGCAGCAATTTTCCCTTGTGGGTTAACTAAGACTAGCGAAGCACTGTGATCAACTAGATAGCTATTTTTGTCAGCATCTTCTCCTTCAGGTTCGTTAATCGCGTACATCAAGCCGATATTACGAGCAAAAGGAAATAACACGCCATGGTTACCTGTCAGAGCGATAAACTCTTGATTAAAATAAGCAATATATTGCGATAATTTTGTAGGTGTATCACGGTTTGGATCAACAGATACTAATAATACTTGCGTATTTTCGCTGACTGCTTTTAATTCATCGTATACAAAGTTCAGCTCTTGAAGCGTAGTAGGACATACATCTGGGCACGAGGTATAACCAAAAAATATCCATGACCATTTATTACTCAAATTATCTTTATTAAATGCTTGATTATGATGATCGGTTAATTCAAATGGCTTAATTTCTCGTGCTTTTTGATAATATAGAGCATGCTCGGGTTGTGGTAATTCAGCCGACTTTTGAAAGGCTAAAAACCCTATAGCGCCAGCTGCAATCGCTGTAATCAAATAAAACAGTTTATTCATAAAATAACTTCCGTCTCGGCTAGCTAACCGGTAATAAATAGTGATCAAGCAACAATATAATAAATAATCCCATTAAATGAATAATAGAAAACTTGAAGGTGTCCATCGCTGTACTTTCTTCCGCATTAAATTTTAATTTCCACGCATAAGCAAAGAACATTAAATTTAATGATACTGCGCCAATCAGATATAACCAATTACTCATTCCCACTAAATAAGGCAGTAAACCGACAACAAAGAGTAATACGGTATAAAGTAATATTTGTGTTTTGGTGAAATTCACTCCGTGCGTAACCGGAAGCATGGGAATATTCACTTTCGCATATTCATCTTTACGGTGAATAGCTAACGCCCAAAAATGAGGTGGTGTCCAAGTAAAAACCAATAAAACTAACAATAATGCATTGCCATGAATTTCATTGGTCATTGCCGTCCACCCCAACAATGGCGGTATAGCTCCAGCTAAACCACCTATCGTGATATTTTGTGGCGTGGCACGCTTTAAATACATGGTATAAATAAAGCTATAACCGACTAAACCTGAAAATGTCAGCCATGCAGTAAGTGGATTTACAAAAACATATAAAATAACAAAGCCACTAAGCGCTAAAATAGTAGCAAAAACTGTGGCTTTTATTGGGGTTAAGCGTCCCGTTGCTACAGGTCGGTTATAAGTTCGGCCCATTATACTATCAATACGCTCATCAACAATGTGATTAATAGCTGCTGCTGCCGATGATAAGAAACCAATCCCGACCATTGATGGTATAAGTACTTGCCATGGAATTGCACCTGGTACCGAAAGACACATACCAACTAAAGCGGTTAACACAAGTAGCGCAACCACCCTAGGTTTGGTTATTTCATAATAGTCGCGCCAAATAGCTGTTTTAATATCGCTAGCAGTAATCGCTGTATTCACTTCATTTGTGGTTTTTGTTGTTATTGTTTCACTCATAAGTGCTCCTATAATTTCCGTCGTAAACTGTACGTTAAGGTGATCAACGACAGCATTAGACATGCAGCAACCACGTTATGACTCACTGCAACCGATAACGGTAATGAATACCAAATATTGCTCATGCCTAAAAATATTTGACAGCTAAGAATAACCGCTAAACTTATCGAGGCCTTCTTAAAGTAGGCTGACTGCGATTTTCTAAAGACCATTAAGGCTAACCAAAAAAGGTAGAGCCCAGTAACGATTGCACCAATACGATGTACAACATGTATGGTTACACGCGAGGCATGTGATAAGTGCCCAAATTCATAAGTGTCTTTTTCAGGAGGAATTAAATCAAACGAATCTTCAAAGGTCAGCTGTTCTTGCCAACCGGCTTGACAAATAGGCAATTCAGTACAAACCAATGCGGCATAATTAGAAGATGTCCATCCCCCTAAGCCGATTTGCGCTGTTAAAATTACCACGCCAATTAAACCGTATCGTCCGTATTTTTTAATGGAAAAATTACCACCTGGCACACGATAATCAGATAATCGCAAATATAATAAGAACAATAAACTTAAGGTGGTAAAACCTCCTAATAAGTGTCCCATAACAACAATTGGCATAAGTTTCATAGTAACTGTCCACATACCAAGTGCAGCTTGAAATATAACAACAGCTAAAATAAGCAGTGGCAGCCTTAATGGTGTGCCTTGGTCACGCCCTTTAAAAGATAGAAATGCAATTGCTAAAATTAACAGGCCTAATGCGCCAGCAAAATAGCGATGCACCATTTCGTTCCATGCTTTTTGTGGCTCAACTTTCCTTTCTGGGAATGCTTGTTCAGCTTTAATAATTTGCTCAGCAGTTTCTGGAACATCAATAAACCCATAACAACCTGGCCAATCAGGACAGCCAAGGCCAGCATGTGTTAAACGAGTATATGCACCTAAGCTCACAACGATTAACGCTAATAAAATGCTAATTAGTACCAAAACACGAATGCGATGGTTTCCACGGTTTCTCATATTATCCGACCCTTGAGTACTTCAGCAATTTTTTCATGTCAGCAAGAATCTCTTTACCAAACATCGCTTGAGCATCATCATTTGTTGGCGGTTTGTGAGATAAAATAACGTTACCTAAAGGATCAACAACCAAAACTTGTGGCTTAGGTAAAATGCTTTTTACTAGACTCGGGGTAGAGATAATAGTCCAACTATTATCTGTTAATTTTTTACTTTGTTGCTGGGACAAAGGTTGAGGAGAAAGTGCGACTCGCTTAACTCTTGGCATCTCTCTGCCCAAAGCAATATACGAGTTATTTACACTTAATAAAGTTTGTTCACAGTGTGCATCACACTGTGCAGGTAAACTATAAAGCATGAGCCACGATTTTTGTAAAACAGCTTGTTCAAGGCCCAATTTTTTTAATGTAAGTTCATTTTCAACGAAAGTGCCTTTATTAGTGACACCATATTCAAGCCAGTTTTGAGTTAATGCTAATTTGGCTAATACAATAGGGAGAATAAAAGCAGCTAACACCATGATCATACTACGACGAGATTTTTTCTGTGCAACATCACTCATACAACTTCACCTTCTTATTATTTTTCATTAGTGACTTTATTATTTTTTCCAAACTTAATTGAAGCCCAAACCATCAACGACACCCACGCAATAGCTAAACTAAACCACTGGAATGCATATGCACGATGTTTTTCGGGTGGCATAACTATCGGCTGCCAATTTTTCTCGTAACCGACACTCTCTGTTTTATCTAAGTAAACTACAAAGGGCAATAGCTCGCGTGAAATTAATGTTGAAAATTTGTCTAATTCAATTTGCTGAACTCGTAATGGCCAATTGTTTTTATCGAGTTGCTGCTCCATCAGCATAATACCTTTTTCAATTTTTCTAACATGACCCGATAATTTATAAGTCCCATTTATTGCTTTAACATCAGGAAGTTCTTGACGGTTTATTGAACCAGCTACCCAGCCTAAATTAATTAATACAGCGTGTTCATCAACCTTAAACACTTGATAAACACGATAGCCTAAACGGCCTTTGTTGGCTTGGTTGTCCAATAAAAATATGACTTTATCAATAAATTCACCTTCCAATAAAATGGGTAAATCATTGATTTCATTTTTCTGCTCAGCAAGAACTTGAGAGAGTGATAGAGCTTGAATTTTACTTAATTGTTCAATAGTGGCCAAACGATGCTCTTTTTGTATAGCACGATCGTTTTGCCATAATCCGAGTTTTACTAATCCCGAAAAAACAAGTAGGCTAAATATCAACCAAGGGAGACGAATGTTTGATAAAAAAGTTTTCAAACAAATAATTCCTTAAATACGCTCTTCATGAACATTACAACATAGGAAATTTTTAAATGGCATTTGCGGTAAAGATAATAATTGTTGGCTGTTTATTCTTCATGGTATTCAGCCTTTTTCAGGCGTTAGTCGTACTCAATAAAAATGATCCAAACAAGCCTTCAATGTCAAAGTTTATTGGCCGACGTGTAATGATTTCAGCTTTTATCATTATTCTAATGTTAGTCGCAATTTTAACCGGCGTTATAACACCAAACCCACGACCTATTTAATCAAATCAAGTTAATTTAAAAGTGTAGGTGGGATTATTTTCCATCTACACTTTTACTGATATTTATACGATATATACAAATACAAACAGTATTACCCATACGACATCAACAAAGTGCCAATACCAACTTGCCGCTTCAAAAGCGAAAGCATTTGTTGGAGTAAAGTGCCCTTTTAAAACTCTTAAGAACACGGCAATCAGCATAATAGTACCCAAGGTAACATGCATACCGTGAAAACCCGTCAACATGTAAAAGGTTGAACCGTAAATACCACTCGTTAAGTATAATTTCATTTCTTCAGAATAGCCGTGCATATATTCTACAACTTGTAAGAATAAGAAGACAACGCCTAATAGAATTGTGAAACCTAACCAGATTTTCAGCATTTTACGATTGTCTTTCTCTAAAGCTGAATGTGCTAAATGCGCAGTAATTGAAGACGTTAATAACAATATGGTATTAATTAGTGGCAAGCCATACCACCCCATTTTCGTCGTTTCTGTGCCGTCTGGTGTTGTCAATAACGGCCAACTTGCGACAAATTCCGGCCATAAAACCGCACCTGTCATCGCGTTATTGTCAGCGCCTCCCAACCATGGCACTGATAACGTTCTGGCATAAAATAGTGCGCCAAAAAATGCAGCAAAAAACATTACTTCAGAGAATATAAACCAGCTCATTCCTTGGCGAAATGAGTTATCCATTTGGTGGCTATACTTTCCTGACATTGATTCATTGATTACATTACTGAACCAGCCATATAGCATATATATAACTAAACAAACCCCGGCAAGTAAGATGTAGCCACCGATACCACCTTCTTCAGTGTTAAGTGTAGATACGTAATTCCCTGCGCCAACAGCAATTAAAAATAGCGCTACTGCACCCACAATTGGCCAATGGCTTTGCGATGGTACGTAATAACTTTCATATTCTTTCGTTGTCATTATTATTCCCCTAAACAAGTACCTTTGCACGTTCAGTGCTTGGTATAAATTGCTACGATTCCACTTTTCCGGTTACGTCATACAAAGTGTATGACAAGGTTAACGTTGAAATATCTTCTGGCAGCTCTGGGTCAACATAAAATTGTAATGCCATTTCTACCTCTTCATTCGCTTTTAACGGTTGCTGGTTAAAACAAAAACATTCTATTTTTTGAAAATATGCCGCGCCTAAACCAGGTGACACTGACGGTACAGCTTGACCGATAATGTCACGAGTGGATTCATTTTTTGCATAAAATTTTACAAGTTTCATTTCACCGGGATGAACTTTTATTTCACGGATCATCGGTTCAAACTGCCATGGTATTCCTTGAGCGGTTCGACTAATAAACTGCACCGTAACAACTCTTTGTGTATCAACTTGCTCTACTTCATAGGTAACAGCGGTAGTTGACGTTTTCCCATTCAAACCGGTTATATCACAAAAAACATCATATAAAGGGACCAACGCAAAACCAAAACCAAACATACCAAAAACAATTAAAATCAGTTTTTTAACGACTTTCTTATTCTGCTTAGTCGCAGAGCTATTTTTGTCATCTAAATTTTGCAATTCGTCACCTTTATTCATGATTTATTGACTTAGTCTTCAATTTTCGGTGGTGTTGAAAACGTATGGTAAGGAGCAGGGCTAGCAACAGTCCATTCTAGTCCTTCAGCACCATCCCAAGGTTTAGCTGGCGCTTTTTTACCACCTTTAATACATTTAATCACAACCGCTAAGAAAATTAATTGCGACAGACCAAAGGCAAATCCACCAATACTCACCCACTTATTGAAATCAGCAAACTGCAGGGCATAATCAGGAATACGACGCGGCATGCCTGCTAAGCCCAAAAAGTGCATAGGGAAGAACAATAAGTTTACAGAAATAAGTGAACACCAAAAGTGCCACTTAGCTAAAGACTCGCTGTACATATGCCCTGTCCATTTTGGCAACCAAAAATAGGCTCCAGCATAAATAGAGAATAACGACCCCGTAACTAAAACATAATGGAAGTGAGCAACAACAAAGTAGGTGTCATGATATTGGAAATCAACAGGTGTTAATGCCAACATTAATCCAGAGAAACCGCCAATGGTAAATAAGATAACAAAAGCTATTGAGAACAACATCGGCGTTTCAAAACTCATTGAGCCACGCCACATGGTTGCTACCCAGTTGAAAACTTTAACACCCGTTGGTACAGCGATTAGCATAGTACAGTACATAAAAAACAGCTCGCCAAATAACGGCATACCTGTTGTGAACATATGGTGCGCCCAAACGATAAATGACAACAATGCAATAGATGCTGTTGCATAAACCATTGAGCTATAACCAAACAACTGTTTACGTGCAAATGCAGGAATAATTGTAGATACGATACCAAATGCCGGTAAAATCATAATGTATACTTCAGGGTGGCCAAAGAACCAAAAAATATGTTGGAACATTACAGGATCACCGCCACCTGCGGCATTAAAGAAACTGGTGCCAAAATACGTATCGGTTAACAACATAGTTACCACACCCGCGAGCACCGGCATTACAGCAATTAACAAATAAGCGGTAATAAAAAATGTCCAAACAAATAGTGGCATTTTCATGTAGGTCATGCCTGGAGCACGCATATTCATAATGGTAACTACGATATTAATCGCACCCATTATTGAAGAAATACCCATAATATGCACGGCAAATACAAAAAATGCCGTACTGCCATTTGAATATGTTGTAGAGAGCGGAGCGTAAAATGTCCAACCAAAGTTTGGCGCGCCCGACTCCATAAAAAATGAAGAAAGAAGAATCGCAAAAGCAAAAGGTAATATCCAAAAGCTCCAGTTATTCATACGCGGTAAAGCCATGTCTGGAGCACCAACCATCATAGGTATCATCCAGTTAGCAAACCCCGTAAAGGCAGGCATAATCGCACCAAATACCATAATCAAACCATGCACAGTAGTTAGCTGGTTGAAAAAGTCAGGTTCAACTATTTGCAAGCCAGGCTGAAATAACTCTGCGCGAATAACCATGGCTAAGGCGCCGCCAGTAAGCAGCATAATAAAAGAAAACCATAAATATAATGTACCAATGTCTTTATGGTTTGTAGTGTACAACCAACGTTTCATGCCTTTCATTTTATGATCATCATGATGCTCGTCGTGCGAATCTTGTTCTATAACGCTTGTAGTCATTTTATATCCCCCTACTTCGCACTAGCAGCATCAACAGCTGCAGGTTGTACTAAATCACCAGTATTGTTTCCCCAAGCATTTCGCTCGTAAGTTACAACTGCGGCAATTTCGGTTTTAGTTAACTGACTAGCAAAAGCAGCCATGGCAGGATTTTTCTTACTGCCGTTGATAACCATATCTATATGAACAGCAATATCACCTGTGGCGATAACGCTACCTTTAAGGGCTGGAAATGCAGGAGGCATACCTTCACCTGAAGGTTGGTGGCAAGCAACGCAAGCTTTCGTATAGACTTTCTCGCCCATAGCCATTAATTCATCTAGGTTATAAACTTTAGTTAAGTCTTCTGCTGGTAGCTCTTCAACTACTGGCTTGGTGGTATTTTCAGTTGCGTTTTGAGTCGACGTTGCACCTTGTGATGTATTTTCAACAGCAGACTTAACATCAGATGCTTGAACCGCATCACCAGTATTATTACCCCAAGCATTACGTTCATAGGTAACAACTGCAGCAATTTGTTTCATGGTTAATTGCTTACCATAACCTTGCATTCCTGTACCTGCTTTACCATCGTAAACTGTTTTGATATGTTCTGTAATGTCGCCCATAGCTACAGGGCTATTTTTAAGTGCTGGAAATGCGGGAGGTAAACCTGCACCAGAAACCTGATGACATGCTGCACAATAAGCAACATATGTAGTTTCACCTAATGCCATTAGTTCATCCATAGGAACCGCAGCAGTAAGAGATGCTTTTTCAGCTTCAGCAGCTTGTGCCGCAATTTGATGTTGTTCATCAATCCATTTGGCATAATCTTCTTCTGATTTCACCTCAACAACTATTGGCATAAAACCGTGATCTTTACCACAAAGTTCAGCACATTGGCCTCGATAGATGCCAGGCTTATCAACTTTTGTCCACGCTTCATTGATAAATCCAGGATTAGCATCTTGTTTTACAGCAAAAGCTGGTATCCACCAAGCATGAATAACGTCGTCAGATGTAATTAAGAATCGTACTTTTTTATTGACTGGGATTACGAGATGCTTGTCCACTTCAAGAAGATAATTTTCTCCTTTTTCAGCGAGTGAACCTTGCTGGTTTTCATATTGTTCACGTGGTGTAGAGAGTACAGAGTAAAACTCTATATCTTGATCAAAATATTTGTAATGCCATTTCCACTGAGAAGCAGTTACTTGAATCGTAACGTCAGAGTTATCATTATTTTCCATTTCAATTAATGTTTTGGTGGCGGGAACAGCCATGGCGATAAGAATAACGATGGGGATTGCTGTCCAAAGAATTTCTACTTTTGTGCTTTCATGAAAATCAGCTGCTTTTGCTCCTTTGGATTTTCGATGAAAAACCATTGACCAAAACATAGCACCAAAAACAACAATACCAATGACTACACAAATATACATTGCTAACATATGTAAGTCGTAAACATCTCGACTTACTTCCGTTACACCTTTGGTCAGATTTAACTGCATATCTGCCCAAGCTGAACTGGAAAGAACACTTCCCAACAACAGCCAACCTAGGTTACGTCTTTTCACACGACATCTCCTTCACCCTATAAAAGTTCAAAATTGATACTTATGGACAAGAATTATCCTTCAGTACGGATTTTTATTATTTGTTTATTTTTATTGTTTTTTGACAATTTTTATCAGAATAATTTAAAATTTTCGATATTGCCTTATTATTATATTTGTACGCTTTCTAATCTAGAATTACTCAAAAGTTAATCTGGGTCAATTTAAAATTTAAGCAAATTTAAAATAAAATCCTGTAAAAACAATAGAGTGTAAGCTCTAATATCGGTATAACTATAATTACAAAGGGCTAGAGGCATTGTATTAAAAACACACAACTAATAACGAAGGTTTTCGTTCTAGACAAAACAATTGATTAAATTTTAAACAAATAAAGATTAAGAGTCTTTTATGAAGCAGGAAATGAGAATTATTATTATAAAAAGTATAACTTAGGTGGTAAAACGTACGAATTGAGCAAAAAGAATACTTTAACAAATTTTACAGGATAAAATTTGTTAAAGTTATTTGGTAGGTATTACATCCAATCGGCTGAGCGAATCACACCTACAGCAATACCTTCTATATTAAATTCTTCTGCTGTTAGGTCAACTTTGATAGGTGAAAATTGTTCATTTTCTGCGTGGAGATAAACAATGTTTCCATCGCGCTTGTATCGCTTAACGGTAACATCTTCTTCAACACGAGCAACAATTACTTGGCCATTTTGTACATCGGTAGTTTGATGAACTGCTAATAAATCACCATCTAATATACCAATATCTTTCATACTTTCACCGTTTACTCGAAGTAAATAATCAGCAGCAGGATGAAATAAATTACCATCAACTTTGTAGTGTTCTTCTACATGTTCTTGCGCTAAGATTGGTTCACCTGCTGCAACACGACCAATTAAAGGTAGACCTTCTTGCTCAACGAGTACTTCTGACAAACGTATGCCACGAGAAGTGCCAGGTATCATTTCAATATAGCCTTTTTTAGCCAGAGCTTTTAAGTGCTCTTCTGCCGCATTTGCCGATTTAAAACCAAAAAAAGTCGCTATTTCGGCACGTGTTGGTGGCATACCTGTTTCAACAATGCTTTCTTTAATTAAATCGAAGATTTGTTGTTGTCTATTTGTGAGTGGACGTAATTCGCTCATTGTACTTAGCATAGAGTTAAGCCTGTAAATTTACACAGTATTTACTGTGAGTATATACAGGCTATTGCTAAAGGCAAGTTTCTAGCCAATTATTTTTTAAAAGATCCTGTTTTCAAATAATAAATAATTTGATCGATTACTTTTTCATTTCTCATCATAAACGGGTGCGTGGTCTCCATTTCAATGTGATCATTCATACCATCAAGTTTCGTGCTCTGCACAGATACTTTACCATCATCTTTATCTGGTATTAATGTTGATAAGAAAAAGTTAACGCTCTGATTGCCAGCGATAATGCCTAAATTGAAATCTGCTGAACCAAGTATATTGGGTACACTAAATTTACTGGTGCCAAGTTGCATGCCAGCATCGCCATTAATAAAACTAAAACCTGGAAAATTAATTAACTTATCAACCACCTCACTACCGTTGTTGGGAGGACCTAACATGACCACTTTATTCAGCTCATTTATCTTGTGCTTGCTTAAATACTGTCTTACCAATATTCCCCCCATAGAATGCGTAACAAAATTTACTTTTCGATTGGCACATTCACGTAGGGCTTTAGTAAATACTTGTTCTGCTAATTCTTCAATTGAGTAATCTCGTGACGGGTAATCGATATTGATAACATGGTACCCTTCAGCCAATAATCGCTTTTCAATCGCGCTCATTGAATTTGCTGAACGTGCCAGCCCATGCAGTAATATCACACACTCAGCATCAGGTGTGTTGTTTAACAATGCTTGTTTATTGCTTAATTTCTGCAAAGGAAACTGCTGATTATTCTGTTCAATTAATTGCTTTAGGTGAGCTTCAACTTCTGAAACCTTATCGCTAAATTGTGACTTTAGCTGTGCAACTTCTAATTTCAGTGCATTGATTTTTTCATTCACGCTATCTCCTATAGCCAAATTTTAATTGGCGGAAAACTTAATTAGCACACGATAAACCTTTTCATTTTAGTATTACCAATATACATGAAAACTTCTTGGAGTTTTTAATATCACAAAATAATTACATAAAGATATCGATTATCCATGTAGCTATTTTGATTAAGTAGCCTACATTCTCCCAATAAACCTGCTGGGCTATTCTAACTAAATTATCAGTGTTATTTTAAATTCTAGTCATAAAAAAACCTGCTAACAGCAGGTTTAATTAGAGTCTATAAAAGTGTATTTTAGCTAGCTTTAATACGCGTAATATTAGCGCCAAGTGCTTGTAATTTACCTTCAATATTCTGATAACCACGATCAATGTGATAAATACGATCAACCTGTGTCTCGGTAGTGGCCACTAATCCGGCAATCACTAAGCTTGCAGAAGCACGTAAATCAGTTGCCATCACTTGTGCACCATTTAATGACTCTACCCCACAGGCGATAGCGGTATTGCCTTCAAGGCTAATATCAGCTCCCATACGCTGTAATTCAGGAACATGCATAAAGCGATTTTCAAAAATGGTCTCTGTTGTTGTAGACGTTCCTTGTGCAATAACATTTAAGGTCACGAATTGTGCCTGCATATCAGTTGGGAATGCAGGATGAGGAGCAGTACGCACATTAACGGCTTTTGGACGCTGGGTCATAGACAATTCAATCCAATCATCACCGGTGGTAATTTTTGCGCCAGCTTCTTGTAACTTACTAATTACTGCTTCTAATGCTTTTGGATCGGTATTTAAACATCTAACTTTCCCTTGAGTTACAGCTGCAGCAACTAAAAAAGTCCCCGTTTCAATACGGTCGGGCATTACCTTATAATGGCTTCCGTTTAATTCAGCAACACCTTCGATCGTCAGTGTATCTGTACCTGCTCCAGAAACTTTTGCTCCCAACGCATTCAAACAATTAGCCAAATCTACAATTTCAGGTTCACGAGCGGCATTTTCAATGATGCTGGTTCCTTGTGCTAAAGCGGCAGCCATCATGAGATTCTCAGTGCCGGTTACGCTAACCGTATCCATAAAGATGGTTGCACCTTGTAAACGGCCTTCATTGCGCGCAATAATATAACCGTTTTCAACGTCAATGTTTGCCCCCATTAATTTCAAACCATGAATATGCAAATTCACTGGTCTTGCACCAATTGCACAACCGCCAGGTAGAGAAACTTCAGCATGGCCAAAACGTGCTAGCAATGGCCCTAACACTAAAATAGAAGCACGCATCGTTTTAACTAATTCATATGATGCACGACATTGATCAATGCTACTTGCATCAATAACTAACTGGTTATCATCTAACCATTCTATCTTTGCACCCAATTGGCTCAATAATTTAATGGTTGTTTCAATATCATTAAGTTTAGGAACGTTACTAAAAGTGACAGGTGTTTTCGATAAAAGCGCTGACATTAATATAGGTAAGGCGGCGTTTTTCGCGCCAGAAATGGTTACTTCACCGTGAAGGGCCGTACCACCTGTTATTTTAAATGCATCCAATGGAATATTCTTATTTAGTTATTGAAAATTAAAGCGGTAGGTTAAACATTTTTTCACGTTGCCAGTTTGACGTTGTGAAGGTTTTAATCGATACCGCATGAATCGCACCGTCTTTAATTGCTTCAGCTAAAGGTGCATAAATGGTTTGTTGTTTCTTAACTCGACTTAGTTCACCAAGAAAATCGGCAACAGCAATCACTTTACATTGTGAACCGTCAAATGCAACATGTAACTCGTCAAGTTCAAGGGCATCGTTTAGTAATTTTTCTATATCTGAAACTTCCACATTATTCTCCAGTTACTAACAACACGCGTTATCAGTTTTTGACAAAAGCAAATCTACGCTACTTAGTTTTGCCAATTTAATTAAATCTTTTGGTAAATTATCAATGGTTAATTGACAGTTTTTTTTAGCACTTTTTTCCATCATAGCTAACAACCAAGCTAAACAAGCGGTATCTACTTTTAGGATATTCGACAGGTCGAGTGTTAATTGATCTGTTTTGAGCAATTTATATGATCTTTTTTCAAATGAGCTATCAATAGTCGCTAAAGTTAACGCTCCACTAAAAGTAACTTTAGCGCCCTCTTGGACAAATTCTAATTGCTTCATAGTATTTCCTAATATTCAGAGAAACTGGTTAATCAGACTATTTGAAAACAATCGATCTAGCACTTTTTTGTTTAAGTAAATTTGTTACGTAAGGCAGACCTTTTTGGCGAATTAAACCGCTCAATTCTGCTTGTTTGCTATCTAGAAGGCTAACCCCTTCTGCAACCATATCGTAAGCTTTCCATTCTTTAGTTTTCTTATTTATTCTCACCCTAAATGAAATATCAATAGGAGGTCTGCCAGGGTCTAACACGGAAGTTTTTACCGCTAATACTTTCGCTTTATCAAAGCTTTTCTCTGGCTCAAATTCAACTTGTTGTTGCTTATATAATGTGAATACTTGTGCATAAGACGTTACTAAATACTCTCTAAAAACCAATACAAAATCAGCACGGTCTTTCTTACTGGTTTTTTTGAAGTTTTTTCCTATTACCTTAAACGCAGCGTATTGATAATGAACATAAGGCATTAACTCTTCACGAACAATATTTTTCAATAAGTCTGGGTTTTTACGAATTTCTGTTTGTTCATCAGAGAAACGTTTAAATGTAATTTTTGCAACAGTTTCAATCATGGTATATGGGTTTTTCTTATCAACAGTGCTTTCTGCAAAAGCACTGAAGTTCATTAAGCAGGTAAACCCTAAAATGATTGTAAGTAATTTTTTCATTTATTTTTCCTTTGTCGACTATTCGTCATTTCCTTGACTAAATAAAAACTGTCCTATTAATTCTTCTAATACCAATGCAGGTTTGGTGTCATCGATATAGTCTCCTGGTATTAATGTTTCCACCGACTCATCAATAAAACCAGGTAACAGACCGATATATTGTTCACCTAATAAACCTGCCGTTAAAATAGACACTGAAGTGGCTTCTGAAAAATTATTATATTGTGTATAAATATCTAGTGTAACAACTGGTGTGTAATCGTCAGCGTCTAATGAAATATTACTCACGCGGCCTACCACAACACCGCCGACTTTTATTGCTGAACGTACCTTTAAGCCACCAATGTTATCAAACTTTGCATACAGTTGGTATGTTTCGCTATTTCCTGAGATGCCGCTATCAGCAACTTTCAATGCCAACATTAATAATGCAGCAATACCTAACGCAACAAAAAAACCTACCATTAATTCAATTTTCTTCGACACCATGTCTTTCACCAAACCTAAACTATAAAAATAATTAAAAAATTAACTAGCAAACATTAATGCCGTTAGTACGAAATCTAAACCTAAAACTAATAATGACGATTGTACTACTGTAGATGTAGTAGCTCTGCTAATACCTTCGGATGTTGGTATGCAATCATAACCCTTATATACTGCAATCCAGGTAACCACAAAAGCAAAAGTAACAGATTTGATTATTCCATTAAGAATATCTTTTTCAAAATCTACTTGGGCTTGCATAACCGACCAGAAGGTACCACTGTCAACACCTAACCATTCAACACCAACAAGATGACCGCCTAAAATACCTACGGCTGAAAATATCGCAGCTAATAAAGGTAAGCTTATAAATCCCGCCCAAAAACGTGGTGCAATAACACGGCGTAATGGGTCGATAGCCATCATTTCTAAACTTGATAATTGTTCAGTAGCTTTCATCAAACCAATTTCTGCAGTTAGTGCCGAACCAGCACGGCCAGCAAATAAAAGTGCTGCGACTACGGGGCCTAATTCACGTAACAGCGACAAAGCGACCATAGGACCTAAACTACCTTCTGCGCCGTAGCCAACAAGGATAGTATATCCTTGTAAAGAGATAACCATACCAATGAATAGTCCTGAAACTACCACTATGATCAGCGATAAAACGCCAACTGAATATAGCTGTTTAACTAATAACGGAAAGCCTTTACCGACATTAGGAACATGTAATAAAGCCGACAACAGTAAAACAACGGCTCTTCCTAACCCGGATATTAAACTTATTAAATTTTGACCTAATGTTTGAATTTTTTGCACGACTAATGCCCCTTACCAAGTAACTCATCTTGATAAGATGCGGCTGGAAAATGAAATGGCACAGGCCCGTCTGCCTCACCTTGAATAAATTGTTGTACTAAAGGTGATTTTTGCTGACGAATTTCTTCTGGTGTGCCCTTACCTATAATTTTTTTCTCAGCAATAATGTAAATATAATCAGCAATACTCATCACTTCGGTAACATCATGTGAAACCACAACAGAGGTTAACCCTAATGCTTCACTTAAATCTTTAATTAAACGAACAATAACGCCCATCGAAATAGGGTCTTGTCCAGCGAATGGCTCATCATACAGAATAAGTTCAGGATCAAGGGCAATGGCTCTAGCTAAAGCGACCCTACGCGCCATTCCACCTGAAAGCTCTCCAGGAGCTAAGTCTCTAGCACCTCGTAAGCCAACGGCTTCAAGCTTCATTAGCACCATTTTTTCAATAAGGTTCTCAGATAAATTGCTATGCTCACGCATTGGAAAGGCAATGTTGTCGTAAACGCTCATATCCGTAAATAATGCACCACTTTGAAATAACATACTCATACGTTTACGTACTTCATATAAGGCACTACGAGACAAGGTTGGGATGTTCTGCCCATCAAATAAAATTTTCCCTGCAGTTGGCTTAAGTTGACCGCCAATTAAACGTAGCAAAGTTGTTTTACCGATCCCGCTCGGCCCCATAATAGCGGTTACTTTTCCTTTAGGAATAGACAAACTAATGTCGTCATAAATCACCCTTTCATCACGCTTAAAGCTCATGTTTTGGATATCTATCAAGGTTTCAGACATAGGATTCTAGTAACGTCACTGTTAGTTCATATATAATTTTTCCGAATTTTACCTTAGCGAGTAAAATACTTCATTATAAATGCGTAAAAAAAGTGGATAAAAATCGTAAGAAAACGTGCCAAAGCGTAAGAAAGTGTAAGTTCGCCTTCCATTCACTATGGCATATTATTAAACTTAACAGACCTAGTTCTAAACTTTACTGATTAAACTTTATTGTAAGGAATGTGGGGATAAAATTTTATTTTTCATTTTTTTTGCACTGTTTTGATAATTTCTCTTTGTTTTTAAGTCGCAACACGCGACAATTCAGCCTTTCAATATAGGAGCCATTAATGTTCATCCAAATTCTAATTTTACTTGTTTCCCTCGTTACCTTGGTCTGGAGTGCCGATAAATTTGTCTTTGGTGCTTCATCACTAGCAAGAAATTTTGGTATTTCTCCGATGATCATTGGCTTAACCATAGTTGCCATGGGTTCGTCAGCTCCCGAAATGATGATAGCGGCAACTTCCTCTTTAGACGGAAAACCTAATTTTGCTATCGGCAATGCCATAGGTTCAAATATTACTAATATTGCTTTAGTGTTAGGTATCACCGCATTATTTCTTCCACTGACTGTTTCCTCTTCGACGGTAAAACGTGAAATTCCATTAATATTACTTATAACCGCATTAGCGTACTGGATGTTGTCAGACAGCTATTTAGGGTTTAATGAAGGCTTATCATTAATGATTGGCTTTTTTGTTTATATTATTACGTTATTGGTAATCACTATACGTGCTTCTAAAAAACGTCCTTCAGATGACCCATTAATTATAGAAGCGGAACAAGAAGTTCCCGACGCAGTAAGTAAACCTAAATCATTTTTATGGCTTATTATTGGTATGATATTACTGCCACTAAGCGCTAGCTATTTAGTTGACTCTTCCGTTTTTATTGCTAAAGCTTTCGGTATTAGTGATCTGGTTATTGGTTTAACGGTTATTGCTATTGGTACAAGTTTGCCTGAGTTAGCAGCCAGCATTATGAGCATTATAAAAAAAGAAGACGATTTAGCCTTAGGTAATATTATTGGCTCAAATATATTTAATATTTTTGCAGTACTATCTTTACCGGGATTGATTGCACCTAGCGTGATAGACCCAGATGTCGCAACACGTGATGCTCCTTACATGTTAGGCGTTACCGTTTTATTGTTTTTATTATGCTTTACCAGAAATAAGGGTGATTTTCGTATTACTCGAATGAAAGGCTTGCTATTAATTGGTGTATTTGTCGCTTATCAGATGTTGCTTTTTAGCCAATTAAAACACTAACGTTTTATTTAAACAAAATATAAACAGCGAAAAAAAATGAAAAATTTTAAACAACTCGCCTTAGACGTTATTCGCATTGAACAACAAGCTATTGCAGAATTAACGCAGTATATTAATCCCGACTTTGAACTGGCATGCCAATTAATGTTTAATTGCCAAGGCAGAGTTATTATTGTCGGTATGGGGAAGTCTGGCCATATCGGTGGAAAGATTGCCGCCACTTTAGCCAGTACCGGTACACCTGCTTTTTTCGTTCATCCCGGTGAGGCAAGTCATGGCGATTTAGGCATGATTACTCGTGATGATGTTGTATTAACTATTTCAAATTCTGGCGAAACGGGCGAAGTATTAGCAATAGTTCCTGTAATAAAGCGAATTGGTGCCAAGCTTATTTCCATGACCGGCAACCCTGAATCTACTTTAGCTAAGCTCGGTGATACCCATGTTTGTGTTGCTGTTTCACAAGAAGCTTGTCCGCTAGGTCTTGCACCAACATCAAGTACGACAGCAACATTGGTAATGGGTGATGCTCTAGCTGTTGCCTTGTTAAATGCTCGCGGTTTTACCGCTGACGATTTTGCCCTGTCTCACCCAGGTGGTAGTTTAGGTAAGCGATTATTGCTACGTCTTAGCGATATTATGCAAAGTGGCACACGTTTACCTACAGTTAATGTTCAAGCAAAAATTAAAGATGCCTTGGTGGAAATGTCATTAAAAGGCTTAGGAATGACAGCCGTTATTGACGACAAGA
>Ga0209292_1001479_pt1 | contig 28623 bp, 22 predicted proteins | sample GOMGulsemesocosm_2_FD_184634 | JGI IMG/M metagenome (GOLD analysis project Ga0209292, IMG submission 184634) | Methane-oxidizing microbial communities from mesocosms in the Gulf of Mexico - GOM9C Gulf of Mexico (SPAdes) (version 2) | ecosystem: Environmental > Aquatic > Marine > Cold seeps... | reverse complement strand
TCGACATTGATCAGTAAAACTGATCTTGTTGTATCCGAAGAACAAATCGACTTACTTATTCAATACGTTGAATTACTCAATAAATGGAATAAAGCCTACAATCTCACTTCTGTTCGCGATCCTAGTGAAATGCTTATTAAGCACATTATGGATAGTTTAATGGTAGGTGGAGTACTTAAAGGTGAACATTTTATTGATGTGGGTACAGGACCAGGCTTACCAGGTATACCTTTAGCCATTTTATATCCAGAAAGAAGTTTTGTCTTATTAGATAGCTTAGGCAAACGTATTACCTTTCTAAGACAAGTCGTTTTTCAATTAAAACTGACTAATGTTACCCCCGTTAAAACAAGAGTAGAAGATTACCAAGGTGAACAACCTTTTGATGGTGTGTTGAGCCGTGCCTTCTCTTCATTGAATGATATGGTAAGCTGGTGTCAGCATTTAATTACCACAGAGCAAGGGCGATTCTTTGCACTAAAAGGACAATATCCTCAGGATGAGATCACGCAATTACCTGAAAATATTACGTTAGTAGATAGTCATAAAATTACCGTACCTGAGCTAGTTGGCGAACGTCACGTGCTGGTATTGAAGAAGTTGCACTAGAAATAATACCAAGTCCATTAAGTTATTGGCCACTCAGCGAAAATTAAAAGGCTTAGTGGCAAGGCATTGATTGATGATAATGGTTATTCAGGATAATGTGCTCCTGCATTATCTAAGAAGCTACATCCATGTAGCGTCCTTATCAAGATCAATAACGCAGCATATATGCCTTTGCCTTTTATTAGGTACTAGCCCTTTGGGAGCTTATTAGTAAACTAATAACTGCATAAAATTAAAATAGAGGCGCTTGTGGGAAAAATAATAGCAATTGCAAACCAAAAAGGTGGAGTCGGTAAAACGACAACCGCGGTTAATTTGGCTGCCTCATTGGCAGCAACAAAGCGTAAAGTTTTATTAATCGATTTAGATCCCCAAGGTAATGCCACCATGGCAAGTGGTGTCGATAAATATAATGTTCATGCTACGTGTTATGAATTATTGATTGAAGAACAAAGTGTGGAAGAGGTTGTTGTTAAAGAAACGTCAGGTCTTTATCACTTAATATCAGCTAATGCTGATGTTACCGCTGCAGAAATTAAATTGATGGAAGTGTATGCACGTGAACAGCGTTTAAAAAATGCTTTAGCGCCAGTAAAAGATCTTTATGACTTTATTATTATAGATTGCCCACCGTCATTGAATATGCTTACCGTTAATGCGATGACCGCTGCTGATTCAGTATTAGTGCCAATGCAATGTGAGTATTATGCCTTAGAAGGTTTAACCGCTTTAATGGATACCATTACTAAGTTAACTTCTGTGGTAAATGACAAATTACATATTGAAGGCATACTTCGTACTATGTATGATCCTCGAAATCGCTTAGCTAATGATGTATCTGAGCAATTAAAGCGACATTTTGGTGATAAGGTTTATCGCAGTGTAATCCCTCGAAATGTTCGTTTAGCAGAAGCACCAAGTTTTGGTACGCCAGCCATGTATTATGATAAATCGTCGACGGGATCTAAAGCTTATTTAGCGCTCGCTGGTGAAGTTTTACGTAAAAATGATTCCGCGAAAAAAGCCCAGCAAGCTACGACCAGTATCGCCAATTAGCGAAAAGGAAAATTATGAGTACAGCAAAACGTAAAGGTGCAAGTCGTTTAGGCCGCGGTCTTGATGCTTTATTATCACCTGCTATTCCAGCAGCACCTTCAGAAGATATATCTGCTAATTTGGCTGAAAACAGTAATACAATACAAGCGGCAGAGAGTGAACTACAAAAGCTAAACATAACTCAGTTAGTACCAGGTAAATATCAGCCTCGTCGTGATATGTCTGATACAGCACTTGAAGAATTATCATTATCTATTCAATCACAAGGTATTATTCAACCTATCGTTGTACGTTTAGTTTCCGATGATCAATATGAGATTATTGCTGGTGAACGCCGTTGGCGCGCAGCTAAATTAGCACAACTTGATGTGATCCCTTGTTTGATAAAAAACGTACCTGATGAGTCAGCCGTTGCTATTGCCTTAATTGAGAACATTCAGCGTGAAGACCTGAATGCAATGGAAGAAGCGATAGCCTTGGAACGTTTGTTAACCGAGTTTGATTTAACCCACCAAGAAGTTGCTACTGCAGTAGGCAAGTCTCGTACTACAGTAAGTAATTTATTACGCTTAAATAACTTAAATGAAGACGTTAAAACCTTACTAGAAAATGGTGATATTGAAATGGGTCATGCCCGTGCTTTATTGGCGTTAGAAGGTGAATTACAAACCTCAGCAGCACAAACAGTAGCATCAAAAGAGCTAACCGTTCGTGAAACAGAAGGTTTAATTAAGAAGATTCAAAACCCCGTTGCTGAAAAAGAAAAAGTTGAAAAAGCGATTGAAACTATCGAGTTAGAGCAAGGATTAGCTGAAAAATTAGGTGCGAAAGTTGCTATTAGCCATAATACTAAAGGCAAAGGTAAGCTTGTTATTTCATATACAAACTTAGCAAAACTTGAAGAGATATTGGCTAAAATTAACTAATAGTTAGTTACTTATTATATTCATCCTAAAACCAGCTTTTTGCTGGTTTTTTTATATAAAATATATTGTTTAATAATTGTAAGAAATCCTTAATATCATTGAAGATTTATGAATTAACTTGATATAGTAACTCTATGTATTAAGCACCCAAAAACTCTTAAGGATTAGGTTATGTTGAAGTTGCTTTTATCTACCTTTTTTTCTCTTTGTTTATTATCTCTTTCCTTCTCTGTGTTTGCCGACGATGATGCCGCGGCATTATTAGTAAAAATGGATGAATTATTTCGTTCAAAGAGCTCTGTTGCCACCATGAAAATGCAAATCATCACCCCAAACTGGCAACGTACCTTGGAGATGCAAAGCTGGACGCGTGGTATGGATGATACTTTTATCAGAGTGTTATCCCCGAGGAAAGATCGTGGTGTTGCTACCCTTAAAATAGATAAAGAAATGTGGAACTATTTCCCTAAAATTAACAAGGTAATAAAAGTACCACCGTCAATGATGATGGGTTCTTGGATGGGATCAGATTTTACTAATGATGACTTAGTACGTGAAGTCTCACTGGTTAAAGAGTACGAAGTATCTAAAAAAGTCGAAGGTGACAACTATCGGTTAACCTTAATCCCAAAAGAAAATACTGTAACCGTTTGGGGAAAAATCGAGTTTATTGTTAATCAACAGACCTTACTGCCTATAGAGCAAAGTTATTTTAATGAAAAAGGGGTAAAAGTACGTTCGATGGAATTTAGTGATATTAGGGATTTTAATGGTAAAAAAATGCCCGCAATAATGACGATGATACCGCTAAATAAGACGGGTCATAAGACCGTTATTGAATATGTTGAAGCTGAATTTGATATTGAACTTGGTGATAATGTTTTTACACTACGCAACTTACAAAAGCGCTTTTAGCTATCCATTTACCATCAACTTAAAAGTAACACCTTATGCTGATATTAAAACTCGCTTTTCGAAACATCTTACGTAATCGTCGCCGCTCTCTCTTAACGCTTTTAAGTATGGGCGGTGGCTTTTTTTTACTTTGTCTAACACTGTCCATGTCAGAGGGCAGTTATAGCAATATTATTAATATATTCACCCAAGATCATACTGGTCATGTGCAAATTCATAGAGGTAACTATCTTGAACGTCCTTCCTTGTATAAAACCATCCCTCATGCAAATAAGTTAATTAGCAAACTTGAGCAACAAGAAGATGTGATAGGTGTGGCCCCTAGAATTTATGGCCCTTCACTTGCTTACGGTAAAAATAAAACTTTTCCCGCGCAAGTTATTGGTATTGATCCACAACGAGAAGCCCAAACCACTCGTTTAGAAAATAAAATAAAAACGGGACGTTACCTGACGAATCAACGTAGTAATGAGGGATACTTTCCTGCGATGATTGGTTTTAGCCTAGCTAAAAACTTACAGCTTAACATTGGTGATGAACTGGTGTTAATTTCTCAAGGGATTGATGGCTCAATTGCTAATGATATATTTGAAATTACCGCCATTGTTGGTGATGCCAGCTCATATGAAAGAATGAATGTTTATATTGGTTTATCGGCAATGCGAGAATTTTTGTCTATGCAAGTTGGTGAAAAAAGTCAGGTACATGAATTAGCTATTATTTTGGCAAGTCAAAATCAGGCTAGAGGTTTTGCGCTGAAAACTCAGCAGCAGCTTGGCAATAGCGACTTATCAGTACAGCCTTGGCAAGTGGTTGAATCCTCTTTTTATAACAGCATGCAGGCTGATAAAAAAGGCAGTTATGTTTCCATGGGTATTATTATTTTTATCGTTTCTATTGGTGTACTAAATACTATTTTGATGGGCACTTTAGAGCGTACTCGTGAGTTTGGTGTTTTGAAGGCTATTGGAACAAGGCCTTTGGCTGTTTTTAACCTAATAATGCTTGAGTCTTTTGTGCTGGCAATAGTGAGTTGCATAATTGGCTTAGTACTAGCCCTTCCCGTCTGTATTTGGTTGGCAAGTAGTGGCATCCCCATGCCTGAACCAATAGATATGGGCGGAATTATTTTCGATACTATGCTTGGTGAAGTGAGTTGGTTTGTGGTGCTATTACCTTCTATTGTGGTGATTAGCAGCACGTTATTAGTTAGTTTTATTCCCGCTATTAGAGCTGCCAAAATATCCCCTTTAAAAGCATTACAGGCGGTTTAATGATGAATAATCAAACACTGCTAACAATAACCAACAAACAAAATACTCACAGAAATAATACTGGTTTAGTATCCCGTCTTGCTAAGCGAAGTATCTTTAGAAATACTCGCCGTACGTTATTAACTGTTTTACTTATCTCTTGTAGTTTAACCGCTATATTATTTACCGATGCGTTTGTGCGCGGCATGGTCAATACTATGGTAAAAATCAGTACCCAGACATTTTTAGGTGAAGGGCAAATTCATCAAAAAGGTTTTAGGGAAGCAAACGATATTGATTTGTATATCAAAGACACCCCTAGGCTTTATCAGCAACTTGATACAGTAAGTGAAATTCAAGCTTATGCACCTAGAGTGCTTGCCGGTGCTATGACTTCTTCCTCTGAAAATGTTGCCTCAGCTATTATTTATGGCGTTGATGCAAACAAAGAAGCTAGCGTAAGTAAGTTAAAACTTGCCATGACTCAAGGTGATTACTTATCAGGTGTTGATGGTGAAATAATATTAGGTGAACAACTTGCTGATTTATTAGAAATTAGTTTAGGTGATAGGTTAGTTGTAACCGTATCTGAGGCGCATGGAGGAGATTTATCTCAAGCGCTATTTCGTGTCTCAGGTTTATTTAGTTTTAATGAAAGAACCATGGATATTGGCATGGCTTTTATTAACTTATCGCAAGGGCAAACGTTATTAAATATTACTGGTGTTCATGAGATAGCATTACGTTTACAAGAACTTAATCAAGCTGATGATAAAACCTTGGCATTTTGGACTGTGCTAAATACAGAGCAGTTGGAAACCTTGAGTTGGCAAGAATTAGTCCCACAATTGAGTAGTATGTTGGCGATGACTGAATATTCGACATTAATTGTTTCAGTAATCATGTATTTATTAGTGTGTTTGGGTCTAATTAATACCATGTTTATGTCTATTTTTGAGCGACAAACTGAATTTGGTATTTTGCTTGCGATAGGTACTCGCTCAAAGCAGTTATTTTATCAAATAATGTTAGAAGGTTTGTTTATCGGCCTGTTGAGTGTAGTACTTGGTTTACTGCTAGCCTTGGTACTTTGTTACTGGGGCTCCATTGTTGGTATCGATTATTCTGAATTAGAAATGTCAGGATTAACCTTGAATGAACCTATTTACTTAGTACTTGATGTATCAAGCTTTGCCTTGATGGGGCTTGCTACCTTGGCGATAACCTTAATTTCGTGTATTTATCCAGCACTTCATGCAGCACGCTTACAGCCTTCATCTGCTATGCGTAAAACTCTTTAACTAATAAATAGTTAATAAGAAACTGATAACTAGGAATAAGAAGGGGGAACTGATTAATATGACAATACTAGCTGATACAGTCGCAGATGTGGCAATAACGAAGAAGACTGATAGTAATAAAAGTACAGTCATTGAAACAAGTGGCTTATGCCGAGAATTTGGTAAAGGTGATACTTTGGTTAAAGCGTTATCGGATGCCAATATTACCATTGAACGTGGTGAATTCACTGCCATTATTGGTCCTTCTGGCTCAGGTAAATCGACCTTATTACAATTAATTGGTGGTTTAGATACGCCAAGTTCAGGTGATGTTTTTCTTGATAATAAAAATATTAGCCATATGAGCGGTACAGAGTTGTCGGACTTTAGACGGGATCATATTGGTTTTATTTTTCAAGCCTATAACTTGATTCCTGTATTAAGTGCACGAGAAAATATTGAATATATTATGTTACTGCAAGGCATATCAGCACCTGAGAGGAAAAAGCGTGTTGATATGTTAATGCATGCTGTTGGCCTTGATGGATTGGGTGAACGTCGCCCTACCGAACTATCAGGTGGACAACAACAACGGGTTGCGGTCGCTAGAGCCATGGTATCAAAGCCAAGCATTATTTTAGCTGATGAACCTACTGCCAATTTAGATTCTAAAACGGGCGCAGATCTACTGGATATGATGAAAGATCTTAATGAAAAACAGAATATGACTTTTGTATTTTCTACCCATGATCCAAAAATTATGGAACGAGCAAAGCGTATAATACGTTTGGTTGATGGCTGTGTGGTTGATGACGAGCGTAGGGATTAATGTTTCCAACTAAAGCCTTTTTATCATTTACCTTTGTTACCGCCCTAGCCTCAGCTCCTGTTTGTTATGCAGATAGCTTTTCATTTAGTGGTTATGCTAAAAGTTATGCGTTGGCACAAGACAGTATTACTATTGAAAACAGTAATGTTGAATCACCTAATACTGAAGATCAATCTATTGATGGCAACTTTCAATCTCAAAATGCCTTAAGGTTAATGACTTCCTATTTATCAAGTAACACAGGAAATTTTGAAGTGCACTATGAAGTTCAGCCTCTCTATTTCTCAAATAGTGAAATGGCTGCTTATTACACCGATGATAGTTTGGGCGCTATTAATGGCACTATCTCCCCGGCAACTAACCAATATCGCTTTAAAGACTTAGATGCAGTATTAACTGACATAGGTAATAATGGCATAGTCTTGCAAAACCTTGATCGTTTTAATTATCAATACAGTAATCAGTACGGTGATTTGACCATAGGCCGTCAGGTGCTGTCTTTTGGCTCATCACGCTTTATTAATCCCACCGATATTTTTATCCCTTTTGCCATTCAAACCCTTAACCAAGAATACCGTGTAGGTATTGATGCCATTCGCTATAAAGCTGATGTTGGTGATTTTGCAGTAATTGATATGGGGTTTGTTATTGGTGAGGATGGAAAAAAACAAAATAGTGCCGCTTTTTTACGTGGTAAAGACTCTATAAGCGGTAATGATATTGAGGCAATAGCGATAATTCTTGATGATGCTTGGTTACTCGGCGCAGGCATTGAACGCGCCATTGGTGATTTTGGTTTTTGGTTTGAAACGGCATTTATGGATTGGCATCAAACAAGCATCGATGAAGGCATTACTGCAGAAACGTTATCAACTACCGCTCTACCCTCCACTACTTTACCATATTCGAAGAATTACTGGCGTACTTCAATAGGAGCTGACTATGCGTTAAATGAAGATATTATTGTGATGATCGAGTACCACTATAATGGTGCGGGTAGCAAGAAAGTTGATGAGTACAGCGAAATTGCCACACAAGCACCCTACCAGAAAGCAGGCGTGTATTTATACGGTCAACACTATATTATCCCAGCATTAACGTGGTTAGCTTCTCCTTTGTTATCTGTGAGCGCTAGTGCTTTTTATAATATCAGTGACAGCTCGGTATTTATTACCCTGAACGGTGAAACAAGTTGGTCTGACAATCTATATTCGGATTTTGGCCTTTATTTAAGTTATGGTGAAAATATGGAATTTCAAAGGGATGGCATAAATGTTGATTATACTTTTGGTTCAGAGTTTGGCTCATATCCCCCTAGTATATATGCTAGCGTGAGGTATTATTTTTAGTAAGTCGCTTAATATCTAATTACTTCGCCAATTTCTCATAACTTATAAAAACTAGTATAAACTTGATAGATAACTCTTCAATTTTTGCCGAGGTAGTTAAATGTCAAATAAAATTCATGTGCTCATTACGGACGATGAACCGCTTAACCTTGAGCTTATGGAAGAGATTTTAGAAGACCACTACCAAGTTGATTGTGTCAGCTCTGGCCCAGAATGTTTAACCTACCTTGAAACAAATAAACCAGATATTTTATTATTAGATGTGGCCATGCCTAATATGGATGGTTATGAGGTCTGTAAAAAAATTAAAGCCGATGAAGATCTTACTTTACCTATCCTGTTTGTATCCGCACGTGGCAGTTTAGAGGAAAGGTTAACTGGTTATGAAGCAGGTGGAGATGATTACCTAGTTAAGCCTTTCAATAATCAAGAGCTTATCGCAAAAGTAGCAAACATGGTTACCTATATTGAAAGACAAGATCAATTAACAAGTCAGTATAAACAAGCTAGTGATATGGCGATGATGTTGATGTCTAATAGTGGCGAGTCAGGTGTTATAGTTAATTTCATCCGACAAACGTTTGAATGTAGTGATTTTACTGAATTAACCCTGGCATTATTTGAAGCTTTAGAGCAGTTTGAGCTTAATAGCACTATCCAATATTATGATGGTGATGCCAAGCTAGATACCTTTGACTCTAGTGGACTATTTAAACCTGTTGAGTCTGAACTCTTAGAGTTAACAAGAGCAAAGGGGCGAATTTTTAATTTTAACCGTCGAAGTATTTTTAATTTTAGTCATTGCTCCTTGTTGATCAAAAATATGCCGACGGAAGAAGATAAGTATGGTCGTTTTCTTGATCACCTTTGTTTATTAATGGAGGGGCTAAATGCCAGAGTAATCGCTATTATAAAAGCGCTAAAAATTATTGAATATGCCGATTATAACAAGCAACTATTAGTTAGTACCAAACATGGGATCGTTGAAGTAAAGTCACATATTGAGCAGCAAAAACAACAGGCAATAGCGATAAGTGCTCAATTAATGGATCAACTTGAAAAGGATTTAATATTATTAGGGTTGGATGAAGATCAGGAAAAATACTTAGTGTCTTTAATCGATGGGAAAATGTCTGAATTGGCAGAACTATTTGATAAACAAGAAGCGATAGAAGAGTTTTTTAACAACATCATTAACTCACTTGAGTAATAACGTTATATTTATTTTAATTGGTAACAAACGTTTTTGGGATAATAAAGGTGAATTGTGCTCCTTGCTTTGGTTTCTGTAAGTTTTCAGCCCAAATCTTACCATGGTGATAGTTGCATATATCTTTACTAATAGATAAACCTAGACCAGTACCACCTGCTCCTGTATTTGTTCTACTGGATTGTGAAAATTTCTCAAAAATAGTATTTAACTCCGTGTCAGGCACTCCTATACCTTGGTCTGTAATCATAAATTTAATGGCCGGCACTTCAACGTCATTAATGTGAATAGAATATTCAACGAATAGTATTTTGATAATACCTTTGTTAGGTGAAAATTTAATAGCATTAGATAGTAGGTTATATAGTATTTGATGAATTCTATGGTTATCAAACTCAGCCAATAAATCATTACTTTTATTGGTTATCTCTAACTTTATTTCTTTGTTTTCTGTCAATGGTGCTAACTCAATAATAACCTCATTAAGCACCTCTTCAAGGTCATTTTCCTTAATATCAAAAGCCATTTGGTTTGCTTCTAGCTTGGCTAAATCAAGTAAGTTATTGAGTAACAGTAATAATCGTGAACCACTAGTATGTATACGATCATAATACTTAAGTAGCTTGGCTTTATCTGCGGTGTCAATTTTGGTGATACCCAGTTCAGCAAATCCCAAAATACCTAACATGGGAGTTCTCAATTCATGTGATATATTGGCTAAAAACTCAGTTTTTACTGCGTTGGCTCGTTCTGCTTTTTCTACTGCAGTTTCTAACAATTTTTGATTATTAATGATGTCCGTACGCATACTTTTGAAAGCATCATATAATAACTTTATTTCATCACCCCTAACTTTTACTGGCGCCTGCGTTGGTGAGTCGCCATTGAATATATTTATTTCTCTCCTTAACCTCTCTAATGGAAAAATGACTAATTTAATGCCATAAGCGACAAAAATTAAGATAATAAAATAAATAATGATAGAGCTAATAATTTCATATTGCAGCAGACTCTCAAGATCTTCTTCTGCTTCTTCTTGCACAATTTCTTTAGCCATTTTAATACTATCTAATAGCTTACTTTCAAGTGATATTAATGTCTTAGGTAACTCGTGCGCTTGAGTTATGGAGTGTTGAACTTGCCATAAATGATATGCTTGGATGTATTTTTTACTGTTATTATTGATAGCTTGTGCAGCGGCAAACTCTTCTTCCTCCTCTTTACCATCTACCTCTATAACCCTGTCTAAATAATTACTCGCAAGTTGCTTCAGCTTATCTAGCTGCTCAGTTGGAACATTGTCACCTTTCATACGAATACTATAAATCTGCTCAGTGATCTGAGTTAAAATGTTGTGGTCATTAAAGGCATCATTTTTAACCGAGATAAAAAGTATTGAAAAAACAATGGAATACATCATTAATATAGCAAATAAAATCACAGAGGTTGGTAATAATACTTTTAACTTTATTGAATGATTATGAAAGTTTAACGCCATTTTTAACTCAAATTAGCTTTAGAACGGTTGTTAAAAGTATAAAAGAGATTATTTTCTTTGCAAAAAAACAGAGTTTTTTGGTTTTTGATTTGAGTTGATATTTAACGTACAGTACTGGTTGTTATTACTTTCAAGGACGAAATTATGCAAGATCTCCCGCCATTAACTTTGGTTAAAACCTGGCTTGAAGTTGTTCAGCAGCTTGATATCCCTATCACTATTCGCGAAAAACGCAGCAAATTACTGACTTATTATTTTGGCTCTATCAATCAAGCAGAAATATATGTGGAAGAAAATGAATATTATAGCCCACAGGTGTCTTAGCCATTTTTTATTTATTAATGGTCCAACTGACTGAAGTAAATTTGTTATTCGCTTTATGCATTCCAGCTTAAATAACTAGGATTATGATCAGTTTATTAAGGAAGGAAAATGAAAAAGTTATTTGTGCTCGTCTTGTTTGGTTTTTGTTTAGTAAAAGGTTGGCAAGACTTCGGACCTAAAAGCAAACTTGAACCACTATTTTCAGGGAGTTATGTTGCTGTTTATGGTCGGGATTCTTGTGGTTTTACCAAACGCATGGTCAAGAATTTGCAGCAATCACAAGTTAACTATCGATATTTTAATGTTGATGATAAAGTGGTTGCGAACCAATTGCATAGTCGTATGGAACAAGCGGGCATATCAACCAAGCGTTATAATTTACCGGTGGTTGATGTTAATGGTGATTTGTCGGTACGACCCCAATATAGCCAAGTAAAAAAACAGCTCTAGCTTAAGCTAACTTCCCCTTAATACAGGAAATATAATAGTTAAAATCTGAAGGAGATAGATATTGGCAAAAAAGGGAGAAAAAAATATGGTGGTTTATAAATGGTCCACCCGACAGGAGTCGAACCTGTGACCTCGCCCTCCGGAGGGGCGCGCTCTATCCAGCTGAGCTACGGGTGGTTTTTAGACGCTAAATAGTATTAATTATTTTGCTTCTGGGATTTCGCCGCAAATACTATAATTTATCAATATGCTTGTCTAGTTAAGATATTTAAAAATTAGTATTATTCAGGATAATTAACAACAACTATCATCCACTTAACTTACTATATTCCAATATTTTTATTATTTATGTACTTTAACCAAGAAACGGCCTAAAGTTATGAATACCCTATTAAATTTTCGGTTGTATTATCAAAATGAAACCATGTCTTTACGGGTTGCTACCAAGATGTGAACAGCTATTTTTACTTTCAATATTTTTTATTGTTAGTACATTTATAGTCATGCCGACATATGCCCAACAAGTTGAAACTAAAACCATTAAAGCTGATTTTATGGTTAAGGAAATCAATCGTACGGGCAAGTTAACTTTTAAAAGAACACTAAATTTGTCATTTAAGACGAGTGGTTACCTCAAAGAACTTAATATTGATGAAGGTGATAGCTTTACTAAAGGAGAAATATTAGCTCAACTTGATACTGCGGAGCTAGTCGCTGAAAAAAATGCAAGTTATGCACGTTTGTCCCAAGCAAAGCGTGAAGTTAAGCGTATTAATATATTATTAAGTAAAAGTTTAAGTTCTCAACAGGCTCTTGATGACGCTAAAACCTTAGTGGCTACTACACGCGCTAGTCATAAAGTAGCAGAATATAACCTAACGAAATCTCTGTTAATTGCTCCTTTTGATGGGGTAGTACTTACCCGGTTTAGTGAGCTTGGTGAGCTACAAAGCCCAAATCAACATGTCTTACAATTGGCCGCTATTGATAATAACCTAGTGGTTAGAGTTGCATTACCTGCAATAGAAGTGAATTCAATACACTTACAACAAAAAATTGACATAGATTTGTCACCATTTGGTATCACCACAGGTACTGTTAGTAAAATACCAGCGATTGCTAATTCACAAAGTCACCTGTTTAGCATAGAAATATTATTAGCTGATTTAAAAGCAACTCAGGTAGTTGTTGGTCAACTTGCTCGTATTTCAACAGAGATCACTACCAATCAATTAGCTTATCGCTTGCCTATTGGTGCACTGAATAGTGTCGACAAGCAAGGTCGAGCCCTAATTATGTTGAAAAGGGATGGCTCTTCAGAGCTTGATAGTTTTAGCCAGCAAGCGTTTACTATCAAACAGTTATCAAATGAGTATATTTATTTATCGGCACTACCAAATGATATGCCGATAACTGTTATTACACAGGGATGGCAACAACTAGCTTTAACTAAAGCTAAAAACGAAGCGAAGTAACGGATAGTTGAGTATGAAATTCCCTAAATTAGCCATTGAAAATGCCCAATTCACCATAACTGTTTTCCTACTTTTAGTTTTGGTTGGTTTGATTTCATATTTAAATATGCCTCGTTCAGAGGACCCGCAATTTGACTTACCCGTAACCTTAATTGAAGTGGTTTATCCTGGCGCATCTCCGAGTGATATCGAAACTTTAGTGGTTGATCCGCTTGAGCAAGAAATTGCTGAAATTGAAAACATTAAAAAAATTGAAGCAAAGATCAATAACGGCGCAGTAAGAATAACAATCGATTTTCTTTACGGTACCAATGCTGAAGCTTCATTTAACAAGGTAAAGCAGGCGGTATCAACCGTACGGCCGACTTTACCCGATGGTATTGCTAATTTACTTGTTTTAAAAGCAACCCCAAGTAGCGTTGCTATTATGCAACTGGCCTTGTGGTCAGAGCCTACTGATTACAAAGCGATGGAGCTACATGCTAAGTTACTCGAAAAACGCTTAGAAACAATTGAGAGTGTTCGAAAGGCAAGTATTTGGGGCTATCCAAGACAAATTATTGCTGTTGATATTAACCTAGCGCGACTAAAACACTATGGTTTAGCAATCACCGATATTACTCAGATATTAAAGGGGCGAGCACAAAATATCACTCCAGGCTTTGTTGATGCTAGTACTCGTCGTTTTAATGTTAAAGCGAGTGGCAACTTCACTGAAATAGAGGATATCGAAAACACAATTATCGGTGGTAGTACAATCGGTGGTGCCAATGGCGTCTTAAAAGTGAGTGATATTGCGATAGTCAGTTTTGCTGATGCAGAGCCAAGCTATTTAGCGTATTTTGATGATACCCCCGCGATATTTATCACCATCGAGCAACGAGAAAAAACTAATATATTTGTATTAACGGAACAGATAAATAAAGAGCTCAAACAATTTCAGCAAAATCTACCGAGTGATATTAAAGTAGCCAAGTTATTTCAGCAAGCTGATAGCGTTAATGTTCGTGTAAATGGTTTTTTTGATAATTTAACCCAAGGTTTGATTATTGTTGGTTTGATGGCGTTGCTCTTCTTAGGCCTTAGAGAAGCTTTAGTGGTGATTCTTGCTATACCCATTTCGTTTTTAATGGCGATTGGTTGGCTAGATTTTAGTGGTTATGGCTTGCAGCAAATGTCGATTGTTGGTTTGATTATCGCACTGGGTCTATTGGTAGATAATGCCATTGTAGTTACAGAAAGTATTCATAGAGAAAAAAAATTAGGTAAAGATATTAATCAAGCTGCCGCGAGTGGCGCTAGTAAAGTCGCTTGGGCTATTGCTAGTGGCACAATAACCACTATGTTAGCCTTTTTACCTATGTTAAGTATTCAAAGTAATACTGGTGATTTTATCCGTTCAATGCCAGTAACTGTGGTGTTGGTATTGTTTGCTTCATTATTGGTGGCTTTAACGTTAACACCATTATTAGCGAGTAAGTTGCTTGTTGTTATTGAAAAAGACAATAAAGGTAATAATGACAAGCAAGTCAAAAAACGAAAAATACAGACATTACAGCATTATGCCAATAGTTTTGCAGAAACAATTTATGCCAATACCTTAACTATATTAATGCGTCATAAAACAGCAGTGATTGTGGTGAGCTTAGCCATATTAGTGTCAATGTTGTCTTTATTTGGGAAAGTAGGGGTAAGTTTATTCCCTAAAGCTGAAAAACCAATGTTACTTATTAACGTTACCACACCAGCTAATTCCTCATTAGCTTATACAGACAAAGTATTACAGCAAGTTCGTGAGCATGTGAAGCAGTACGAACTTGTGGATAAAATCGCGCTTAATATTGGTAATTCCAATCCACGTATTTATTATAATGAAGTACCAAAGCGTGGCATGATCCGCCTAGGGCAAGCATTATTAGTATTAAAAGCTTATCAGGCAGATGAAGTTACTAGCTTAGTAAGTAGCTTACGAGACGACTTTAATCAATGGCAACAAGCGGAGATCACCGTTAAGGAATTTACTCAAGGGCCGGTAACCGATCAAGTAATAGCTATTCGTTTATTAAGTGAGTCACTTGCTGATTTAGAGCAAGTTGCCAATGACTTAGCGGCTAAAATGCGACAAATACAAGGTATCGTTAATCTCGATAATCCTATTGGTATGGCAAATACCGAGTTAGCGCTTACTATAGATTATCAGCAGGCTGAATTGAGTGGTGTGAGTGTTGAACGGATAGATACTACGATTAGTACCATTTTATCTGGTGCTAACATTGGTAAGTTTAATGATATTAATGGTGAAGATTATCCTATTTTTGTCCGTCGAAATAATCCGAGTATTGATAGTTTAGCGGCAATTGAAATCAGCAATAATCAAGGTGTTGCCATTCCTCTTGACCAGTTGGCGACAATGGAATTAAAGAAAGGAGGCAGTGATTTTTTCCATTATCAAAAATTGCGCATGGCTAAGGTATCTGCTGATGTTGAAACAGGTCACTCAGTGGGTGAAATAACCCAGAAATTAGTCACTTACCTTGAGCAATATGATTTACCGAGTGGTATGTATTATACCCTGGGTGGAGAAGAAGAGTCTCGACAAAAAACCTTTGCTGGTTTAACCCAAGTAATGTTAATTACCGCAATGGGAATCTTTGCCGTTTTAGTCTTACAATTTAAATCAATTCTACAGCCGATGATTATTTTTAGTTCTATCCCCTTTGCTATGGCTGGCTCAATTATAGGTTTATATTTGACAGGCTTATCATTTTCTATGATGGCCTTTGTTGGTTTGATTAGTTTATTTGGTATTGTGGTTAACAATGCCATTATTCTGATTGATAGTGCTAATACTAACTTGAGGCTAGGAATGGATATTCGTCAGGCAGTATTGAAGGCAAGTTCGGTACGTTTTACCCCAATTTTGTTAACAAGTTTAACTACCATGGGCGGTTTAATTCCATTAACGCTATATGGCGGTAGCTTATGGCAACCACTGGGGGTGGTATTAATTTCTGGTTTATGTATTTCTGCAATTTCAAGCTTCTTACTGGTACCTATTTTAACGGAATTGTTCACAAGTCCACCTAATAAAAAGGTAATTAATTAAGCTATAAGATAGCCAAGAAATCTAAGACATTCTAATGAATTCATATATAATATTTTATTCTTTAAAGGCTTATTCATGGTTTGTTGGTAATGTTTTTATGTAACCAATAAAGTGACCAACAAAACCACACCGATAAAATATTAGGATAAAGTAAATGGACGTAATTGGTTCCTCGGGTTATTTTTTAGCGGCTTGTGCTTATGCGGTTTTTATCTTATTACTGTTAGCCGCACGTAATAAAACCCTGGCGGGAAGTTTGATTTTGTTGGCGGCCTTTTTAGTGTCAGCTTCTTCCCTTAGTGCAGCATTACAGCCAAAACAAGGATTTTCATTGCTTATTGTGCTGGCAATTGAAACCTTCAAAATAGCGGTATGGTCTTTATTAATTATCTGTACACAAGCTAATATCACATCCTTAAAGGCTTTTATATCCCACCCAAAAGTTAAACAATACTTACAAATATGGGCTGCTTTGTCAGCACTTTGCTGGGGAGCCGCACTCTTTATTCCTGATAGTGTGAAGTTATTATTTTCATTATTTCTATTACTTAATTTATGGTTATTGGTCTTACTGGAGCAGTTATACCGAAATGCTGATGTCAAAGTAAAGTGGGCTATTTGGTCATTGATTATTGCGTTGGGCATGGCAACTGTTTTTGATTTTGTACTTTTTGCGCAAGCCGCGATGGTTAATCAACTCGACTTTTCATTTTGGTACGCTCGAGGCTTTATTGCAGCTATAGGCATGCCATTAATATTGATAAGTACCCGTCGTATTAAAGATTGGTCTGTTGATGTTTTTGTTTCTCGTGAAGTCGTTTTTTATAGTTCAATGTTGTTAATTTCAGGCGTTTATTTACTCCTATTAGCTATTGCTGGCTATGTCATTAATTATTTTGGTGGTGCTTGGGGTGATGTCATCAGTATCGCTTTTGTCATTTTAGGTGGAAGTGTTTTAGCCGCGTTATTGATCACCGAGAAGGTAAGAAGAGAAGTTAAGGTTTTTATTACGAAACACTTTTTTGCTAATAAATATGATTATCGAGTGGAATGGCTTAAATCTATAGAGCAATTGGAAATAGGTGAAAGCGACGATTATTATCATACCGCTACTCATATCATATGTTCATCTTTGAATATTGAGCAGGGCGCGCTTGTCAAAAAAGTATCGGATGAAACATTTCAGTGTGTTTATCATCAGAATTTCAATGTTGAACAACATGACTTACGTGGATTAGTGGCTGTTGATGAGTTTTGTCAACAACATGGCTGGATTATTGATGTTAGAGAGTTAGCTATTGTTGAGAATAGTTATCCGAACCTACAACTTGATGCAAAGATATTCAGCGATAAACATATTGATATTATTGTGCCTATTTTTATGAATAAATCAGTATATGGTTTCTTCTTACTGGCAATGCCTCCTGAGCAAGGTGTATTAAATTGGGAAGACAGAGATTTACTCTTTTCTATCTCTAAGCAATTGAGTAACTACTTATCGTTAAATGAAGCAAATGAGAGTTTAGCTGAATCCAAGCAATTTGATGCTTTTAACCGTATGTCTGCTTTTTTAGTGCATGATTTAAAAAATATTCAAGCACAGCTGGCGTTAATAAACAGTAATGCCAAGCGACATCGAGATAATCCTGCATTTGTTGATGATGTTTTTGAAACGGTAGAGGCGGCAACTGAACGATTAGATAAAGTGTTAACTCAACTACGTAACAAACAAGTTGCTGAGTCAGCGAAAAAGAATATCGATATAAAATCGGTCATTATGAAGGTTGTAGAACAACGAAATATAGAATACCCACATATTAATGCTCAACTTGAGCTTGATAGTATGATTTCAATCGACGAGGAGACATTTTCATCGGTATTAAATCATTTATTACAAAACGCACAAGAAGCGACAAATGAAGATGGCTGGGTTAAGATAAATGCAGAAATAGTCACAAACGATTTACATCTCAGCATAATAGATAATGGCTGCGGCATGTCCGCTGATTTTATTGCTAATCGTCTATTTAAACCCTTTGATACCACTAAAGGTAACGCTGGTATGGGTATTGGGGTTTATGAGGCAAAACAGTTTATTGAGAGCGTTAACGGCACTATGCAGGTAACTAGCCGTGAAAATGAAGGTAGTCACTTTAAGATAGTTATACCTAGTAAAAAATAAGTAATTAAAAATAAATATAATAAATAAAGGATAGAGCACTGCTATGGAAAAATTATTGATTGTTGATGATGATCTCGGTGTACAAAAACAATTAAAGTGGAGCTTGGCTGATTACGATGTCGTATTAGCTGATACCCGCGAGAGTACTATTGCAGCAGTGAGACGTCATGAACCTAAAGTCGTTACTCTTGATTTAGGTCTCCCGCCTGATGCTGCCAATGCCAGTGAAGGTTTAGCTGCATTAAAGCAAATATTAGAGATTGCTCCGCATACCAAAGTGATTGTTATTACCGGTAACGATGACAGAACCAATGCCCTTAAAGCAATTGAAATGGGGGCTTATGACTTCTATCAAAAACCCGTTGATGCTGATGTAATCAATGTTATCGTTTCTCGAGCTTTTAGTTTAGCAACCATCGAAACTGATAATCGTAGTATGAAATCTATTGTTGGTTGCGATACTGGAATTATCGGTAGTAGCGAAAGTATTGATCGACTTCGTATGATGATACAACGTATTGCTCCTACTGAAATCACCTCGTTATTGCTTGGTGAAAGTGGTACAGGTAAAGAAGTTACCGCGAAAGCCATTCATAAGGTAAGTGATCGCAGCGACAAACCGTTTGTCGCTATTAACTGTGCTTCCATACCTGAGAATTTACTAGAAAGTGAACTGTTTGGCTTTGAAAAAGGGGCCTTTACCGGGGCTCATAAAACGACGCTAGGGAAAATAGAGTGTGCTCAAGGCGGAACTTTGTTTTTAGATGAAATAGGCGATATGCCTTATCATTTACAAGCTAAGTTATTACGATTTTTACAAGAAAAAGTAATAGAGCGCTTAGGTGGACGTAAAGAGATACCTGTTGATGTACGTGTAGTGTGTGCTACTAATCAAAACCTTGAAGAGATGGTTGCAGAAAAAAGCTTCCGAGAAGATCTCTTTTATCGTATCACTGAAATTACTTTAAATATTCCCCCATTACGTGATCGCGAAGAAGATGTTTTGATTTTGGCTAATTTCTTTTTACAGCAATATGCGACGGAATATAAACGTAGTGCTAAATCGTTTGCTGATGATGCTTTATATGGCTTAAGGCATCACAAATGGCCGGGGAATATTCGTGAATTACAAAACAAAGTTAAATCATCAGTAATTATGAGTACCTCTAATCAAGTAACCGCTTTTGATTTAGGTTTCTATGATAAAGAAAACGCTGAGTATGAACTATCGCTAAATCTACGTGCAGTGCGTGAGCAGGCAGAAACTATTGCGATACAAAAAGCGTATGCACTCACCGAAGGAAATATGTCTAAAACATCGGAATTATTGGGTATTACCAGACCGACGCTTTATTCATTAATAGAAAAGTACAAGATTGCTATTAATATTTAATGCTATATACCCAAGCCGCTTGAGGTGGTTTGGGTATTAATACAAGCAGTTGATAGCTATTTGTTATCAGCCTTTCTTTGTAACTCTGAGCTTTGTAACTCCGCATATTCTCGATTCTTTTGTTTCAATAATTTATCTATATAGCGTGTCATTTTGACTTTTTGTTGAATTGAGCTTTCTAATATCTCTTCAACCTCACGTAAAACATTTTTCATATTTTCAACGTTTTCAGTTGAATTAATCACTAAAGGTTGTGGCTTGCTGTTACTCGCTTGAGTTTCACCATTTAACGAGCCAGTGAGCTCTACAGACATCTCTTTAGCTACTTCATTAATAGCCTTACAATCAATACACTCTAGCTCCTCTAGAAAACCAAATAATAACAAGCGATCAACAAATATATTAATTTTACGTGGTACACCAAGGGTTTTTTCAAAAACTAGTTTAAAAGCTTCATCAGAAAATAGCGCTTCTTTATTACAGTTTGCTTGGGCTAGTCGGTGATTGATATAATTTTTTACTTCTTCTTCATTAAGCGGCTTTAGATGCGCAGAAGCAATAATTCGTTGCCTGAACTGCTCCATATCTGGAGCCGAAATAATGTCTTTGAGCTCTTCTTGACCTAATAAAAAGCTTTGAATCAGCGGTTTGTTATCAAGCTGGAAGTTTGACAACATACGTAATTCTTCGACTGTTTCTGCTGGTAGGTTTTGTGCTTCATCCACGAGCAATAGTGCACGTTTTCCCTGCTTATGTAAGCTGACCAGAAATTGTTCAATACTTTGTAATAAATCAGCTTTACTGTTGCCTATTACTTTGATGCTAAACTCAGCAGCAACCAGCTCAAGTAATTCATCAGGGGTTAACTTTGTGGTAACAAGCTGTGCAGCAACAATGTTTTCATCGGCAATGTTAGCTAATAAATTACGGGCAATAGTTGTTTTACCTGTGCCAATAGGGCCGGTAATAACGATAAAACCTTCACCTTGATCTAATCCATACTGTAAGTAAGATAAAGCTCGTTGGTGATGGCTTGTGGCAAAGAAAAATCGAGGATCGGGGCTTAACTGAAATGGACGTTCACTAAAACCGTAATAACTTTCATACATGTTAGAAATCTTTTGTTAAATTAATGGAAGCTCGTGCTTCATTATAGGTATATCGCTCAAAATTTGATTGTCTATCAAGGTATTGCAGCGTGAAAAATGCTTTAAGCGAAGACGCTAGACTTTTATTGTAAGTAGCTGATAATGTTTTGTAAATATCTTCTTGTCTAGGGCCGTCAGGTTTATCTTTATCAAAAACATTTTTGTTGTAGCTAACATACACAGTAATATCACTTCGGCTACTCATGCGACGGGTAATACTAAAACGTGCATCAAGGTAATCGTCAATAATACCTGTACTTAAACTTTCTCGTTCACGGTTAGAAAGATCCAAAGTGAAGGTTGTGCGTGATAGCGCTAATTGAGATTGCCAGACAAGGCGTTTATTTAATGAAAACTCATTATCCTCAACTAATTCAAGTGAGCTGACAGGTACATTGGTATAGTCAGTCGTATCGCTAGGCGTTTCGCCTGAAGGTAAACAGTCATTAATACCCGTCGCGTCATTAGGGCACCAAAGGTCACTGTCTATTTGCTGATAATTATTACGGTCAAAAACCTCAATGCTTTCTTGGTAAGAAAGGCTATTGGTAAGCCGTTTGGTCTTGTGAGAAAAATCTACATTATATGAGTCACCAAAAAAACGTTTTGAATACCCTGCTTTAATTGATGTTCTAGATGACGGTTGCCAGTCAATGTCGGCAGCAAGATAGTCATCACTTGCTTCTGTATTATCACGCACGTAGTTGTATGATAAATCAATAATAAAGTGTTTTGCTGCTTGGTAGCGTAAACCAGGGCCCCAAGATGGAATGGCATCAGGATTACTGCCGGCAGCAGTACCGGTAACTCTTTCATTATATAACCGTACAAAAGGGTTCAGCTTGTAAGAGGTAATGACACCTAGTTTTGTTTCTATTCGATAATTTTCACTGGTAAAAAAACTAGTAACAGGGCTAAAACCACCATTTTCTCTGTTAGAAAAAGATCCATCAAGATCCCAGAAAATATAACGAGCAGCATTACCATTTTTACTGTTGATTACAGCAGTGTAACCATGGCTTTCGCCAATCTCATCTTCAGTTTCAGTGACACTAGCAATGAGGGATGAATTGAGTGAGTAATCACTGTTAGCGGTGCTGTATTGTAAACCAGCCGAATGGTTCTGTTGCTGAACCGTATCAGCCGTAACTAAATCAGCTAAGCTATTACCTGTATCATCTTTACTGACATTAGTGATGGATGAATTTGCTATAAGTTGTAGTTTGTCTTCCCACAGAAAGTAGGAGGTATTTGCTTGCAGTGTTTGATAATCGTCATTGAGCTCACTGTCATGGCTATAGCCAGCCAGAGTCTCTGTACCTGCAAAGGAAAACTGGAAGTTTCTTGAACTGAAATTAGCCTCGGCACCAATAATCAACTGGCTTACTAAACTTGACTGTTTATCAAGTTGAGTGAGCTCAATATTATTGGTATAGGTTTCAGTAAGTCCTAAACTTGGTTCAAAGCGCCATTCCCCAGCTAATATCGAATTAGATGAGATTAAGCAACCTACCGCTAAGTAGCATGCTCTTAGCTGAGGTTTACTGGTTCTTTCTGCCATAGCCATATCCATAATAGCCATAGACATCCTTTTTAGATCTAATGGTTTTATTCATCACTAAGCCAATAGCAATATCACTATTTAACTGGCTTACGGCAGTTTTAACGTCATCGGTCTTAGTTTTTGATTCTTCCACCACAATCAGTGCTTGGCCAACAAGATCTGATAATAACGGTGTTTCTGTTACCCCTAAAACGGGGGGGCAATCAAAAATAACAATACGATCAGGGTAACGCTCAGCTAATTCTTTAGCGAGTTCTTCCATACGTTCACTCGCCAACAACTCGTTGGTTAAGTGATGTGGTTTTCCTGCAGGGACTAATTTTAAATTATCAATGTTAGTACTGTAAATAATATCAGAAAGTGATGGTACTTCAGCTAATAAGTATTCAAGTAAACCTTGTTTACTCTCAAACTCTAACTCTCTATGTAAGCTGGGTCTAAGTACATCAGCATCTACTAGCAGTACCGTTTTATCCTGTTCAAGTGCAATACTTAAGGCTAAGTTAATCGCTACATAGGTTTTGCCTTCATTAGGGTGTGAACTGCTCACCATAATTAAGTTACTATTATGAAGCGTCTTTGACGCTAAACCAAAAGCGTTATTGAGTAGCTTTCGTTTAATATGACGAAACTCTTCTTGAATATGATGAGCACTGTCTGGGCTATAGATAAAGCCACGTTCATTTAACCTATCACCATTTAATATAATTTTATCTTTGTTATCTGTATGACTGTTTTTTACTTGTGCTGCTTGTGAAATTGCAGATGTATTATTTGCAGTTGCATCATCAATATCAATGGATTTTTCATTGTTATTGGCATCAGCTGACTTCTCTTGTTGAGCTAGCTTTTGTTTAGCCAGGGCTTTTTCAATGGTACTCATGGCTAAAATATCCTTTTTAATGGAGCTTGAATAAGATCAGGAAATAAGAAGTAACTAATAAATAATACTAACAAACCCAATAATAATAAGTTTGAACCAATAAAAATTATAGTCTTCTTTTGATGCCACTTATGCAAACCTAGGTTTTCATTGGCAGAGATAACGCCAAAAATAGGTACACCAGTCGCTTTAGATAATTGTGCGGTTGAAGTTGCTACCGGGTTTAATTGGCTGAATAACAAAGATAAACCAATGCCAACACCAAACCCAAGTACGAGTACTACACCAAACAAAATAAAGCGCTTAGGGCCTGAAGGTTTAGTGGCTTTACGTGGTGGGTCTATTACGCGAAATTGAATTTTATCTGTCGTTTCATCAGCTTGTTGAGCTAATTGTGCAGTTTCTTTACGAGATAATAACTCTTCATATTTTTTCTTGGTGATTTCATAGCCACGATTGAGTGCCACTAACTCTGCTTCAATTTCAGGTAAGGTATGCACTCTATTCTCAAGTTCAATGATGCGTTGACGATAATCATCAGCTCTAACATTAAGTGAGGCTATTAGGTTTTCAAGTTGGTTCACTTGAATTTGTACTTCTTGAATAACAGGGTTAGCACTTAAACGTTTTAAACTACCGGTATTTTCACTATTTTGTGCTAAATACTTTTCAATCTCTGCGCTACGTAATTTATTTAGGTGGGCTAAATTGCGACTGATTTCGATAACATCAGGATGTCTATCAGTATAACGTAGCTTTAAGGTATCTAATTGTACTTCTAATTCGGTAATTCGGTCATCATAAGTGGTTTGAATTGAACTTTCACTTTTGATTTTATTATCGCTGCTGGTATCTGCGACGATAGACTGATTAAGTTGTTTTTTGGCTGACTCCAGACGTGTTTTATTTTCGAGAAGTTCTAATTCAATGGCTTTTAAGGTATCTTTATTACCATTAAGTTTTGCGTAATAGCCCCCTGACTGCTCAGGTAAAATACCACTATATTTTTGTTTAAAGCTCGTTAAACGAGCTTCTGAATTAGAGAGTCTATTTTCATACTCTTTGAGCTGAGTATTTAAAAACTTTTGTGCACTATCAGAATCGCTGCGGGTTTCGCCTAGGGTATTTTCGATAAAAACAGTTAATGCTGAACGGACAATGTTTTTTGCCATTTCAGGATCTTTATCTTCAATACTCAAGGTATAAATATTCTCTCTGCCAACACCTGATATTTTTATGTTCTTTTTTAAATCTGCAATTATTTGTTCATATTCTTCACTATTACTGGCCTGAACATCAAGGTCAGTCATACGTGATATACGCTCTAAATTTGGACGACTTAATAAGGTTTTTACCATTAAACGGATTTGAGTATTAGGGTTGGTCTCAACCGTTAAACCTTTTAATAGTGGGCGTAATAACGATTGAGTATCAACATACACCCTGGCTTCTGATTCATATACATTAGGCATTAAGGCAACAGCATACCAGCCAAGCGGGCAAATAAGCCAAGTTGCTATGATGATAAAACGACGTTTTAACCAAATTCCTTTTAGATAATCAATTATCTCTTCAAATATGTCTTGCATTACTACCCTTTAACTACCTTTAAATTGTGCGCTAAGTTGAATTCTTTTTAGTGATATTGACCTTAAAACCATGCTTCAGGAATTATAATTATATCACCAGGTAACATATCAACATTGGCACTAATTTCGCCTTCTTTAAGTAATTGATTGATCATTACTTGGTATTGCTTTTGTTTACCGTCTTCTATACGTATCAATACTGCATCATTGCCATCAGCAAATTCAGTTAAACCACCCACTTGAATCATGACATCTAATAAAGTCATATGTTGGGTATAATTAATGGCTCTAGGTTGTGCCGCCTCACCAATAACACGAATTTGCTCACTAAACGGACCAACAAAATTTTCTACTGTTACCGTAACGATGGGGTCACGCAAGTAAGTTGCTAATATCTCTTCAATAGAGCGAGCCAACTCTGTTGGTGTTTTACCGGTTACTTTAATATCTTCCACCAAGGAGGTGGTGATCATGCCATCAGGTCTCACTACAAATGAGCCAGATACTTCAGGATTTCGCCAGACAAAGATATTAAGCACATCACCAGCGCCGATTAAGTACTTATATGAATTTATATTAGCCGTGTTAGAGGGGTGTAAGGTTGCACTAGGCAACGTATTGTTTGAGCTACAGCCAGAAAGCAGCGTTGCTAGTAATAGCAGAGCAACTTTTAAGTTGTTGGCAAAGCGATTATCCATAATTTACACCTTTTTTAAATACGATTTGATTTGAAATATATCGGGTAATTGTATGGTATTTTGCCTGCTTTTAACAATGTAAATTAACAACTGTAAATTAAACGTTAACTTTAGTGTTTTTTTTGTTAGAATTGCCGCTGAATTTTTGTCGGTGATAATTGTATTTCATCATTATCAAGTAAAGGGAACCTAGCCGAATATGTCTAGTTCAAAATTTAGAGATTTATCTGCAGGTAGTAAATCCCTCATTATTATTGAGCAAATTTTATTTGCTGGCTCGTTATTGTTAGCTGTTCATTTGAATGGGCTATATAATATTGTCGACCTTAAAGGCATCCCAGATGGTATTTTATTGCTGTATGCCGTTATTTTTGCATTGCTGAATCAATTAAGTGCGCTAGCCTTAGGGTTATATAACTCAAAATTGAGAGAAAGTTTTCGAGGTATCTTCCGCCGTATGCTGATGTGTGTTTCGGTTGGTTTTTTTGCTGCAACCCTTATTAATCCACTCTATGGAACTAATCATTTACCTATAGAATTATTAGCCATTGCGTCTTCTATCAGTGTGCTATTAGTGAGTTCCTTTCGTTACTTCACTTTCAAAATAGATTTTTTTGGCTTTGGTAAACGTAATATTTTAGTAATGGGGTCGGGTCAAAGAGCTTCTATTATTGAAAGACGTATGCGTCGAGATGTTGATAGACAGGATTTTACCGTACATGGCTTTGTTGTTATGGATGGGGATGCACCTGATGGTATTCAGCGGGAAACACGCATCAATCTTGAAGAGTCCTTAGTTGATTATGCGCTGAAGCATGATATTGATGAAATAGTTGTGGCCAATGACGAACGCCGCAATAATTTACCTGTTGATGAATTATTTGCTTGTAAGATTCGCGGTATAGAAATTACCGAAATATTAGACTTTATCGAGCGAGAGACTGGGCAAATAGCAGTAAACCTCATTTATCCAAGCTGGGTTATTTATTCAAACGGTTTTGCTTCAAATAATCACTTGCGTAACTCGCTAGATTGGTTTTTTAATGGCGTAATGGCATTGTTTTTATTGTTACTCACTTGGCCGGTAATGCTTATTACTGTGATATGTATCAAGCTCACAGAGGGCTTCAATGCTCCGGTATTATATTCTCAAGAACGTGTCGGCTTAGATGGTGAACCTTTTAATATTTATAAATTTCGCAGCATGCGTTTAGATGCGGAAAAACATGGCGCACAAATGGCCAGTGAAAATGATAATCGTATTACTAAAGTAGGCCTATATTTACGAAAATATCGAATTGATGAGCTGCCACAGGTCTGGAATGTTTTACATGGTGATATGGGCTTTGTTGGTCCAAGGCCGGAACGCCCAGAGTTTGTACAAGGCCTTATTAAAAATCTGCCTTATTATAATGAACGTCACAATGTTAAACCTGGCTTAACTGGCTGGGCGCAATTGAAATACCCCTATGGTGCTACCGAAGCTGACTCGTTAGAAAAATTGAAATATGATCTCTATTACATTAAACACCGTAGCTTCCTACTGGATTTGTTAATATTAATTCGTACCGTTGAAATCGTATTGTTTGGTAAGGGGCGATAATTAACATGCAAACAGTAAATGAATCCGGGAAATTACCAGAGAAACAAGTACTCACCGTTGATGTGGAAGACTACTTTCATGTTTCAGCGTTTGAAAAGGCAATTGATAAAGCAGATTGGCAAAGTTTAGAGCAGCGCGTTGAGACAAGTACATATCGCTTATTAGAGCTTTTTGAACAACATCAGGCTAAGTGTACTTTTTTTACTTTAGGTTGGGTTGCTGAACGTAATCCAAACTTGATAAAGGCAATTGTTGAGCAAGGTCATGAGTTGGCTAGTCATGGGTTTTCACATCAAAGGGCAACGATAATGACTCCTGATGAGTTCAGGGCCGATGTTAGTCAAAGCAAACAAGTATTAGAAGATATTTCAGGGCAGGCCATTGTAGGCTATCGAGCACCTAGCTTTTCATTTAATGATAGTAATACTTGGGTTTATGAAATATTGACAGAGTTAGGTTTTGAATACAGCTCAAGTACTTACCCTATAGAACATGACCTATATGGGGTACCTGATTGGCCTCGTTTTAAATATGAAAGGCCAGAAGGCATTATTGAAATCCCCGTGCCTACTGTTCGAAAGAATGAGCAAAACACAGGTATAGGTGGTGGTGGCTACTTCCGTTTGTATCCATACTGGCTCTCAAAAAGACGAATAGACAACTATTTAAAAACTGAAAAGCAACCTTATAGTTTTTATTTCCACCCTTGGGAAATCGACCCAGATCAACCCCGTGTGGCAGGTGCATCGGTAAAATCGAAGCTACGTCATTACTTAAACCTATCCCGCATGGAAGGTAAGGTTGTTCGCTTGTTAGAAGATTACCAATGGGACACCATGAAGAGTGTTTACTTAGGTAAATAAAGCTAGGTAAATAAGCTTGGGCATAAATAACCATCAGGTTGTTAAAAAATAAAATGTATTAGGCGAAGCATCGCCAATAGAAACAAAGAGAATGGACACTTGAATACTAATAATTCTAATAAAAATACTGCGGTAAAACAGTTAACCTCATCAGAGTATACGCAATGGGATAGCTATGTTCAAAGTCACCCACAAGGAAGCTTCTTTCATTTAAGTGGTTGGCAGCAAGTTATCTCTAAAAGCTTTCGCCATGATTGTTATTTTTTATATGTAGAGCTTGATGGCAAACTTGCTGGTGTATTACCGTTAGTTGAAGTTAAAAGTAAACTCTTTGGTCATGCTCTTATTTCTACGCCTTTTTGTGTTTATGGTGGTGCTATTGCAGAGTCACCTGAGCTAGTTCGTCAATTAGAACAAGAA